>OFJB01000066.1_pt1 | contig 72831 bp, 68 predicted proteins | sample 1775081 | NCBI WGS metagenome assembly OFJB01 (sample SAMN08195771, study PRJEB24354) | sludge metagenome | isolation source: initial sludge from phenol fed wastewater aerobic bioreactor | place: India: Nagpur | collected 2016-06-05 | reverse complement strand
TTCATGATGTACCTGCCGCGCCTGTGCGAGCACTGCCTGAACCCGGCGTGCGTGGCCTCGTGCCCCTCGGGCTCGATTTACAAGCGCGAGGAAGACGGCATCGTGCTGATCGACCAGGACAAGTGCCGCGGCTGGCGCATGTGCATCTCGGGCTGCCCGTACAAGAAGATCTACTACAACTGGCAGAGCGGCAAGGCCGAGAAATGCACCTTCTGCTACCCGCGCATCGAGGCCGGCCAGCCCACGGTGTGCTCGGAAACCTGCGTGGGCCGCATCCGGTACCTGGGCGTGCTGCTGTACGACGCCGACCGCATCCAGGAAGCGGCCAGCGTGGAGCGCGACAAGGATCTGTACCAGGCGCAGCTCGACATCTTCCTCGACCCGCACGACCCCGAGGTGATCGCCCAGGCGCGGCGGGACGGCATTCCCGACAACTGGCTGGAGGCGGCCAAAAAGAGCCCGGTCTACCGCATGGCCGTGGACTGGAAGATCGCGCTGCCGCTGCACCCCGAGTACCGCACGCTGCCCATGGTCTGGTATGTGCCGCCGCTCTCGCCCATCACCTCGGCGGTCAACGCCGGGCACCTGGGCATGAACGGCGAGATTCCCGACGTCTCGCAGCTGCGCATTCCGGTGCAGTACCTGGCCAACCTGCTGACGGCCGGCAACACCATCCCCATCGTGCAGGCGCTCGAACGCATGCTGGCGATGCGCGCATGGCAGCGCGGCCTGCACGTGGACAAGGTGGAAAACCATGCCGTGCTCCAGCAGGTGGGCCTGAGCGTGCACGACGTGCAGGACATGTACCAGGTGATGGCGATCGCCAACTACGAGGACCGCTTCGTCGTCCCCACCTCGCACCGCGAATACGCCGAGAACGCCTTCGACGTGCGCGGCGGCTGCGGCTTCACGTTCGGCAACGGCTGCTCCGACGGCGCGACGACGCTCAGCGTCTTCGGCAGCAAGAAGAAGCGCACCGTCACCGTCCGGGCCACGGTCTGAGGGAGGCAGGCATGTTCTCATCCCCATCCGGTGCCCTGCGCCTGACGCTGCGGGCGCTGGCGCGCCTGCTGGCCTATCCGGACGATGCGCTGCGCGCGCAGATGCCGGAGCTGGTCGAGGCGCTGCGCGCCGAGCGGGCGCTGCCCGCGGCGCGCCTGGCCGAGCTCGACGCCCTGGCGCGCCGCATCGCCGCCATGGACCCCTACGAGGCGCAGGCGGGCTACGTCGATACCTTCGACCGCGGCCGCCAGACCTCGCTCTACCTGTTCGAGCACATCCACGGCGACTCGCGCGAGCGCGGGTCCGCGCTGGTGAATTTGACGCAGACCTACGAGCAGGCGGGCCTCTTCCTGCAGGCGGGCGAATTGCCCGACCACCTGGGCGTGGTGCTGGAGTTCGCCTCCACCCAGCCCGCCGCCCTGGCGCGCGAGTTCCTGGGCGAGATGGCGCACGTGCTCAACGCCTTGTTCACGGCGCTGCGGGAGCGGGAGAGCCCGTACGCCAGCGTCGTCGCCGCGGTGCTCGAAGCCGCCGGCGAGAAGGCCCAGGCCGTGGCCATCGCCCCCGAGCCGGAAATGGACGAAGCCTGGGCCGAGCCCGAGGCCTTCGATGGCTGCGAGATGCGCGGCCAGAACCGTCCCGGCAAACCCCAGCCCATGCAGTTCGTACGCAACAGGGCACATCAGAAAACCTCTCAAGGAGTCGCACCATGACCGCCTGGCTCGACCATTTCCTCTTCGGCCTCTATCCCTACATCTGCCTGGCCGTGTTCTTCCTCGGCAGCTGGATCCGCTTCGACCGCGACCAGTACACGTGGAAGAGCGATTCCTCGCAACTGCTGCGCCATGGCAACCTGCGCTGGGCCAACAACCTGTTCCACATCGGCGTGCTGTTCCTGCTGTTCGGCCATGCCGTCGGGCTGCTGACGCCGCACTTCCTCTACGAACCCTTCATCAGCGCGGGCAACAAGCAGCTGCTGGCGATGATCTCGGGCGGCGTGGCCGGGGTGCTGGGCTTCCTGGGCGTGTCGATGCTGCTGTACCGGCGCCTGTCGGACGAGCGCGTGCGTGCCACCTCCAAGACCAGCGACATCGTGCTGCTGTGGATCTTCTGGGTGCAGCTGGCGCTGGGCCTGGCCACGATTCCGCTGTCGGCCCAGCACCTGGACGGCTCGATGATGATGCTGCTGGCGCAGTGGGCGCAGCGCATCGTCACCTTCCGCCCCGATGCGGTGCAGATGCTGGCGCCCGCCGGCTGGGTCTTCAAGACCCACCTGTTCCTGGGCATGACGGTGTTCCTGATCTTCCCGTTCACGCGGCTGGTGCACATCTGGAGCGGCTTCGGCACGCTGGCCTATGTGCTGCGCCCCTACCAGCTGGTGCGCGCGCGGCGCCTGAACCTGCCGGCCGGCCACACCCAGCCGCAGCGCACCTTGTAAGCAAAATCCGCTTCAGACCCAATGTGGTAGAGCGTAACCAGCTATTGAATTGGAAGTCATCATGAGCCATTCTTCCTGTGGTTCCCACGACTGCGGCTGCGGCGGCCACGAAACCGCCACGGCGCAGGCGTCGGTGGCCAGCATCAACGGCGTGGCGCTGCACGCGCCGGGCGAATCGCTGGCGCCGGAGCTGCTGCGCCAGCGCGCCTGCACCGAGCTGCTGCGCCAGCAGGCGCAGCGCGAGGGCCTGCTTGCCCCGGATGACACGCCGGGCCTGGACGGCGCGACGAGCGAGGCCGCCACCGCGGCCATCGAGGCCTTGCTGGAAAAGGCGCTGCAGGTGCCCGAGCCTTCGGAAGACGCCTGCCGCCGCTACCACGCGGGGCACCCCTCCTTCGGCGGCCAGGGCGCGCGGGCGCACCTGCGCCATGTGCTGTTCGCCGTCACGCCGGGCATCGACGTGGGGCTGCTGCGCCAGCGCGCCGAAGCGCTGCTGATGGAGCTGCGCTGCGCCGACGAGGGCGGCCCCGCCTTCGGCGAGGCGGCGCGCCAGTGGTCCAACTGCCCCAGCGGCGCCCAGGGGGGCGACCTGGGCTGGCTCACGCCCGAGGACTGTGCGCCCGAGTTCGCCCGCGAGATCTTCGACTCGCAGGAGGTGGGCGTGCTCTCGCGCCTGGTGCACAGCCGCTTCGGCCTGCACATCGTGCAGGTGTGCGGGCGCGATCCGGCGCAGCAGACGGCCTTCGAGGACGTGCGCGCCAGCATTGCGCTGGTGCTGCGCCAGCAGTCCTGGGTCAACGCGATGCGCCAGTACCTTCAGCTCCTGGCCGCCGATGCCGAGGTCGAGGGCGTGCAGCTCGATGCCGCCACCTCGCCCTTGGTGCAGTAACCCGTGCGGTAAGCCTCAGTTCGCCTTGGCGGGGAACTGCTTGGCGATGCCGCTGGCCAGCACGTCGGCGATGGCGTCCATGTGCTGCTGCATCGCGGCCCATTCGGCAGCCTGCTTGTCCTTGGGCGCCTTGGCCGCCATCAGGTCCACCTGGGATTTGTGGTGGCCGAAGTGCGCGACCAGGGCGCCGTCCAGGTCGGCCTCCTTCCAGTTCGGGTTGGCGCCGGCCAGGAACTTGGCGATCTCCCCGGCGTTGGCCGCGGCCTCGCTGAGCGCCTGGTCCTCGCCCGCGGCGTTGCCGGCATGCGCGGCATCGGTCAGGGCCTTGACGGCGCCCCAGTGCCCGGCCAGGAGCTTGAGCAGCCCATCGCCCGCCGGCTCGCCGTAAAAGCCGGCCACGGCATGCGCGATGTCCTTGGCGTTGGCGACGACGGCGTCGGCCGCCTTGCTGGCGCCGGCCGCATTGCCGGCGAACACCGCGAGGGCGTAGTCGCGCGTGGCCACGACGTGGCCGTGCCAGAGCCCGCGCATGGCCTTGTGCAGGTTGGGGGCGGCGTTGGCCGCGGCCACGGTGGCGGCGTGCGCATGGCCTTGCGCCAGGGCCGGCGTGGCGGCGGTCCAGCCCAGGCCCAGCAGGGCGGCGCAGGCAAGGGACAGGGTGTGCATCTTCATGTTCATGATGGATTCTCCAAAACGTGGATGACGCCGTGGTGCATCGTTCATCGCGGCAACTCGTTCTTCGTGGTAACCAACCGAGCTGCACCATTGGATGCGGCCAGCCGGGCTGGCGTTTCGCAAAAGTGCCTGCGTGTGTCGGTTACGCTGCGGGCTGCATGGATTACAGTCTTTTTGGCATGCGCCGTCCGTTCGATCTTTCCTTGACACTGGCGCCAGTGGCGCTTTCCTCATGACGGCGCGCTGCATCATGGTGCTGGGCACCAGCAGCGGCGCGGGCAAGAGCTGGCTTGCCACCGCGCTGTGCCGCCACTACGCCAACCAGGGGCTTCGGGTCGCGCCGTTCAAGGCGCAGAACATGAGCAATAACGCGCGCGTGGTCGCCGGCATCGGCGGCGAGGAGGGCGAGATCGGCAGCGCGCAGTACTTCCAGGCGCTGGCCGCGCGCGCCGAGCCCGACGTGCGCATGAACCCCCTGCTGCTCAAGCCCGAGGCCGACACGCGCAGCCAGGTGGTGCTGATGGGCCAGGCGAGCGAGGCGCTCTCGCGCCTGCCGTGGCGCGGGCGCAGCGAGCGGGTGTGGCCGCGGATCGCCGCGGCGCTGGATGCGCTGCGCGCGGAAAACGACGTGGTGGTGATCGAGGGCGCGGGCTCGCCAGCCGAGATCAACCTGATGGCGAGCGATGTGGTGAACCTGCGCGTGGCGCGCCACGCCGAGGCGCGCTGCCTGCTGGTGGCGGACATCGACCGCGGCGGCGCGTTCGCGCACTTGTACGGCACCTGGGCGCTGTTGCCCGAAGCGGACCGCGCGCGCCTTCACGGCTTCGTGCTCAACAAGTTCCGCGGCGATGCCGCGCTGCTCGCGCCCGCGCCCGAGCAGTTGCGCGAGCTGACCGGCGTGCCCACGGTGGCGGTGGTGCCGATGCGCTTCGGCCATGGCCTGCCCGAGGAGGACGGGGTGTTCGACGACCGCCCGGTCTTGGCTCCTTCCCCCCAAGGAGGAGGGAGTCAATCGACCCGCATCGCCATCGTCGCCTATCCACGCATCAGCAACCTGGACGAATTCCAGCCCCTGAAGAACGTGCCCGGCGTGCACCTGAGCTGGGCGCGCAGCGCGGCCGCGCTCGCCGGGGCCGACTGGATCATCCTGCCCGGCAGCAAGGCCACGGCGTCCGACCTGGCCTGGCTGCGCGCGCGGGGCATGGACGCCGCGATCGCCGCGCACGCGGCGCGGGGCGGCCGCGTGCTCGGCATCTGCGGCGGCCTGCAGATGCTGGGCGAGGCGCTGGTCGACGTGCACGGCGTCGAGCCCGAGGGCTCCGGTCCGGGCCTGGGCCTGCTGCCGCTGGTGACGCGGTTCGCGCCGCGCAAGACGGTGCGCCGCAGCCAGGTGGGCTTCGGCACGCTCGGCGGCGCGTGGGCGGCGCTCTCGGGCGTGGCGTTTTCCGGGTATGAGATCCACAGCGGCCAGACGGTGCAGCACCCCGGGATGGCGGCCAAGGGAGACACGGCGCGCGTGGTGCTGGCCGACCTGGCGTGGCAGAACGACGCGGGCCATGTGCTCGGGGTCTACCTGCACGGCCTGTTCGAGGACGCCCGCGTGATGCGCGCGCTGTTCGGCAGCGAGGGGCAGCCGCTGGACGCGGTCTTCGAGTCGCTCGCGGCGCAGGTGCAAGGGGCTTTCGCGCCACAGGTTCTTGATAAGCTCGCCGCCCCTGATTGAAACGCAGACACTCATGACTTTCATCGTTCCCGCCATTGCCTCACTCGCGGACGCGCCGCTCACCGCGCAGCTGCAGCACAAGATCGACCGCAAGACGGTGCCGCATGGCGCGCTGGGGCGCATGGCCGCGCTGGCGCGGCGGCTCGGGGAGATCCTGGGGACGGCCGAGCCGCGCCTGCAGGCGCCGCAGCAGCTGGTGTTCGCCGCCGACCACGGCATCGCCGCGCGCGGGGTGTCGGCCTATCCGAGCGACGTGACCTGGCAGATGGTGGGCAACTTCCTGGCCGGCGGCGCGGCCGTGAGCGTGCTGGCGCGCCAGCACGGCATCGCCCTGCAGGTGGTCGATTGCGGCGTGCGCCACGACTTCGACGCGGCGCCGGGGCTGCTCTCGTACAAGATAGCGCCCGGCACGCAGGACAGCGCCAGCGGCCCGGCCATGACGCCGGCGCAGTGCGAGCAGGCGCTCAGGAACGGCATCGAGATCGTGCGGGCGCTGCCCGGCAACGCGCTGCTGCTGGGCGAGATGGGCATAGGCAACACCAGCGCCGCCTCGCTGCTGGTGGCACGCCTGGGCGGCCTGGACGTGGCCGAGGTGACGGGCGCGGGCACGGGGCTGGACGCCGCCGGCATCGCGCGCAAGACCGCCGTGCTGCGCGAGGCGCTGGCGGTGAACGCGCAGGCCACCGAGCCCCTGGCGGCACTGGCGGCGCTGGGCGGCTTCGAGATCGCCACCATGGCGGGCAGCGTGCTGCAGGCCGCGCACGAGCGGCGCGTGATCGTGGTCGATGGCTTCATCGCCAGCAGCGCCGTGCTGGTGGCCAGCCGGCTGGCGCCGCACGTGCTGCAGCGCTGCGTGTTCGCGCACCGCTCGGGCGAGCGCGGCCACGCGCGGCTGCTGGATCTGCTGGGCGCCGAGCCGCTGCTGGACCTGGGCCTGCGCGTGGGCGAGGGCAGCGGCGCGGCGCTGGCCTGGCCGCTGCTGGAATCGGCGTGCCGCATCCTCAACGAGATGGCGAGCTTCGAGTCGGCCGGCGTCTCCGACAAGGGCTGATGGTGGCGCCGCGTTGCCTCGCCCGGGCGCGGCCATGAGGGAGGGCGTGCGCCACTTCCTGCTGGCGCTGCAGTTCTTCACGCGCATCCCCGTCACCGGGCGCCTGGCCGCGTGGGTGGGCTACAGCCCGGCGATGCTGGGCCAGGCCAGCGGCCACCTGCCCGGCGTGGGCTGGGTGGTGGGCGCGGCGGGCGCGCTGGTGCTCTGGCTGGCCGGGCTGCGCTGGGGTGCGTCGCCCCTGGGCGCGCTGCTGGCGGCGCTCGCGTGCATCGCGGCCACGGCCTGGCTCACGGGGGCGTTCCACGAAGACGGCCTGGCCGACACCGGCGACGGCCTGGGCGGCAGCGTCACGCGCGAGCGGGCGCTGGCCATCATGAAGGATTCGCGCATCGGCAGCTACGGCAGCGTCACGCTGGTGCTGGTGCTGCTGATGAAGGCGAGCGCGCTGGCCCTGCTCGTGCAGCGCGGGGCGGCGGGGGCGGCGGGGGCGGTGCTGGCCGCGCACGTGCTCTCGCGCCTGGCGCCTCTTTTTGCCATGCGCTGCCTGCCCTATGTGAGCGACAGCGCGCAGGCCAAGTCCAAGCCGCTGGCCGAAGGGGTCTCGCGCGCCAGCCTGGTGGCGGGCGTTTCATGGTCGATTCCGGCCCTGGCGCTGCTGTGGCAAGCGCAAGGCACTATGGAAGCGATAGCGGCGATGACCGCCTGGCTGCTGATGCTGCTGGCCGTGCTGGGCCTGCTGCGCCGCCGCCTGCAGGGCTTCACCGGCGACACCATGGGCGCGATGCAGCAGCTGTGCGAGCTGGCGCTGTACCTGGGCCTGGCCTGGAGCGCGGCCGCATGAGGCTCTGGCTGGTGCGCCACGCCGAGGTGGCCGTGCCCCCGGGCCTGTGCTATGGCGCGAGCGACGTCGCCGTGCATGCCGGCGCCAACGAAGCGGCCGCGCTGCGGCTGGCAGAGCAACTGCCGCGGCAGTTGCAGGTGCATTACTCCACGCTACAACGATGCGAGCTGCTCGCGCTTGCCCTGCAAGGCTTGCGGACCGATTTCTTTCTGAAACCCGATGCGCGGCTGCGCGAGCTGGATTTCGGCGCCTGGGAGGGCCAGCCCTGGTCGGCCATCGGCCGCGAGGCGTTCGACGCCTGGCTGGCCGACTTCGCCCACGCCCGCCCCGGCGGCCATGGCGAGAGCGTGGCCGCGCTGATGGCGCGGGTGGAGCAGGCCTTCGACGCCTGGCAGGCTGGCGGGCAGGAGGCCGTGTGGATCACGCATGCGGGCGTGATCCGCGCCGTCCGGCTCATGGCCCGGGGCGTGCGCCGCGTGCAGGCCGCCGGCGATTGGCCGAAGGAGAGCATCGCATTCGGCAGTGCCTGGGTGCTGAACATCTGACGGAGGCCTCGCGTAGGATCAAGGCTTTCAACCGGGGCAGAAGGAGACACAGGCATGCAGTTCATCAAAACCCTGGCGGCCGCGGCCGCCGGCTTCACGTGTGCGCTGGGCGCGCAGGCCGCGTGCCTGAGCAACGCGCAGGTGCAGGAGATGGCGGACCATTACTTCGCCAAGACGCCCGCGCCCAACTTCGCCAAGCTGAGCGACCAGGACGCCGCCTGCACGAGGGCCAGATTCAACAAGCTGCTGGCGGCGCACTACGGCAAGGTCGTGGGCTACAAGGCCGGCCTGACCAACCCCGCGACGCAAAAGAAATTCAACACCAACGAGCCGACCTGGGGCGTGCTCTACGAGGGCATGATCCAGGCCAACGGCTTCGCCACCGTGCCCCACTTCGGCGCCCGCCCGCTCTTCGAGGCCGACATGCTGGTGCGCGTGAAGGACGCCGGCGTGAACGATGCGAAGACGCCGCAGGAGGTGATGCAGCACATCGACCAGGCGATCCCCTTCATCGAGCTGCCCGACCTCATCGTGCAGGCGCCGCCCAAGCTCGACGGCGCGGGCGTGAACGCGATCAACGTCGGCGCGCGCCTGGGCGTGGCGGGCACGCCGATTCCGGTGCCCACCGACCGCATGGACCGCTTCGTGATGCTGGCGCAACTGGCGAGCATGAATATCCAGGTGACCAACCAGCAGGGGCAGGTGATCGGCTCGGGCAAGGGCAGCGACATCCTGGAGCACCCGCTCAATGCCGTGGTCTGGCTGGCGCAGGCGCTGCACAAGGCGCACCTGCGCATGAAGCCGGGCGACCTGATCAGCCTGGGCTCGTTCTCGGCGCTGATGCCGCCCAAGCCGGGCCTGACGGCGACGGTGAACTACGAAGGGCTCTCCGGCGCGCAGCCGGTGACGGTCACCTTCAAGTAAGGCGGGGCGCGCGCGGTGGTGGCACTCTGGCAGCAGCGGCTGGTGCGGCTCTCGGCGGTGCAGCGCCTGCGCATCGCCGCGCAGCGCCTGCACCGGCTGCTGCGCGGGCCGCTGTGGTTCCCGCACGTGCCGCTGGCGCTGCTGCTGGCGCTGGGCGGCGTCTGGCTGCTGCAGGTGGACCTGGGCGCGCACTGGCAGCCCTTCCTGCGCGAGCTGCTCGACGGCCGACCGCAGATCACGCCCGGCCTGCTGCCGCCGCTTTTGATCGGCAGCGGCATGCTCACCATGGCGCTGGGCCTGCTGCTCAAGTCGCGCGTGGCCTGGGTGATGGCGCTGCTGCTGGCGGCCACGGCGGCGGCGAGCATGCTGCTGGGCACGCACCGCCACGGCCACCTGCTGCTGGGCTACTTCCTCTTGCTGCTGGCGGCCCTGTCGGCCGCGTGGCGCCAGTTCGACCATGCCAGCGTCACCGCCGGCACGCTGTTCGCGCTCACCTCGGTGGTGATGCTGCTGCTCTACGCCACCTTCGGCACCTACTACCTGGGCGCGGAGTTCGCGCCGCCCGTCACCGATCTCGTCACCGCGCTGTACTTCGCCATGGTGACCATGACCACCGTGGGCTACGGCGACATCGCGCCGCACACCGCGCAGGCGCGGCTCTTCACCGTCTCGGTCATCGTGCTGGGCGTGGCGGTGTTCGCCACCTCGCTCACGGCCGTGATCGCGCCCATGGTCAGCCGCAGCCTGCAGCGCATCGTCAATCGCAAGGGAGGGCGCATGAAGCGTGAACACCATTTCGTCGTCGTCGGCCATTCGCCGCTGGCGATCAACACCTGGCGCGAACTGGCGCGCCGCGGCCAGCCGGTGACGCGCCTGCTGCGCCAGCCGCCGCAGGACGATGCCGAGGACGCGGACATCGTCGTCGGCGACCCCGGCAGCGTCGAGGTGCTGCGCGAGGCCGGCGCGCACCAGGCCACGGCGGTGATGGCCATGCTCGACGACGATTCGGAAAACGCCTTCGTCGTGCTCGCGGTGCGCGAGCTGGGCGGGTCGGCGCGCACCGTCGCCGCGGTCAACGACGCGAGCCACCTGGCGCGCGTCAAGCTGGTGCAGCCCGACGTGGTGATCGCGCCGCAGATCCTGGGCGGAGAACTGGCCGCCATGCTGATGTGCGGCGAAGAGGTCAAGGCCGATTTCGTGATGCAGCGCGTGTTCCAGAAGAACGCGCCCGCTCCCGCTCCGGCGAAGGGGTAGGGTATGCACCGGTGGCTCGTCGAATCCAGCTGGCTGGGGCACACGGCGCTGTCGTGGGTGCTGGCGATGGTGCTGGCGCTGCTCGCGTATGCGCTGGTGCATGGCGTGATCGTGGTGCTGGAGCGGCGCCTGACCCGGCTGGCGCTGGTCTATCCGCAAAGCCTGGTGGACATCGTGGCGACGATGCTCCGCTCCACACGCGGCTGGCTCCTGCTGCTGCTGGCGCTGGCCGTCGCGGCGCGGGTGCTGCACCTGCCGGACGGGGCGCATGCGGCCGTGGGGCATCTGATCTACGTGCTCGTGGGCGTGCAGCTGGCGCTGTGGCTCTCGCGCCTGCTGGTGCGCTCGCTGGAGCACCTGGCCGAGCGGGACGGCGCGCGGCGCAACCCGGTGCTGCTGGGCATCATCAAGTGGAGCACGCAGCTCGTCGTCTGGGTGGTGCTGCTGCTGGCCGTGCTCTCCAACGCGGGCGTCAACGTCAACGCCTTCATCGCCAGCCTGGGCATCGGCGGCGTGGCCGTGGCGCTGGCGGCGCAGAGCGTGCTGGGCGACCTGCTGGCCTCGATCAGCATCGGGCTGGACAAGCCGTTCGAGGTGGGCGAGGACATCGCCTTCGACGACGTCACCGGCACCGTCAGCCACGTCGGCATCAAGAGCACGCGCCTGCGCTCGGTCTCGGGCGAGGAGATCGCGATCTCCAACGCGCAGCTGCTGGGCAAGCGCGTGCACAACTACAGCCGCATGAAGGAGCGGCGCGTGGCCTACGCGCTGCGCATCGCCATCGACACGCCGGGAGAGAAGGCCGGGCAGATCGTGCGGGAGGTGGGCGCGCTGATCGGCGCCATCGAGGGCGTGCGCTTCGAGCGCGGGCACCTGGTGGGCTTCGGCGCCGCCTCGCTCGACTATGAATTCGTCTACCACGTGCTCAGCCCGCGCTTCGCGCTGCACCGCGACGTGCAGCAGCGCATCACGCTCGCCATCCTGGCGCTGCTCGAACGCCTGCAGGTGCGCCTGATCGCGCCCACGCGCGTGCTGCACGCGCCCGAGCCGGGCGAACCCTCATGAACGCCATTCCCGACCTGCCCCTCACGCCGCAGATGCGCGCCATCCTGCAGGGCATGGCCCGCGCCGCGCGGCCGCCGCTGTACACCCTCCCGCCCGCAGAGGCGCGCGCCGCCTACGAGGCGGGCGCGGGCGTGCTGGAGATCGCGCCGGCCGCGCTCGCCCGCGTCGAAGACCTCGCCATCCCCGCGCGCGATGGCGCGGCGCTGCCCGCGCGCCTGTACGCCGGCATGGATGGGCGCGATCTGCCCGTGCTGCTGTACCTGCACGGCGGCGGCTTCACGATCGGCAGCATCGAGACGCACGACGTGCTGTGCCGCACGCTCGCGCACCTGAGCGGCGCGGCCGTGCTCTCGCTGGGCTACCGGCTGGCGCCGGAGCACCGCTTTCCCGTGGCGAGCAACGACACGTGGGATGCCCTCGCCTGGCTGGCCGCGCACGCGCCGCGGCTGGGCCTGGATCCCGCGCGCATCGCCATCGGCGGCGACAGCGCGGGCGGCACGCTGGCGGCGGCCGGCGCCCTGATGGCGCGCGACGCGGGCCTGCAGCTCGCGCTGCAACTGCTCTTCTACCCCGGCACCACCGCGCACCAGGACACCGCCTCGCACGCCCGGTTCGCGCAGGGCCTGATCCTCGGCCGGCGCGAGATCGACTGGTTCTTCGGCCACTACATCGCGCCAGGGCAGCGCGAGGACTGGCGCTTCGCCCCGCTGCTCGCGCCCGAGGTCGAAGGCGTCGCGCCCGCCTGGATCGGGCTGGCGGAGCTGGACCCGCTGGTCGACGAAGGCATCGCCTGGGCCGACCGGCTGCGCATGGCGGGCGTGGCCGTCGACCTGGAGATCTACCGCGGCGTGACGCACGAATTCATCAAGATGGGCCGCGCGCTGCCCGAGGCGCGCCAGGCCCACCGCGATGCCGCCCGCGCCCTGCGCGCCGCCTTTCGTCTGGAGTGAACCCCATGCAACAAGCTCAGGATTTCCGCTGCTCCGTGCGCCTGCGCGTGCGCTGGTCCGAGATCGACGCGCAGAAGATCGTCTTCAACGCGCACTACCTCACCTATGCGGACTGCGCCGTCACCGAATACTGGCGCGCGCTGGCGCTGCCCTACGAGGCCAGCATGCAGGCGCTGGGCGGCGACGTGTATTTGAAGAAGGCCAGCGTCCAATACCACGCCTCGGCCCAGCTCGACGACGTGCTCGACGTCGGCATGCGCTGCGCGCGCATCGGCACGAGTTCCATGGTCTTTGACTGCGGCATCTTCCGCGCGCGCGAGCGGCTGGCCTCGGTCGAGCTGGTCTACGTCTTCGCCGACCCGGCCACGCAGACCAAGCGCGCCGTGCCGCCCGCGCTGCGCGCGGTGATCGAGCACTTCGAGGCCGGCGGCGAGATGGCCGAGCTGCACACCGGCAGCTGGGCCACATGGGGCGCGGTGGCCACGCCGCTGCGCACGGCGGTGTTCGTGCAGGAGCAGGGCGTGCCGCCCGAGATCGAGATGGACGCGCTCGACAGCGTGGCCGTGCACGCCGTGGCCCTGAACCGCCTGGGCCACGCCATCGCCACCGGCCGGCTGCTGCCCGCCGAGCATGGCGAGGGCCGCATCGGCCGCATGGCGGTGGCGCGCCCCCTGCGCGGCCAGCGCTGGGGCCGCCTGCTGCTGGACGCGCTGGTGCAGGCCGCGCGCGAGCGGGGCGACGCCAGCGTGCTGCTGCACGCCCAGTGCCACGCCGAGGGCTTCTACCGCCGCGCCGGGTTCGTGCCCGAGGGCGAGGTGTTCGAGGAGGCGGGCATCGCGCACATCGCGATGCGCCAGCGGCTCATCCCCTGATACGGGTTCGCATTCGATCGGATAACGCGGCGGGAGCCGAAGGCAGTGCTGTAGCACGGCGAGGCGAACCAACAAAGTGAGACGATTGAATGCGAATCCGTATGAAACCAGGCTCAGGCAAACGTCTCGTCCAGCCAGTCCATCGATACCGCCGCCGAGTACGCCAGGTTCGCCGTCTGGCAGTGGCTGTCCGCGCCTTCCTGGGCCGTGAAGACGTACTGGCGCACCGGCCCGGAAACGCTCTGGCAGAAGCGCTCGCTTTGCGCCTGCGGCTCCTTGCCCTCGCCCTGGCCGACCAGCGCGAGCGAGGGGCAGGCGATCTCCTTGAGCTGCTCCGGCGTCACGCGAAACGCCTGCAGGCGCTGGTAGGTGTGCTTCAGGCTGTCGCCGCCGATGCGCAGCATCAGGTTGTGCATCATCGCGATGGTCTGCGCGGGGATGGTGCCGGGCGGGATCTTGCCGATGTCGGCCAGGCGGATGTCCTCGGCGTCGGACAGGTCGGCGGGGTTGAAGCCGACGAACGAGGTCATGTAGGCGTGCAGGTCGATGATGGGCGAGTTGGCGATGAGCGCGCGCACGCGCGGCTCGTGCGCGGCGATGCGCGTGGCGAAGTAGCCGCCGTAGCTGATGCCCATGAGCGCGACGCGCGCGGGGTCGACGTCGGGGCGCGCGAGCACGTGGTCCAGCGCCACGCGGCCGATGCGCTCGAACTCCGGCACGAAGGTGATGCCGGGGTAAAAGCGCAGCGTGTCCATCTGCCCCGGGCCGGTGAAGAGCATCAGGTGGTAGCCGCGCTCGATCGCCGCGCGGCCGTAGGCGAGCCAGGTTTCCTCCAGCGTGCCGTCGTAGCCGCTGATGATCAGCAGGGTCTTGCCGCGCCCGCCCTTGGCCGCGGGGTTGCGGAAGTAGTACGCGGGCAGCTGGACGTCCTCGAACGGCAGCGAGAAGGCCTCGTAGGCGATGCCACGCGCGCGCATCGCCGCCAGGAAGCATTCGCGGCTCTCGCGCCCGAGCTGCGCGTGCTGCGGTTCGTGCACGCCGCTGTAGTACTCCGCCGCGCGGTAGCTGTTGCTGGCCACGAGGTATTGGTCGAAGGCGCTGACCGCGTGCCCGCGCGCCAGGCGGGCGCCGGCATCGAGCTTCTGGCGTGCGCCGGCGGCGGCGAATTCGCGCACCCAGGCGGCGGGGTCGGCGTCGCCGATGCGCTGCGCCAGCGCCAGGCACTCGCCCACGGACGCGCCGCCGTAGCGCACCGAGCCGAGCTGGCGCAGGAGCTGGTAGTCCATTTCCGCGTCGGCGAAACCGGCGACGCGCGTGCCGCTGCGTTCGAGTTTTTCCACGGAGCCCTCCTGGGGGGTGGGGGACGATGGCTGCGCCGCGGCGGATAGGGCCAGGCCGGTGGCGGCCGCGGCGATGAACTGGCGTCGCTGCGACGACGATGGCGGGGCGCCGTTTTGCATGGGGTACACCTTGATTTTTTTGATGGAGCGCAAGGAATTTTCGGGCTGCCTGCCTACCATAGCACCCTTGCTTGGGAGGTTGAAGGGCAAAACCATGGCGGCTTTGATCCATGTCAGTTTCTGGCGGCGCTCGCTCGCCCTGGTGCTCGGCGTCTTGTGCGCCGGCGCGCTGCAGGCGCAGGCTTTCACGCCGCTGGACTATGCAAATCCGGATGCCTGGCTGGCCCGGCCGGGCAAGACGTCGGTGGCCAGCCGCGTGCCCGCGGGCAGCGGCTTCAGCGACCTGCAGGACGTGGCGCGCGCCGACGTGTTCTACATCCATCCGACGACGTCGGTGAACCGCAAGGACCTGCTGAACACGCCGATCGACGACCCGGAAGTCGTCAAGATGGACGCCATCATGCTGATGACGCAGGCCACGCCCTTCAACGGCGTCGCCCGGGTCTATGCGCCGCGCTACCGGCAGACGGCCCTGCACGTGTACTTCCTCTCGGAAGACGAGCAGCAGGCGCCGAGCAACCTGGCGTACGCGGACGTGAAGGCGGCGTTCGAGTACTACGTGCGCCATGACAACCACGGGCGCCCCTTCTTCCTCGTCGGGCACAGCCAGGGCGCCAACCATGCGCAGCGCCTGCTCACCGAGGTGATCCAGGGCCAGCCCATCCAGGACCGCATGGTGGCCGCCTACATTCCGGGCATTCCGCTGCCGCGCTCGGTGTTCCGCGACGACCTGCGCCGGATACCGCCCTGCCACCGGCCTGCGCAGATCGGCTGCGCCGCCGTCTGGGGCACCTTCGGCCTGGGCGGGGGCGACGATCTGCTGGAGTGGTCGGACGTGGTGCACTGGGATGCCGCCAGCCAGCGCTGGACCTCGCGCCACGGCGCGGCCATGGAAAACATCAACCCGGTCAGCTGGAGCAAGCAGCGCCCGCGCACGCCGGCGGCGGCGCACCGCGGCGGCACGCCGTTCGGCACCACGCGGGGCACGTTCTTCACCAACCCTATCGAGCACCTGGTGAGCGTGAGCGACGAGCGCGGCTACGCCTTCGCCTCGCCCCTGCTGCCCAAGGCGCTGTTCGACGATGGGGGCATGTTCGGCGGCGAGAACTACCACGTGTTCGACATCAGCCTGTTCTGGGTGGACCTGCGCGAGAACGCGCGCCTGCGCCTGGCCGCCTTCCTGCGCCAGCGCGACGGCGTGCGCGCGCCCCTGATCGGCCCGACGGCGGCGCTCACCGTGCGCCGCGGCCAGCCGGTGGCGTGGCGCGTGCGCACGGCCGTGCCCGCGGCGCGCTTCGCGGCGGACGGCCTGCCCCAGGGGCTGGCGATCGACGCGCGCACCGGCGTGATCCGTGGCACGGCGCATGCGCCCGGGGTGTACGCGGTGGTGCTGCGCGCCGAAAACGCCGAGGGCGCGGACACGGCGGACCTGGCCCTGACGGTGCGGTGATCCCGCGCGCCGCCATCCACTGCCGCGGCGCGCGGCTGAATTACCATATCCGGCTCCCTGCCAGTCAGCCCGTTGCCGGATGCGCCGTTTTTTCCTTCTCCCGTTGCTCCTCGCCGCCCTCGTGGCCGGCGCGGGTGCGTGGTGGCTGAATGCGCCGCTGCCCCTGGCCGGCGACAAGACGCTGGAGCTGGAGATCGAGCCCGGCGCCACGCCCCTGGACGTGGCGCAGGCGGCGGCGTCGGCCGGGGTGCGGGTGCCTCCGCGCCTGCTCAGGCTCTGGTTCCGCCTCTCGGGCAAGGACCGCCAGATCAAGGCCGGCAACTACGAGATTCCCGTCGGCACCACGCCGCTCACGCTGCTGCGCAAGCTGGTGCGGGGCGATGCGACCATGCACACCGTCACGATCATCGAAGGCTGGAACTTCCGGCAGGTGCGCGCGGCGCTGGCACATGCCGACGGGCTCAAGCCCGAGACGCAGGGCCTGGACGACGCGGCGCTGATGGCCGCCCTGGGCCGGCCGGGCGTGGCGCCCGAGGGGCGCTTCTTCCCCGATACCTACGCCTACGCCAAGGGCAGCGGCGATCTTGCCGTGCTGCGCCGCGCGCTGCGCCAGATGGACCGGCGCCTGGACGCCGCCTGGGCCGCGCGCGCGCCGGACCTGCCGCTCAAGTCGCCCGGGGAGGCGCTCACGCTCGCCAGCCTGGTGGAGAAGGAAACCGGCCGGGCGCAGGACCGGGGCCTGATCGCCGGCGTCTTCATCAACCGCTTGCGCGCGGGCATGCTGCTGCAGACCGACCCGAGCGTGATCTACGGCCTGGGCGAGAAGTTCGACGGCAACCTGCGAAAGCGCGACCTGCAGAGCGACACGCCCTACAACACCTACACCCGGCCCGGCCTGCCGCCCACGCCGATCGCCATGCCGGGCAAGGCGGCGCTGCTGGCGGCGGTGCAGCCGCAGCCGACGAAAGCGCTGTACTTCGTCGCGCGCGGCGACGGCAGCAGCCAGTTCAGCGCCACGCTGGACGAGCACAACCGGGCGGTCGGCCGCTACCAGAAGGGCGGCAAGTGAGCGCGGGCCGGTTCATCACCTTCGAGGGCATCGACGGCGCGGGCAAGTCCTCCCACATCGCCGAGCTGGCCGATGCGCTGCGCGCCGCCGGGCGCACGGTGGTGCTCACGCGCGAGCCGGGCGGCACGCCGCTGGCGGAAACGCTGCGCGAGCTGCTGCTGCACCAGGGCATGGACGCGCTGACCGAGGTGCTGCTGGTCTTCGCCGCGCGGCGCGACCACATCCTGCGGGTGATCGCGCCGGCGCTGGCCGCGGGCCAGGTGGTGCTGTGCGACCGTTTCACCGATGCCACCTTCGCCTACCAGGGCGCGGGGCGGGGGATGGCGCGCGAAACGCTATCTCTATTGGAGCGCCTTGCGCAGACTGGGTATGGCATGGAGCCCGATTCGATGCTGCAACCCGATCTCACGCTCTGGTTCGACCTGCCGCCGGAGGTGGCGGCGCGCCGGCTCGCCGATGCCCGCGCGCCCGACCGCTTCGAGGCGCAGCCGGTGGATTTTTTCAGCCGGGTGGCGGGCGGCTACGCGGCGCGCGCGGCCGCGGCGCCGGGGCGTTTCGCGCGCATCGACGCGGCGCTGGCGCCACGGCGCGTGGCCGAGCAGGTGCTCGCCGCGGTGGCCGCGCGCGGCTGGCTGGAGCGGAGGGGCGATGCCTGAAGTCGCCCCATGGATCGCCCGCCAGCGCGACGCGCTGCTCGCGCAGCGAGGGCATGCGTGGCTGCTGCACGGCCCTTCGGGCCTGGGCCAGTACGCGCTGGCGCTGGAGCTGGCGCGCGCCTGGCTGTGCGACGCGCCGACCGCGCACGGCGCCTGCGGCACCTGCGCGAGCTGCCACGGCATCGCCGTGCGCACGCATGCCGATCTGCGCGTGCTCATGCCCGAGGTGCAGATGCAGCAGCTCGACTGGCCGCTGCCGGAGAAGGCGCAGGCCGAGATCGACGAGAAGAAGCGCAAGGCCAGCCGCGAGATCCGCGTGGACGCGATGCGCGACGCGGTGGAATTCGCCCAGCGCACCAGCGCGCGCGGACGCGGCAAGGTGGTGCTGGTCTACCCGGCCGAGCAGATGAACGCGGTGACGGCCAACGCGTTGCTCAAGACGCTGGAAGAACCCCCGGGCGAGGTGCGCTTCGTGCTCGCCAGCGAGGCGGCGCACCAGCTCCTGCCCACCATCCGCAGCCGCTGCCTGGCGCACACGCTGCACTGGCCCGAGGCATCCGAGGCGCTGGCGTGGCTGCGCCAGCAGGGCGTGGCCGATGAGGCCGCCCAGGTCTGGCTGCGCGCCGCCGGAGGGCGCCCCGACGACGCGCTGGCCCTGGCGCAGGGCGGGCGCAGCCCCGAGGCCTGGGCGCAGATCCCGCGCGCGCTGGCGCGGGGCGACCTCGCGCCGCTGGCCGACCTGGCCGCGCCGCAGCTCGTCTCGGTGCTGCAAAAGCTCTGCCACGACCTGCTCGCGCTGCGCGTGGGCGGCGAGCCGCGCTACTTCGCGGCGGCCGATCTGCCCGCCGCGGCGCACCTGCCGTCGGTGCCCGTGCTCACGCGCTGGGCCGCCCTGCTGCGCCAGGAGGCGCGCACGGCCGAGCACCCCTTCAACGCCGGCCTGATGCTCGAAGCCCTGGCGGCGCAGGCGCGCGAGGCGCTGGCCGCCCCGGCCCGCGCCGCTCGCTGAGCTGGGTGCTCAGCCCGATGCGCCGTAAACTCGGGCCATTGCAACCGCCCTTCACCCCCCACGCGCCATGAGTACCGCCGCCAACGCACCGCGCCCGAGCGTGATGCAGCTCAACATCAAGGACAAGGCCCAGCTGCTCGCGTCCTATGTTCGGCTGTTCAAGGAAGGCGGCATCTTCGTGCCCACCTCGCGCGAGTACCGGCTGGGCGACGACGTCTACGTGCTGCTCTCGCTGCCCGAGCAGCCTCAGCGCTACCCGGTCGCGGGCCGCGTCGCCTGGGTCAATCCGGCGCGCGTGAGCGGCGGGCGCACCCAGGGTGTGGGCGTGCGCTTTCCCGATGACGAGAAGGCGCGCGAACTCAAGGCCAAGATCGAGGAAATCCTCGGCGGCGCCCTGGGGTCCGAGAAGACCACGCAGACCGTCTGACCACCCCGCCGGGCGCACCGCCCGGCCTTGAGCGATGTTCGTCGATTCCCACTGCCACCTGAACGACCCCGGGCTGCGCCCGCACCTGGATGAAATCCGCGCCGCCATGGCGCAGGCCCGGGTGGACCGGGCGCTGTGCATCTGCACCACGATGGAGGAATTCCCCGAGGTGCACCGGCTCGCGCTCGATCACGACAACTTCTGGGCCTCGGTCGGCGTGCATCCCGAGACCGAAGGCATGGCCGAGCCCACGGTGCAGGAGCTGGCGCGCCTGGCGCGCCTGCCGCGCGTCGTGGCCGTGGGCGAGACCGGGCTCGACTACTTCGAGATGGACGAGCGCAAGGGCGGGCGCAGCGTGGCTGACCTAGAGTGGCAGCGCACGCGCTTTCGCACCCACATCCGCGCCGCGCGCGCCGCGGCGAGGCCGCTCGTCATCCACACCCGCAGCGCCAGCGGCGACACGCTCGCCCTCCTGCGCGAGGAGGGCGAGGACGGCGGCGCGGGCAGCGCGGGCGGGGTGTTCCACTGCTTCACCGAGACCATGGAGGTGGCGCGCGCCGCGCTCGACCTGGGCTTCTACATCTCGTTCTCCGGCATCCTCACCTTCAAGAAGGCGCAGGAGCTGCGCGAGGTGGCGGCCTTCGTGCCGCTCGATCGCATGCTGATCGAGACCGACAGCCCCTACCTCGCGCCCGTGCCCATGCGCGGCAAGGTCAACAACCCCTCCTACGTGCCCTTCGTGGCGCAGCAGATCGCGCAGGTGCGCGGCGTGGACGTGCAGATCGTCGCGGACGCCACCAGCCGCAACTTCGAGCGGCTCTTCCTGCGCAGCGGGGGCGGCGCGTGAGGGTGCGCCGGCGCTGGCTGGGCGCGGCGGCGCTGGCCGCGTGGCTGCCGCTCGCGCGCGCCGGGGCGTGGGACGATTTCTTCCGGGCGATCGAGCTCGACGACGAGCGCACCGTGGCCGACCTCCTGCGCCGCGGGTTCGACCCCAACGCGCGCGACACGCGCCGCCAGCCGGCGATCACCGTGGCGCTGTTCAAGGATTCGCGCAAGGTGGCGGCGGTGCTGCTGGCCCAGCGCAAGCTCGATGTGGAAGCGCGCAACGCCAAGGACGAGAGCCCCCTGATGATGGCCGCGCTGCGCGGCAACCTGGAGGCGGCGCGCACGCTGATCGAGCGCGATGCCGACGTGAACAAGACCGGCTGGACGCCGCTGCACTACGCGGCCAGCAGCGCCTCGGAGCACGCGCTGGCCATGGTGCAGCTGCTGCTGGAGCACTCGGCCTACATCGACGCCACCTCGCCCAACGGCGTCACGCCCCTGATGATGGCGGCGGAATACGGCCAGATCGACGTGGCGCGCCTGCTGCTGCAGGAAGGCGCCGACCCCACGCTCAAGAACCCGCAGGGCCTGACGGCCCTGGACTTCGCGCGCAAGGCCGAGCGCGACGGCCTGGCCCGGGACATCGTGCGCGCCATGCAGCAGCAGCGCCCGAACAAGGGGCAGTGGTAGCCGTTATCGTTACGATAGCTGCTGGCGCTTGACCGGCAAGGTTTTCAGATGCATTCACGTCTGAAAACCTTATGCAGCCTGCGCGAGCAGCTATGCTTTGTTCGATGACCGCAGCCGCGCGTACAGGCCAGCGGCCGCGAGCAGCTCGGCGTGCGTGCCCTGCTCGACGATGCGCCCGTGCTCCATCACGATGACGCGGTCCGCGTGCTCGATGGTGGACAGCCGGTGCGCGATGATCAGCGTGGTGCGCCCCTGCATGAGCCGCTGCAGGGCCTGCTGCACCAGGCGCTCCGAGGCGGTGTCCAGCGCCGAGGTGGCCTCGTCCAGGATCAGGATCGGCGCGTCCTTGTAGAGCGCCCGCGCGATCGCCAGGCGCTGGCGCTGCCCGCCCGAGAGCTGCGTGGCGTTGTGCCCGACGAGGGTGTGCATGCCCTCGGGCAGGCTGGCGACGTGCTCGGCCAGGTTGGCCGCCTCCAGGCACTGCCGCACGCGCGCCTCGTCGATGGGGCCGCCCAGCGCCACGTTGGCCGCGATGCTGGCGTTGAACATCACCACGTCCTGGCTGACCAGCGCGAACTGCCGGCGCAGCGAGCGCAGCCGCCAGTCGCCCAGCGCCACGCCGTCCAGCGTGATCGCGCCCGCGCTCGGCACGATGAAGCGCGGCAGCAGGTTCACCAGCGTGCTCTTGCCCGCCCCCGAAGGGCCCACGAGCGCCACCGCCTCGCCCGGCGCGATGGCGAGCGAGACGCCGTCGAGCGCCGCCGCGTGCTTGGCGTCGTAGCTCACGCGCACGTCCTCCAGCACGATGGCGCCCTGCGCGCGATCGCACTCGTGGCGGCCCTCGGCCTCCGGCTCGGTATCGTCGAGCAGCTTCAGGCCGCGTTCGAGCGCCGCCACGCCGCGCGTGATCGGGTTGGCCACGTCGGCCAGGCGCTTGATCGGCGAGATCAGCATCAGCATCGCCGCGATGAAGGCCGCGAACCCGCCCACGCTCACCGCCTGCGCCCCGTGCCCGCGGCTTTGCCACAGGGCGATGCAGATCACCGCCGAGAGGGCGGCCGCGGCCAGCAGCTGGATGGCCGGCGTCATCGCGCCGGAGGCGACGATGGACTTCATCGCCAGCTGCCGCAGGCGCTGGCTGAGCTGCTCGAAGCGCCCCGCCTCCTGCGCCTGCGCGCCGTGCAGGCGCACCATGCGGTGCGCGAGCACGTTCTCCTCGACCACGTAGGCGAGGTCGTCGGTGGCGTCCTGGCTGCTCTTGGTGATGCGGTACAGGCGCTTGGAGAGCGTCGTCATCACCCAGGCCACCGCCGGCACCATGAAGGCCACGATGAGCGTGAGTTGCCAGTTCAAATAGAGCAGATAGCCCAGCAGCGCCACCACCGTGAAGCCGTCGCGCGAGGCGCCCAGCAGCGCCTGGATGAGGACGTTGAAGCCGTTCTGCACCTCGTAGACCACGGTGTTGGAGAGGGTGCTGGCCGACTGGCGCCCGAAGACCTCCATGCGCGCCACCAGCAGCCGCTCGAACAGCACCGAGCGCAGCCGCACCATGCCCTCGTTGGCGATGCGCGCCAGCGCGTACTTGCCCGTGAACTGCGCGATGCCGCGCAGCAGGAACACGCCGATGATCGCCACCGGCACCAGCCACAGCGGCAGCGACCCGTCGGTGAAGCCCTCGTCCAGCAGCGGCTTGAGCAGCGCCGGAATCAGCGGTTCGGTGCTCGCCGCGACGATGGTCGTGACGATGGCCACCACCCACTCCAGGCGCTGGTTGCCGAAGTAGGGCTGCAGGCGCCTGAGGCGCTGGCGCAAGGGCGACACCGGCGCATGGGGATAACCCGCAGTAGAATTCTCGTTTTGCATCGATTGCAAATTCTAAGTTGGGGTGGTTCAGAAGCAGCACAGTTTGTCACATGGTTTGCTACGCTATGTGTAACATTCCAGGCTTTGTCTGACGGCTTTTTCGAGTCAGTGTTCGACATGATGTTTGACCACCTTCCCGTGCCGCCGCTCTCGCGGCGGCAGCTCATTGCTTCCGGGCTCCTCACCTTCGGCCTTCCGGCGCTGGCGCAGTTTCGCGTCGAGATCACCGGCGTGGGCCTCACGCAGATGCCGATCGCCATCGCCGCGCTGCGCGGCGAAGGGGCCTCGCCGCAAAAGATTTCCCAGATCGTCATGGCCGACCTGGAGCGCAGCGGCCGCTTCGTCGGCGTGGACGCCTCCGGCGCGCAGCTCGACGAAACCTCGCGGCCCGACCTCACGCAATGGCGCGAACGCAAGGCCGACGCCCTGAGCGTGGGCAGCATCGCGCAGCTGGCCGACGGCCGCTGGGACACGCGCTTTCGCCTCTGGGACGTGGTGCGCGGGCAGGACCTGAGCGGCCAGAGCTACGTCGTCACCCGCGCCGACCTGCGCCTGGCGGCCCACCACATCTCCGACTACATCTACGAAAAGCTCACCGGCGAGCGCGGCATCTTCTCCACGCGCATCGCCTACATCACCAAGGTGGGCAACCGCTACAGCCTGTGGGTGGCCGATGCCGACGGCGAGAACGCCCAGTCGGCCCTCTCCAGCCCCGAGCCGATCATCTCGCCGGCCTGGTCCCCCTCGGGCACGCAGCTCGCCTACGTCTCCTTCGAATCGCGCAAGCCCGTCGTGTACGTGCACGACATCGCCTCGGGCCGGCGCCGGCTCATCGCCAACTTCCGCGGTTCCAACAGCGCGCCGGCCTGGTCGCCGGACGGGCGCACGCTCGCCGTCACGCTCAGCCGCGACGGCGGCTCGCAGCTCTACACCATCAGCAGCAGCGGGGGCGAGCCCACGCGCCTGATGCAGAGCGCGGGCATCGACACCGAGCCCACCTACGCCAGCGACGGCATGATCTACTTCGTGAGCGACCGCGGCGGCTCGCCCCAGATCTACCGCGTGCCGGCCGGCGGCGGCAACCCCGAACGCGTCACCTTCCAGGGCAACTACAACATCTCGCCCACGGTCAGCCCCGACGCGCAGACCCTGGCCTACATCGCGCGGGTCAATGGCGCGTTCAAGCTGCACGTGATGGACCTGAAGTCGCGCACGGCCACCGCCATCACCGACACCGGCAACGACGAGCACCCGAGCTTCGCGCCCAACGGCAAGCTCATCGTCTACGCCACGCGCCAGCAGGGCAAGGAAATGCTCATGACCACCACGCTGGACGGCAAGATCAAGGCCCGCCTGGCGGGGCAGGGCGGCGACATCCGCGAGCCCTCGTGGGGGCCGTTCGCCAAGCCATAGTTTTCTTTTTCCAAACAACGAGAGTTCAACGTGAAATCCTTCCGATTCAACCGCATGTCCCTGGCCTTCGTGGCCGCCGCGCTCGTCGTGGGCTGCAGCTCGGGCGTCAAGCTCAACGATGCGCCGGTCTCCGACCAGGGCGCCGCCTCCACCAACGGCAGCCAGAGCGCCGTCGCCCCCGTCGACCTGAACGCCACGCAAGGCACCGCGCAAGGCCCGGTGGGCGTGGCGCGCATCATCTATTTCGACTTCGACAGCTACACCGTCAAGCCCGAGTACCAGTCCGTGCTCGACGCCCACGCCCGCTACCTCAAGAGCCACACCGCCACGCGCGTGACGCTCGAAGGCAACACCGACGAGCGCGGCGGCCGCGAATACAACCTCGCGCTGGGCCAGAAGCGCGCTGACGCCGTGCGCCGCGCGCTCGGCCTGCTGGGCGTGCCCGACTCGCAGATGGAAGCGGTGAGCTTCGGCAAGGAAAAGCCCGCGGTGCAGGGCTCCTCGGAAGAGGCCTACGCCAAGAACCGCCGCGTCGAGCTGACCTACCATTGAAAGGAACACGCGTATGCAGCGGTTGACCGTACGCTGGTGGCTGGCCGTCGCATGCGCCATGCTGGCGCTGTGCTCCTCGGTGAGCCACGCCGCCCTGTTCGAAGACGACGAAGCCCGCCGGGCCATCCTGGAGATGCGCCAGCGCATCGACCAGATGCAGCAATCCAGCCAGCGCGCGGGCGATGATTCGGCCCAGCTGCGCCGCAGCCTGCTCGACCTGCAGGGGCAGATCGAGTCGCTGCAGGGCGAGCTGGCGGACCTGCGCGGCCAGAACGAAAAACTGCGCCGCGACGTCTCCGACCTGCAGCAGCACCAGAAGGACGTCGCCAAGAGCGTGGACGACCGTCTGCGCCAGTTCGAGCCCCAGACCGTGCAGGTCGACGGCCGCGAATTCAAGGCCGAGCCCGCCGAGAAGACCGATTACGAGGCCGCGCTGGCCGTCTTTCGCACCGGCAAGTTCCCCGATGCGGTGACGGCCTTCCAGGGCTTCGTGCGCAAGTACCCGCAATCGGGCTACCTGCCCTCGGCGCGCTTCTGGCTCGGCAATGCGCAGTACGCCACGCGCGACTACAAGTCCGCGATCGACAACTTCAAGGCCCTGCTGGCCAACGCGCCCGACCATCCGCGCGCGCCCGAGGCCGCGCTGTCCATCGCCAATTGCCAGGTGGAACTCAAGGACACCAAGGCCGCGCGCAAGACCCTGGAAGACCTGATGCGCGTCTACCCGCAATCCGAGGCCGCCACCGCCGCCAAGGAGCGCCTGGCGCGCCTGAAATAGTGGCGCACGCCGCGCCCGAGGCGCCCGACCTGGAGCGGCGTTTCGCCGGCCTGGCCCGCTTGTACGGTGTGGCAGGCGCCGCCCGCCTGCGCGGCGCCCACGTCGCGGTCGTCGGCATCGGCGGCGTCGGCTCATGGGCGGCCGAGGCGCTGGCGCGCAGCGGCATCGGGGCGTTGACGCTCATCGACCTCGACCACGTCGCCGAATCCAACATCAACCGCCAGGTCCACGCCCTGTCCGCCACCCTGGGCCAGGCCAAGGTGGACGCCATGGCCGAGCGCATCGCCCAGATCCACCCGGGGTGCGCCGTGCACCGCGTGGACGCCTTCGCCGAGCCCGGCAACTGGCCCGGGCTCCTGCCGGCTCCGGTGCATGCGCTCATCGACGCCTGCGACCAGGTGCGGGCCAAGACGGCGCTGGCCGCCTGGGCGCTGCGCACCGGCGCGCCCTTCGTGAGCGTCGGCGCCGCCGGCGGCAAACAGCAGGCCGAGCGCGTGCAAATCGGCGACCTCGCGGACGTCACGCACGACCCCCTGCTGGCCAAGCTGCGCTACGCGCTGCGCCGCAGCCACGGCGCGCCGCGCGGCCCTCAGCAGGCCATGGGCGTCGCCTGCGTCTTCAGCCGCGAAAGCGTGGCGCCGCCCGACGCCTCGTGCGCCGTTGGCGTCAATGACGGCTCGCTCAACTGCCACGGCTACGGCTCAAGCGTGGCGGTCACCGCCACCTTCGGGCTGTGCGCGGCGGGCTGGGTGCTGCGTGTGCTGGCTGCATCGAAGACCCTTCAAACCCATTTATAATCTTCTGTTTCCCTCGGGTCGTTAGCTCAGTCGGTAGAGCAGCGGACTTTTAATCCGTTGGTCGCGCGTTCGAGTCGCGCACGACCCACCAAGACAGACAAGGAAAAGTACGCTAGGCGTGCATCCGTCCTTGGCTGACTGCTTCACGCAAGATGGCATTGATGCGCGTCTGCCAGCCGGGGCCGGTAGCCTTGAAGGCGGCCAGCACCTCGGCGTCAATGCGCATGTTCAAGGTTGGGCGCGGCACGGCGACGGCTGGGCGGCCACGGCCACGCTTGATGGTGGCGGCGCGCCAGTAGTCGGCGGCTGCCTTGTCGTCGTTGGGGTCGTAGGGGTCGGCGGTGGGGTCGAACGTCACCGGTGCATCCTGCGCGGCCTCGCGCTTGACCCGCTCCCAGTCGGTGCGGTGTTCAGGGTGTTTCTTGCCAGCTTGCATACAGCCTCCGTTCTTGCTTCGATGCACGGCGCAGCGATATGGTGCGCACTTCATTGGGCGGGCGCAGCACATAAACCAGCACCAGCACCACGCCTGCCACCTCCACCAGTGCCACATCCATTAACCGCGCCTCGTTGCCCCTGGGGCTTTCAATCGTCAGCTTGTCCGGGGCGTTGAACACCAGCGACGCATCCGCCAGGGATAGCCCATGCTTGGCGATGTTGGCTGCATCCTTGGCCGGGTCGAAGGTGAGCTTCATTGCTGATTATTGTAGGGGCAACAAATAGGATTTCAATGTGTGGCGCGAAGCTTGCCGGGTTCCGTCGAAAACGATGGACTCCTATTCCCCGATTGCCTGTGGCGCGGGTTGGCCAGCCTGCCCCGGTGATGCGCAGGCACTGCACAACGCCGACATCCAGGCGCATCGTCACCTGCACCTTGGTGCCCCGCTGCCCAGCGGGCGGCCTCTCGGCGGTTCGCCTTTCTCGGCTACGCCAGCAGCGCCTGCGCAAACTCCCGCGCGCTGAAGGTTTCGAGGTCTTCCACCTTCTCGCCCACGCCGATGAAATAGACCGGGATGGGGCGCTCCTGCGCGATGGCCGCGAGCACGCCGCCCTTGGCGGTGCCGTCCAGCTTGGTGACGATCAGGCCGGTGAGCCGCAGCGCGTCGTCGAAGGCCTTGACCTGGGCGAGCGCGTTCTGGCCGGTGTTGCCGTCGATCACCAGGAGCACCTCGTGCGGGGCGCTGGCGTCGGCCTTGGTGATCACGCGCTTGATCTTCTGCAGCTCCTGCATCAGGTGCAGCTGCGTGGGCAGGCGCCCGGCGGTGTCCACCAGCACCACGTCCTTGCCGCGCGCGCGGCCGGCGCTCACGGCGTCGAAACTCACGGCGGCCGGGTCGCCCCCTTCCTGGCTCACGATCTCGACGGTGTTGCGCGTGGCCCAGACGCCGAGCTGCTCGCGCGCCGCGGCGCGGAAGGTGTCGGCGGCGGCCAGCAGCACGCTCTCGCCGTGGTCGGCCAGGTGCTTGGTGAGCTTGCCGATGGAGGTGGTCTTGCCCGCGCCGTTGACGCCCGCCACCATGATCACGGTGGGCTGGTGCGCGCCGATTTCAAGCGGCTTTTCGAGCGGCGCCAGCAGCTCGGCCAGCGCGCCGGCAAGCAGCGCCTTGACGGCGGCCGGGTCGGTGGCCTTCGTTTCCTTCACGCGCCGCCTGAGGGTCTCCAGCAGGTGCTGCGTGGCCTTCACGCCGGTGTCGGCCATGAGCAGCGCGTCTTCCAGCTCCTCGAACAGGGCGTCGTCGATGCGGGTGCCGGTGAAGACGCCGGTGATGCTGCTGCCGGTCTTGCGCAGGCCGGCCGACAGGCGGGCGAGCCAGCCCTGGCGCTCTGGCTCGGGCGCGGATGCTGGCGCGGGCGCGTCGGTCGCGCTGGCCACGGGCGCAGGTGCAGGCAGTGGTGCGGGCAGCGGCGCGGGTGCCGCGGGGGGGGCGGCCGGCGCAGGGGCGGGGGCGGTCTTTTTTCTGAAAAAGCTGAACATTGCGAAGTTTCTAGAATCGCAGCCATTCTATGAAACACACCCTCCTTTTTTGCGGCGTGTTGGCGTGCTGCGGCGCGCTGGCGCAAACCCCCGCGCCCGGCGCGCCGTCTGGCGCCGTGGCTCCCCTGGTCACGACCGCGTCCGGCGCGCAGGAATTCCGGCTCGCCAATGGCATGCAGCTCATCGTGCAGCCCGATCATCGCGCGCCCACGGCGATCCAGATGCTCTGGGTGCGCACGGGCAGCATGGACGAGGTCAACGGCACGACGGGCGTCGCGCATGCGCTGGAGCACATGATGTTCAAGGGCTCGGCCAAGCTGGCGCCGGGCGAGTTTTCGCGCCGCGTGGCGCAGCTGGGCGGGCAGGAGAATGCCTTCACCACGCGCGACTACACCGGCTATTACCAGCAGATCCCGGCCGATCGCCTGAAGGACGTGATGGCGCTGGAGGCCGACCGCTTCGCGCACAACCAGTGGCCCGATGAAGAATTCCGCAAGGAAATCGAGGTGGTGAAGGAAGAGCGGCGCATGCGCACCGAAGACCAGCCGCGCGCCGCGCTGATGGAGCAGCTCGATGCCGCCGCGTTCGTGGCCTCGCCCTACCACCATCCCGTGGTGGGCTGGATGAGCGACCTGGACAGCATGCAGCCCGACGACGTGCGGCAGTTCTACCGCACGTGGTACACGCCGGCCAACGCGGCGCTGGTCGTCGCGGGGGACGTGGACCCGCAGCAGGTGCGCGCCTGGGCCGAGCAGATCTACGGCCAGCTGCCGGCGCATGCCCTGCCGCAGCGCAAGCCCCAGGGCGAGCCGGTGCAAAAGGGCCTGCGGCGCATCAGCTTCAAGGCGCCCGCCGAGCAGGCCTACGTGGCGCTGGCGTTTCGCGTGCCCGCGATGCACAAGCTGCAGGACATGGCGCCGTCGGACAAGGACGCGCTCTCCCTGCTCGTGCTCTCGGCCGTGCTCAGCGGCTACGACGGCGCCCGGCTCGACCGCGCGCTGACGCAGGGGCCCGACCGCGTGGCCGACGCCGCCAACGCCTACGCCTCGGTCTTCGGGCGCGGCCCGGCGCTTTTCATGCTCACGGGCGTGCCGGCCCAGGGCAAGAGCGCGGAGGAGGTCGAAGCCGCCCTGCGCGCCGAGGTGGCGCGCGTGGCCAGGGACGGCGTCAGCGGCGCGGAGCTGGCGCGCGTGAAGGCGCAGTGGGCGGCCTCGACCATCTACGCGCGCGATTCGCTGCAGGGCCAGGCGAGCGACCTGGGCAGCAACTGGGTGCAGGGCCTGCCGCTGGATGCGGACGACCGGCTGCTGGCCTTGCTGCAGGACGTGACGCCGGCCGATGTGCAATCGGCGGCGGCGCGTTTCTTTGGCGACGATCAGCTCACCGTCGGCACGCTGGTGCCGCAGCCGCTGGCCGCCGGCGCCAAGCCGCGCGCCGGTGCGGCGGGCGGTGCCGATGGGGCGATACGGTAAGAGTCTGCTCATGTTCAAAAATATCAAAAAAATAGCTGCCAGCGCTTTGCTGGCGGGCGCTGCAAGCCTTTTTTATGCTCAAAGCGCTTTTGCCCTGCTGCCGATCGAGCACTGGACGCAGGCCAGCGGCGCGCAGGTCTGGCTGGTGCAGAGCCCGGCCATCCCCATGGTGGACGTGCAGGTGGACTTCGATGCCGGCAGCCGCCGCGACCCGGCCGCGCAGGCGGGCCTGGCGGGCGCGGCGGCGCTGATGAGCGCCAAGGGCGTGCAGGCCGCGGGCGGCGATGCGGCGCTGGACGAGAACCAGCTGGGCGAAGCCTGGGCCGATCTCGGCGCCAGCCTGGACGCCAGTGCCGGGCGCGATGCGCTCAGCTTCTCGCTGCGCTCGCTCACCCAGGCCGATCTGCTGGACCGCGCGGTGCGGCTGGCCGCGCGCCAGATCGGCCAGCCCAGCTACCCCGAGGACGTCTGGCAGCGCGAGCGCTCGCGCTGGCAGGCGGCCATCGCCGAAGCCGACACCCAGCCCGGCACCGTGGCCGGCAAGGCCTTCGCCCAGGCGGTGTATGGCGACAACCCCTACGGCCGGCAGACCACGGCCAGGACGCTGGACGCCATCGGCGTGGCCGATCTGCGCGCCTACCACGCGCGCTACCTGCAGCGCTGCCGCGCGCGCGTGGCCATCGTGGGCGCGGTCAGCCGGGCGCAGGCGCAGCAGCTCGTCGATGGCCTGCTCGCGCGCCTGCCGGCCGGCGGGGAAGGCGGCTGCGCCGCGCTGCCGGACCTGCCCCGGATGCAGCCGCTGGCCAAGGCGCAGGAGCGCGACATCCCGTTCGACTCGGCGCAGGCGCACGTGCTCATCGGCCAGCCGGGCTTCGTGCGCAGCGACCCGGACTTCCTCGCGCTGCTCGTGGGCAACCACATCCTCGGGGGCGGGGGCTTCACCTCGCGCCTGACCGAGCAGGTGCGCGAAAAGCGCGGCCTGTCCTACAGCGTGTTCAGCGAATTCACGCCGGGCCTGAGCGCCGGCGCCTTCATCGCCGGCCTGCAGACGCGGCCCGACCAGACGGCCGAGGCGGTGAAGGTCACGCGCGAGGTGATCGCGGATTTCGTGAAGCACGGGCCGACCGAGGCCGAGCTGCGCGCCGCCAAGGACAACCTGATCGGCGGCTTCGCGCTGCGCATCGACAGCAACAGGAAGCTGCTGGCCAACGTGGTCAACATCGCGCGCAACGGCCTGCCGCTGGACTACCTGGAGCACTGGAGCGAGCGCGTCGAGGCGCTCACCGCGCAGGAGGTGAAGGCGGCGATCGAGCGCAAGCTCCAGCCCGACCGCATGGTGACCGTGGTGGTGGGCGCCACGCCCGCGGCCTCGTCGTGAAGCCGGCGGCCCAGCGCGCGCCCGGCGAGGTGCGCATCGTCGGCGGGCGGTGGAAGCGCACCCGGCTGCCCGTGCTGGAGCGCCCCGGCCTGCGCCCCACGCCCGACCGCGTGCGCGAGACGCTGTTCAACTGGCTGGGCCAGGACCTGACGGGCTGGCGCTGCGTGGACGTGTTCGCCGGCACCGGGGCGCTGGGCCTGGAGGCGGCCTCGCGCGGGGCGGCCGAGGTGCTCCTGATCGAGCGCGACGGCGCGCTGGTGCAGCAGATCACGCGCCTGGCCGAGCGCCTGCAGGCCACCGGCGTGCGCGTGCGCCGGGGCGACGGCGTGGCGCAGCTCGCGCAGTGCGCGCCGGGCAGCCTCGATCTGGTGCTGCTCGACCCGCCCTTCGACGCCGGGCCGCTGTTCCTGCCCGCCCTGCAGGCCGCGGCGCGCGCGCTCGCCCCCTCGGGCCGGATCTACCTGGAGGCGCCGCAGCGCTGGACGCCCGAGCGCCTGGCCCCGCTGGGGCTGGCCTGCCAGCGCTACCTGAAGGCGGGCGCCTCGCATGCGCACCTGCTGGGGCGCCTGCCGGCGCCTGAAAACGAAGCCGCCCGGGCACCATAATGGCCGGCGATGCCGCCCCGAAGGAGTGAGTCGTGTCCGCCACCGTCGCCGTTTTTCCCGGAACCTTTGACCCCATCACGCTGGGGCACGAGGATATGCTGCGCCGCGCCTGCGCCCTGTTCGACAGGGTGATCGTCGCCGTCGCGATGGCGCACCACAAGAAGACGCTGTTCACGCTGGACGAGCGCCTGCGCCTGGCGCGCGACGCCCTGGCGGACATGCCCAGGGCGCAGGTGATGCCGTTCGACGGCCTGGTCACCGAGTTCGCGGTGGCGCAGGGCGCGCAGGTGATGGTGCGCGGGCTGCGCTCGGGCACCGATTTCGACTACGAATTGCAGCTCGCGGGCATGAACCGGCATTTGCGGCCCGAGGTCGATACCGTCTTCCTCACGCCGGATGCGCGCTGGCAGAGCATCAGCAGCACCCTGGTGCGCGAGATCGCGGTGCTCGGTGGCAAGGTGGATGCGCTGGTCAGCAGCGCCGTCCTGCCCCATCTGCTGGCCAAGGTGGGGCGGGGCTAGCAGCGCTACATTGGTGAGAGCTGCTCGCGCTGGATGGGCGGGCGCTACGGCCTGTTTTTACCTTTATTTCTTCCCGCCCGATTCGGTCCATTCCTCGGGCACCTGCGACGCCGTGGCCGCGGCGTGCGGCGTGCGCGCCTGCCCGGGCACGACGGTGCTGACCGAGCCTGGATGGGGCGGGCGCCGGCGCGTGAGCTCCTCGGCGATCTGCACCGCCGACGCCGGGTGGCCGGCGAAGGTGGGGCGTATGCCGGGACTGTCGCGCAGCTCATCGTTGGTGGGCATGCGCGGCGCGAAGCTGTGCGCGTCGGCCAGCGGCCAGTACAGGCGGTAGGTGTTGTGCTGGTTTTGCAGATCGTCGAGGATGGCGCCAAAGCGCATCGTCGGCATCATCGCCGAGAGCAGGCGCACGCGCGTGCTGTCCACGCGGCGCACGATGTGGTGGGTGTAGAGCTGATCGGGGTGCATCAGGCCCGCGGCCTGCAGCAGTTCCTTGAGCGCATGCAGCGTGTTCGCGTGGTACTGGGCCACGCGCGGCGCCTTGTCAGAGACCACCAGCGCCTTCTCGCGCACCGGGTCCTGCGTGGTGATGCCGGTGGGGCAGAAGCCCGTGTGGCAGACCTGCGCCTGGATGCAGCCCAGCGCCATCATGAAGCCGCGCCCCGAGTTGCACCAATCGGCGCCCAGCGCGAACATGCGCGCCAGGTCGAACGAGGTGATCACCTTGCCGGCCGCGCCGATCTTGATGCGGTGGCGCAGGTTCACGCCGATCAGCGTGTTGCTCACCAGGTTCAGGCCCTCTTGCACCGGCGCGCCCATGTGGTCGGCGAATTCGATCGGCGCGGCGCCGGTGCCGCCCTCGGCGCCATCGACCACGATGTAGTCGGGCGTGATGTCGGTCTCGAGCATCGCCTTGACGATGCCGAACCACTCCCAGATGTGGCCGATGCACAGCTTGAAGCCCACCGGTTTGCCGCCCGAAAGATCGCGCAACCGGGCGATGAAATGCATCATTTCCACCGGCGTGGAGAACGCGCTGTGCGCCGACGGCGAGACGCAGTCCTGCCCCTCGGGCACGCCGCGCGCGGCGGCGATCTCGGCCGTCACCTTGGCCCCCGGCAGAATGCCGCCATGCCCCGGCTTGGCGCCCTGGCTGAGCTTGATCTCGATCATCTTCACCTGCGGGTTGGTGGCCTGCTCGGCGAAGCGATCGGGGTTGAACGTGCCGTCGGGGTTGCGGCAGCCGAAGTAGCCCGAGCCGATCTCCCAGATCAGGTCGCCGCCGTTCTGGCGGTGGTAGCGGCTGATGCCGCCCTCGCCGGTGTCGTGCGCGAAGTCACCCATCTTCGCGCCCAGGTTCAGCGCCAGGATGGCGTTGGCCGAGAGCGCGCCGAAGCTCATCGCCGAGATGTTGAAAACGCTCGCGTTGTAGGGTTGGGTGCAGGGCGAAACACCGGCGCGCGGGGTATCCGGGCTCCCGCCGATCCAGATGCGGAAGTCGTGCGAACCGATCACCGTCGGGTTCATCGAGTGGTTGATCCACTCGTAGCCATTGGCGCCCACGTCCAGCTTGGTGCCGAAGGGCCGCACGTCGGGCACGCCCTTGGAGCGCTGGTAGACCACCGAACGCTGCGCGCGCGTGAAGGGTTCGCCCTTGTCGATGTCGCCCTCGATGAAGTACTGGCGGATCTCCGGGCGGATGAACTCCAGGATGAAGCGCATGTGCCCGAGGATGGGGTAGTTGCGCAGCACGGCGTGGCGCGTCTGCCGCAGGTCGTACACCCCCACGAGGACCAGGGCGCAGGCCAGCAGGAAGACGGCCACCGGCCATGCGCCGGGGCGCGCGGCCATCCAGGGCAGGCTGAGCACCGCCGCGGCCGCGGACAGTGCCAGCGTGGTGTAGCGCACGTGGGTCGCCACGAAATGAGACTGGGACATGGGAAAAAACCGAAACTGCGATGGGCGATGCTAGCCCACCTGCCGCCTGGCGGGCACCGGGTTTTCAGCGATGGCGGCAGACGCCGCAGTTCGCATCGCGCGCGAGGCGGATTTCGCTCCAGCGCATCGTGCGCCCGTCCAGCATCTGCAGCCGGCCCGTCAGGGGCTCGCCGATGCCCACGATCAGCTTGAGCGCCTCGGCCGCCTGCATCGTGCCGATGATGCCGACCATGGGGGCGAAGACGCCCATCGTGGCGCAGGCCACTTCCTCGAACGCGGCGTCCGGCGCGAACACGCAGGCGTAGCAGGGCGAGGCGGCGTCGCGCGTGTCGTACACCGTGATCTGCCCGTCGAACCGGAGGGCCGCGCCCGCCACCAGCGGCTTGTGCTCGCGCACGCAGGCCGCGTTGATCGCGTGGCGCGTGGCGTAGTTGTCGGTGCAGTCCAGCACCACGTCGGCGGCCGCCACGAGCGGGCGCAGGCCCTCCTGCGTCATGCGCTCGCGCACGCCATGCACCCGCACCTCGGGGTTGATCGCGTGCATCGCCGCGGCGGCGGAATCGACCTTGGCCGCGCCGATGCGCGCCGTGGCGTGGGCGATCTGGCGCTGCAGGTTCGTCAGGTCCACCCGGTCGTCGTCCACCAGCGTGATCTCCCCCACGCCGGCCGAGGCCAGGAACAGGGCCGCGGGAGACCCCAGGCCGCCCGCGCCCACCACCAGCACCTTGGCCGACAGGATGCGCTCCTGCCCCTCGATGCCGATTTCGTCGAGCATGATGTGGCGCGAGTAGCGCAGCAGTTGATCGTCGTCCATCGGCACGATTCCCATGAAAAAGGCCGGTGCGACCGGCCTTGCGAAGGAGGAGGGGGCCAAGCGGTTCAGTCGTCCTTCTTGGCCTGCTTGCGCTCGGTCAGCGTCTTGCTCACCTGCACCGGCTCGCCCTTGAGCTGGTGCAGCGCCTGGGCGAGCGCGAAGTCCTTGTCGGAGCCGAACTCCGGCAGCTTGCGCTCGGTCTTGGCGTTCTTGGCTTCTTCCTCGAGCTTCTTGCGGGCGGCCTCGCGCGCTTCTTCCAGCGCCTTGTCCTGCGCCGCCTCGCCGCCCTGGGTGTTGTCCAGGTGCTTGGACAGGTCGGACTCGCGCAGGCGCAGCGCGGCGTAGACGTCGCCGTCGGCCGTTTCATCGACCATCACGTCCGGCACGATGCCGCGCGCCTGGATCGACTTGCCGCTGGGCGTGAAGTAGCGCGCCGTGGTCAGCTTGATGCCGGTATCGGGCCCCAGCGGGCGCACGGTCTGCACCGAGCCCTTGCCGAAGGTCTGGTTGCCCATGATGGTGGCGCGGTGGTTGTCCTGCAGCGCGCCGGCGACGATCTCGCTGGCGGAGGCCGAGCCTTCGTTGACCAGCACCACCATCGGGACCTTGCGGAAGACTTCCGGCAGGCGCTTGAGCGGATCGCCGCCGCCGCGGCGCGCGTAGAACTCGGGCGAGGCCGTGAACTTGGCCTTGCTCTCGGCCAGCTGCCCGTCGGTCGTGACCACCGTCGCGTCCTCGGGCAGGAAGGCGGCGGAGACGCCGACCGCCGCGTCCAGCAGGCCGCCCGGGTCGTTGCGCAGATCCAGCACCAGCCCCTTGAGGTTGGGGTCCTGCTGGTAGATCTCCTCGGCCTTGCGCACGAAGTCGTCGAGCGTGCGGTCCTGGAACTGCGAGATGCGGATCCAGGCGTAGCCCGGCTCGACCAGCTTGGCCTTGACCGACTGCGTCTTGATCTCCTCGCGCGTGATCGTCACCGGGAAGGTGCGGCTCTCGTCCTTGCGGAAGATGGTCAGCGTCACCTTGGTGCCCGGCTCACCGCGGATGCGCTTGACCGCGTCGTTGAGCGGCAGGCCGCGCACCGCCTCGTCGCCGATCTTGGTGATCAGGTCGCCGGTCTTCAGGCCCGCGCGGTCGGCCGGCGAGCCCTCGATGGGCGAAACCACCTTGATCAGGCCGTCTTCCTGCGTGATCTCGATCCCGACGCCGACGAAGCGCCCGGAGGTGCCCTCGCGGAATTCCTTGAAGGACTTCTTGTCGAAATACTGCGAATGCGGGTCGAGCCCGGCCACCATGCCCGAGATGGCATCGGTGATGAGCTTCTTGTCGTCCACGGGCTCGACGTAGTCGGTCTTGATCAGGCCGAACACCGCCGCCAGCTGCTGCAGCTCTTCGAGCGGCAGGGGCGCCATCGCCGCGCGCGCGACCGTCTGCAAAGACACCGTGGTGAGCGCGCCAGCGAGCACCCCCACCGAAATCCACCCTGCTACCTTGAGTTTCTGGCCCATACACCACCTTTACCGCATCGCGGCAATATACACCTTGGAACCCGCGCGGCAGGCGCGGTTCCTGCTCTTATCTCTTGCCCTGCGCGGCCACCGCGGCCGCCGCCCGCGCCGCCGCCTCGGCATCGCCCAGGTAGTAGTGGCGCAGCGGCTTCAATTCAGTATCGAGTTCGTACACCAGCGGGATGCCGTTCGGGATGTTCAGCCCGACGATGTCCTCGTCCGAAATGCCGTCCAGGTACTTGACGAGCGCGCGGATCGAATTGCCGTGCGCCGCGATCAGCACGCGCTGGCCCGAGCGGATGGCCGGGGCGATCGCCTCTTCCCAGTACGGCAGGACGCGCGCCACGGTGTCTTTCAGGCACTCGGTCAGCGGCACCTGCCCGGGCGCCAGGGCGGCATAGCGGATGTCCGTGCGCTCGCTGCGCGGATCGGACGGCTCCAGCGCGGGCGGCGGCACGTCGTAGCTGCGCCGCCAGACGTGCACCTGCTCGTCGCCGTACTGCCGGGCCGTCTCGGCCTTGTTCAGGCCCTGCAGCGCGCCGTAGTGGCGCTCGTTCAGGCGCCAGCTGTGCGCCACGGGCAGCCAGGTGCGCTCCATCGCGTCCAGGCAGTGCCAGAGCGTGTGCGTGGCGCGCTGCAGCACGCTGGTGAAGGTCTGGTCGAACTCGTAGCCCTCGGCCTTGAGCAGGCGCCCCGCGCCCTGGGCCTGCGCGATGCCCGTGGCCGTCAGCGGCACGTCGGTCCAGCCGGTGAAGCGGTTTTCCAGGTTCCAGGTCGATTCGCCGTGGCGGATCAGGACGAGCTTGTGCATGCGCAAGGCCTTGGGAAAGTGTGAAGCAAACCGTCTATTCTAGAATCAGTGCCTTTATCGCCCTGAGATCGCGCTGCCGTGAACTTCGTCCTGCAAAACTGGTATCTGATCCTTCTCGCCCTGGTCGCCGGGGGGCTGCTCGCCTGGCCCATGATCTCGAGCGGCGGCGCCGGCGGCCTGTCGGCCACCCAGGCGGTGCAGCTCATCAATCGCGAGAAGGCGGTGGTCGTTGATGTCTGCGAGGCCGACGAATACGCCGCCGGGCACGTCAGCGGCGCCAGGAGCGTGCCGCTTTCCCAATTCAAGGAGCGCCTGCCGCAGGTGGTCAAGAACAAGACCGTGCCGCTGGTGCTGGTGTGCGCGCGGGGCATGCGCGCGCGCCGCGCCGTGGCGCTGGCGCGCCAGCTCGGCTACGACAAGGCGCAAGCCCTCTCGGGGGGCATGGCGGCCTGGCGCGAAGCCAACATGCCGGTCGAAAAAGCCTAAGAATCCGGTGGTGCCGCAGTCCGGCGAAAGGAAGCCAACGATGCAAGCCATCAAGATGTACACCACGGCCACGTGCCCCTACTGCATTCGCGCCAAGCAGTTCCTCGCCTCCAAGGGGGTGGAAGACATCGAGGAAATCCGCGTGGACAGCCAGCCCGAGCTGCGCCGGCAGATGACGGAGCTCACGGGGCGGCGCACCGTGCCGCAGATCTTCATCGGCGGGCAGCATGTCGGCGGGTGCGACGATCTGCTGGCACTCGACGCCCAGGGCGGCCTGATGCCGCTGCTGCAGGCCTGATCCCCCGATGCCGCGCTGCATAATGCGCTGCTGACCTGCCCGCCGCGGGGATTTCCGGGCGGGCATTTTCGTGTTCACTACCCTCAAAGACCGACACCATGGCCGACGAACAAGCAACCCCTGTTTTCCAGATCCAGCGCATGTACCTCAAGGACGTGTCGCTCGAGCAGCCCAACTCGCCCGCGATCCTGCTGGAGCAGCAGCAGCCCGGCGTCGACATCCAGCTCGGCGTGGGCGCGGAAACCGTCGCCGACGGCATCTACGAAGTGACGGTGACCGCCACGGTGCATGCCAAGCACGGCGAGAAGACGGTCTTCCTCGTCGAGGCCAAGCAGGCCGGCATTTTCGAGATCCGCAACGTGCCGCAGGAGCAGATGGACAACGTGGTGCGCGTGGTCTGCCCGCAGATCATCTACCCCTACGCCCGCGCCAACGTGGCCGACGTGATCACGCGCGCCGGCTTCCCGCCGGTGCACCTCGCGGAAATCAACTTCCAGGCCATGTACGAGCAGCAGCAGGCCGCGGCGGCCGCGCAGGGCGCGAACAGCACGCCGCAGTAAGAGATTCAAGTCAAAAACGGCTGTAACCCTTGTCACGCGTGCGCAAGCAGCTATGAATATCGTAGTTCTTGGAGCCGGTGCCTGGGGAACGGCCATGGCCATCAGCGCCGCCAGCCACGCGGCGGCGCACCGCGTCCTGCTCTGGGCGCGCGACGAAGCGCAGGTGCGCGCGATGCGCCTGGCGCGCGAAAACGCCCGCTACCTCGCCGGCGTGGCCTTCCCGCCGTCGCTGGAGGTGGTGGACGGCGATGCGCGGGCGCACCTCGCGGGCGCCGACCTGATCATCCTGGCCCCTCCCATGGCCGCCCTGCGCGAGCTGCTGGCAACGCTCGGACGCGTCGATGCGCCCGTGGCCTGGCTGTCCAAGGGATTCGAGGCCCGCACCGGGCTGCTCGCGCACGAGGTGTGCGCGCAGGCCGCGCCGCAGCTCAAGGCGGGCGCGCTCAGCGGCCCGAGCTTCGCCCTGGAAGTGGCGCGCGCGCAGCCCACGGCGCTGGTGGCTGCCAGCGAGGACGCGCGGGTGCGCGAGACGCTGGTGCAGGCGCTGCATGGCAAGCACCTGCGGGTGTATGCCAACGACGACCTGGTCGGCGTGGAAGTGGGCGGGGCCGTCAAGAACGTCCTGGCCATCGCCACTGGCCTGTGCGACGGTCTGCGGCTGGGCTTGAATGCGCGCGCGGCGCTGATCACGCGGGGGCTGGCGGAAATGTCGCGCCTGGGCGTCGCCCTGGGCGCGCGCATGGAAACCTTCATGGGCCTGTCGGGCCTGGGCGATCTCGTGCTCACCGCCACCGGCGACCTCTCGCGCAACCGCCAGGTGGGTTTGCTGCTGGCGCAGGGCCTGCCGCTGGCGCAGATCCTCGAGAGCCTGGGGCACGTGGCCGAAGGCGTCTACAGCGCCCGCACCGTGGCGGCCCGCGCGCGGCAGCTGGGGGTGGAGATGCCGATCGCCGAGGCGATGGTGGCGCTGCTCGACGGCCAGACCCGGCCGGAACAGGCCGTGGCGCAGCTGATGGAGCGCGACCCCAAGGGCGAGTGACCCCGCCTCACCCTCCGTGGCGCGCCCGGGCGAAGCTGCGCAGGATGCCGTCGAGCACCAGCACGCCGACCGCCGCGAAAATCGGCAGGTAGGTCAGCCATTGCTCCGCGCGGACGCGCTCGCCCAGCAGCAGCGCCGCGAGGACGAGCAGAACGGGTTCCACATAGCTCAAGAGCCCGAACAGGCCGAGCGCCAGCAAACGGCTGGCCGCCATGTACAGCGCCAGGGCCACGGCGCTGACCACGCCGAGCGCGGGGACCATGCTCCACAGATGGGGTTCGGTGGCGAAGTAGAGCGTGGACGCGGGTGCGCGCAGCACCTGCCACACCGCGGCCGGAACGAGCAGCACCAGATCGACCCAGTGGCCGGCGAGGTGGTCGGTGCCCAGCTTTCGGCGCAGGACGAAATAGACCGTGTAGCCGATGGCCACCAGCCCCGTCTCCCAGGCCATCGCGCCGGTGCGCAGGATTTCGTGGGCCACGCCCGCCGCGGCCAGCGCCACGGCCAGCCACTGCATCCACGACAGATGCTCGTGGAACAGCGAACGGCCCGCCACCACCATCACCAGCGGCAGGAGAAAGTAGCCCAGCGACACCGGCAGCGCCCGCCCCTGCAGGGGCGCCCAGAGGAACAGCCAGAGCTGCACCCCCAGCAGGGCGGCGCTCAGGCACAGGGCCAGGCCCCACAGGGGATCGCGCAGGGCGCGCCGGAGCATCCAGCACACGCGCGGCCATTGGCCGAGCGTGAGCACGATGAGGCTGGTGAAGGGCAGCGTCGCCAGAATGCGCCAGCCGAATATCTGCTCGCCATTCAAGGGCGCCAGCCGGGGCGCGAGGTAGTACATCGCCGCGAACAGCACGGAGGCGCTGAGGGAGGCGAGCAGGCCGGCGACCATGGTGTTCAGGCGCGGGTGATCGCGCCTATTCGGACTCGTCGAAAACCAGCGAGGGGTTGTTGATGACGCGGGCGCTGGCGCCGGGGTCGCCCAGGATGCCGGTGCTCTGGTAGCTGAACGGCGTGCCCGGTTCGAGCGCTGCCGCGGCCACGTTGGCCAGCGGCTGGTTCAGCCCGACGTAATAGCTCCCCGCGGGCACGTCCGCCGTGGTGCGCACCGCCTGCCCCGCGGAAGAGGCGTCGCCGCCGCCGGGGAAACTCTCGGTCAGCACCGAGCCGTCCTCGGCGATGCGCATCACCTGCAGGCCCAGCCACCCCAGGCGCTCGGCCGCGGCGGAATCGGCGCTCAGCCAGTAGCCGCAGGGCCGCGGGCGCTGCAGCTCGGGGCGCAGGGCGGCCGTGCTGGTCCATTGCACCTTCATCTGCGCGAGCTCGCCGCTGGCTTCGTTGATCAGGCCCAGGTCATGCTCGGAGGTGCTGGGGCTCGCCTGCACCGTGAGCGTGCCCTGGCACGCCTTGGAGGCGATGTCGCGCGCGACATAGTCCTGCACCTGCCGCAGGTCGCTGCTGCGGTCGGCGGTGCTGCGCAGCACGCTCGTGAGCGCCACCACCAGGCTGTGCACGCGGCGCTGGATGTGCGCCCGCCCCAGCCCCGCGCCGCGGCTGGCGATGGACAGGCTCACCGCGTTGGACAGCCCCTCCAGGTTGCGCAGCGAATCGGGCTGCGCGTCGCCCGTCTGCGCGGCCAGCGCGCCGTTGTCCGCCGTCAGCGTGTAGCGCCACTCGTGCGTCAGGCCCCCGGCATCCAGCGATTTGGCGATGGGCTGGACATACCACTCCCGCGCCGCCTTCGTGATGAATTCCGGCACGTTGGCGGCGGTGGCCGGCTGCAGCAGGACGTCCTGGCTCGGCAGCATCTGCGCGCCGGCGGCGGGGATGGCGCGCACGGGGTATTCGTGCACGTCGGCCACCACGGCGGGGCGGTAGGTGCGGATCACTTGCGCGATCGCCCGGGCTTCGGGCGTGCGCAGCGCCAGGTGGTCGTGGTCCAGGTCGGTGCCGTCGCTGGTGGCGTGGCTGCCGGCCGATGCGCCGTCGGGGTTGGCGCGCGGCACCACGATCACGTTGATGCGCTGGAGCATGGGTTCGAGCAGCCCCTGCGAGAGCTCGCGCGCCAGCACCAGCAGGGCTTCGCTGCCGGCCGGTTCGTCGCCGTGCTGCTGGCCCAGCAGGAGCACGGTGGGCCGTCCATTGGACTCCAGGGGCTTGCCGCCGGCCGCGCCGCTCAAGGCCAGGCCCAGGATGGGCGTGCCGCTTTGCGACGTGCCCAGCTGGAGCTTGCGCGTGCGCGACTTGTCGCCGGGCGCGCTGGCCAGCCCGTCCAGCCACTGGGCCAGCTCGGCGTTGGTGGTCCAGGCGCGCCGATCCGGTGCGAGGCCGGGGGTGTCGTAGCGCACCGGCGGATCGGGAAAGTGCGCGGACACCGCGTCGCTCTCGACGAGCGTTGCGGCACGCTTGAGGTCTTTGGGCCCCGTCACGGGCGTGACCACCGCACTGGTGCCGGCCTGGTCGGCGGGATGCTGCGGCTGCCCGGCCGGGGCGCGCGCGCGCGGCGGCGGAACGACCCGGGCGCTCTGGCTGGGCCAGGGGGGCAGGGGCGTGCTGGCGCAGGCGCTCAGCAGCAGGGCCGCGAGGACGCTGGCGGGAAGCAGCCCGCGACGGACCGGGCTGGCTGAGGGGTTGGGGTGAGCGGCGTACGGGCTCGGCAGCAGCTTCATGGGTGGTTCTTCAAAAACGGAATGCCCCGATAGCTTGCCACAAAGCCGCAAGTCCGAAGGCAGCCCTGTGGCGGGGCTGTCTTCGGCGCCCGTGCGTATCAGTTTTTCATTCCGCCTTCGCGGCACCCGCGGCGCATGAAACGGGTGTTCAATAGCGCTGCGGCGTCCGGCACGGAGGTCGGTTCGTGCTTGGTGTCCTGAACCCGTGTATCAGTTGGACCCGCGGCCTCACGAGCACCCCGTACTGTCGCCTGGGGATTCATCCCCCCTGAGCACGCACTTCAGACTTCGATGACGTGGGCCGCATGCCGATGTCGCCGCGACATGGAGGCAATCATGGAAGTCATCTACCCGCGCTGCGCGGGACTCGACGTGCACAAGCAGACGGTGGTGGCGTGCGCGCGCATTGCAAGCGACGGGCCACCGTTGCAGCAGGTGCGTACCTTCGCGATCACCACGTCGGGACTGCTGGCCTTGGCCGACTGGCTCGAATCCTTCGGTGTCGAGCACGTCGGCATGGAGGCCACGGGCGTGTACTGGAAGCCGGTGTGGCACGTGCTCGAAGGCCACTTCGAGCTGATCCTGGCCAACGCCGCCCATGTCAAGAACGTGCCCGGGCGCAAGACCGATGTCAACGACGCGATATGGCTGGCCGACCTGCTGGCTCACGGGTTGATCCGCGCCAGCTTCGTGCCGCCCACGGCAGTGCAGGAGCTGCGCACGCTCACGCGCACGCGCAAGCAGTTCGTGCGCGAGCGCGCCTCGCACGTGCAGCGCATCGAGAAGGTGCTCGAGGACGCCAACCTGAAGATCACCAGCGTGCTCAGCGACATCACCGGCAAGAGCGGGCGCGCGGTGCTGCAGGCCCTCATCGACGGTTGCAGCGACCCTGAGCGCTTGGCATCGCTCGTGCGGGGCAACCGCCTGAAGGCCAGCCCAGCCGAGCTGGCCGAGGCGCTGAGCGGGCGCGTGCGGGCGCACCACCGCTTCATGCTCAAGCTGCACCTGGGTCATATCGATGCCCTGGACAAGGCCATTACCGACATCGAGAAGGAGGTGGGCCTGGGGCTCGAGCCGTTTCGAGCCGCCGCCCAACTGCTGAGCACCATGCCCGGCTTGAGCGATGTCAGCGCCAATGTGGTGATTGCCGAGATTGGTGTCGACATGTCGCGCTTTGCCACACCGGCTCATCTGCTGTCCTGGGCCTGCCTATGTCCGCGCAATGATGAGAGCGCTGGCAAGCGCCGATCCACCCGGCTGCGCCATGGCGGCACTTGGCTCAAGACCACCCTGGTGCAGGCGGCCTGGGCCGCCGTCAAGGTCAAGGGCGGCTACCTGCAAGCGCAGTTCCATCGAATCCGCGCGCGCCGCGGTGCCAAGAAGGCCATCATTGCCGTGGCCGCTTCCATGCTCACGGCGGCTTGGCACATGCTACGCGACGGTACCGAATGGCGGGATCTGGGCGCAGCCCACTTCGATCGCGCCGATGCCACCAAAACCGCCAACCGGCTGATCCGTCGATTGCAGCAAATTGGCTACACCGTCCAGGTCGTTCCCGCTTGATCTGCGGTTGAGTTTCACTTTAGTTTTTCACCGCGCGTTGCGCGACCCGCGACCCATGAAACTGGCGCGCCCCAGGCCAGGGCCGCCGTGCAAGGGCCGCCCCGCCGCACGGGCGGCGTCCCCCTTCCCGCATCGCGCAGCGATGCGAGAGAAGGGGGAAGGCGCGCAGCGCCACAGGGGGTTATTTCACTTCAGTTGCTCCACCGCGCGTTGCGCGACCCGCGTCGCATGAAACTGGTGTTCAATTGCGCTGCGGCGTCCGGCACAGAGGTCGGTTCGTTCTTGGTGCTTCGAGCCCGTACTTCAGTTGGACCCGCGGCCTCACGAGCACCCCGCACTGTCGCCTGGGGAGCAGCGCCCCTGAGCACGTATCTCAGACTTCGATGACGTGGGCCGCACGCCGAGTTCGCCGCTATCTTGGCATCACTCTGGAGGCGATCATGGAAGTCATTCACCCGCGCTGCGCGGGACTGGACGTGCACAAGCGGACGGTGGTGGCATGCGTGCGCATTGCCAGCGACAGCCCGCCCTCGCAAGAGGTGCGCACCTTCGACACCACCACCTCGGGCCTGCTGGCCCTGGCCGACTGGCTCGAATCCTGCGACGTCAAGCACGTCGGCATGGAGGCCACCGGCGTGTACTGGAAGCCCGTGTGGCATGTGCTCGAAGGCCACTTCGAGCTGATCCTGGCCAACGCCGCCCATGTCAAGAACGTGCCCGGGCGCAAGACCGACGTCAACGACGCAATGTGGCTGGCCGACCTGCTGGCCCACGGCCTGATTCGCGCCAGCTTCGTGCCGCCTGTGGCGGTGCAGGAGCTGCGCACGCTCACCCGCACGCGCAAGCAGTTCGTGCGCGAGAGGAGCGCGCATGTCTTGCGCATCGACAAGGTGCTGGAGGACGCCAATCTCAAGCTCGGCGTCGTGCTCACCGACATCATGGGCAAGAGCGGGCGCGCGGTATTGCAGGCCATCGTCGATGGGCACACCGACCCCGAGCACCTCGCCGGATGCGTCAACAGCCGCGTCAAGGCCAGTCGGGCTGAAGTTCTGGAAGCCCTGCGCGGGCGCATCAGCGCCCATCATCGCTTCATGTTCAAGCTCCACCTCAGTCACATTGATGCGCTGGACCAAGCCATCGCCGACATCGAGAAGGAGGTGGGCCTCGGGCTCGAGCCGTTTCGACAAGCCGCCAAGCTGCTGAGCACCATGCCCGGGCTTAGCGAAGTCGCCGCAAACGTCGTGGTGGCCGAGATCGGCATTGACATGGCGCGCTTCGCCACGCCCGGCCATCTGCTGTCCTGGGCCTGCATGTGCCCGCGCAACGACGAGAGCGCCGGCAAGCGCCGCAGCACGCGGCTGCGCCGCGGTGGCGTCTGGCTCAAGACCACCCTGATTCAATCCGCCTGGGCCGCCATCAGGGTCAAGGGCGGCTATCTGCAGGCCCAGTTCCACCGCCTGCGCGCCAGGCGCGGCCCCAAGAAAGCCATTGTCGCCGTGGCCGCCTCGATGCTCACAGCCATCTGGCACATGCTGCGAGACGGCACCGAATGGCAAGACCTCGGCGCCGCTCACTTCGACCGAGCCGACGCCGCCAAAACCGCCAACCGACTCATCCGACGGCTTCAGCAAATCGGCTACGCCGTCCAGGTAACGCCGGCTTGAGCGCGGAGGTTTCATCTCAGGCTGGGTAGCCGCCGCGCGGGCCGCGCGAGCGGTTGTTGCCGCGCGGCGCGCCGCGTTGGCCGCGCTGGCCCATCAGGTCCGCGCTCGTGCGCATCGGATCGGGCTGGCCGCCGCTGCCCCGGGCACTGCGCCGCGGCTCCATGCCCATGCGCCCCAGCTGCGTGCCCAGGTGCGCGTTCTCGCCGTGGGGCTGGCTGTCGTCGTGGCGCCGTCCCGGGGGGGCATCGTGGCGCGCGCCGCGGAGCGGCCTGCCTGCGCCGTCGTCGGAACGGGGCGTCTGCGGCCGGCCTTCAGGCTTGCGGCTGCCGCGCGCCGGCGCCGGACGGCCGGCCTTGCTGGTGCGTATGCGGTCCATCATCTCGCTGCGCGCGGCCCTGGCGGCGGCCTGCATCACCTCGCGGCTCGGCGGCTTGCCGGCACCGCCCCACAGGGTCTGGCGGCCCATGGCGATGGGCTCGGCCTTCTCGCCCTCGTCGGGGCCGAAGCCATCGAGCAGCTCCACCGGGATTTCCTGGTGCGTGAAGCGCTCGATCTCCATCATGAAGCCTTCCTCGTCCATGCACACGAGGCTGACGGCATGGCCTTCGCGCCCGGCGCGGCCGGTGCGGCCGATGCGGTGCACGTAGTCTTCGGGGACGTTCGGGATCTCGTAGTTCACGACGTGGGGCAGGTCGTCGATGTCGATGCCGCGCGCGGCGATGTCGGTGGCCACGAGCGCGCGGATCTTGCCGCTCTTGAAGCCATCGAGCGCGTTGGTGCGCGCCGTCTGGCTCTTGTTGCCGTGCAGCGCCATGGCGGTCACGCCGTTTTTCTCCAGGAATTCGGCCACGTTGTTGGCGCCGAACTTGGTGCGCGTGAAGATCAGCACCTGGCTCCAGTTCTGCTCCTGGATGATGTGCAGCAGCACCTGCTTCTTCTTGGCGCGCCCCACGGGGTGGATGACCTGCCGGATGCGCTGCACCGTGGTGTTGCGCGGCGTGACCTGGATGCTCTTGGGGCTGCGCAGCAGGCCGTTGGCCAGTTCGCGGATCTCGTCGCTGAACGTGGCCGAGAACAGCAGGCTCTGCTTGTCGCGCGGCAGCAGCGCCAGGATTTTCTTCACGTCGTGGATGAAGCCCATGTCCAGCATGCGGTCGGCTTCATCGAGCACCAGCGTCTGCACGCCCGAGAGATCGAGCAGGCCCTGCTGCTGCAAGTCCAGCAGCCGCCCCGGCGTCGCCACCAGCACGTCCACGCCGCGCTGGATGCGCTCCACCTGCGGGTTCATGCCCACGCCGCCGAAGATCACCGTCGAGCGGATGTCCAGGTACTTGGCGTAGCCGCGGATCGACTCCTCGATCTGCGCCGCCAGCTCGCGCGTGGGCGTGAGGATCAGCGCGCGGATCGGCGTGTGCCGGCCCGCGCCGCTGCCGCCTTGCGTCAGGTGCTGCAGGATGGGCAGCGCGAAGGCGGCCGTCTTGCCGGTGCCCGTCTGGGCGCCTGCGAGCAGGTCGCTGCCCTCCAGCACCAGGGGAATGGCTTGCGCCTGGATCGGCGTCGGGTTCTCGTAACCCAGCTCCTGCACGGCGCGCAGCAAGGCTGGCGCCAGGTTCAGTTCTTCAAATGTCATGTGTGTCTGCACCCATCCTGGGCGCGGGTATCAGCCTGAAGCCGCGGTTGCATGAACCGGCCGGCCAGTACAACAGATCTGATGGTTGCGAAAGCGTGACCTCCTGCCGGAGGCCCGGAACGCCCCCTGTCCGGGGTGCGTCTGCGTGGGCTACTGGATGGCCCCACAACCGCGTATTGTCGCATGCAAGGATAATTGGCGCTGCAAGGCGGCAGTGCTGCCCTTTATTTTCAGAGCGCACCCAAGAAGGAATCCATGGCCCAGTACGTTTTTTCGATGAACCACGTGACCAAGACCGTGCCACCCAAGCGGCAGATTCTGAAAGACATCTCGCTGTCTTTCTTCCCGGGGGCGAAGATCGGCGTGCTGGGGCTGAATGGTTCGGGCAAGTCCACGTTGCTCAAGATCATGGCGGGCGTGGACAAGGAATTCGAGGGCGAGGCGCTGCCCATGCCGGGCCTGTCCATCGGCTACCTGCCGCAGGAGCCGCAGCTCGACCCCGCGCGCACCGTGCGCGAGGAGGTGCAGGACGCGATGGCCGAGGTGAACGCGGCCCGCGCCCGCCTGGACGAGGTCTATGCGGCCTATGCCGAGGAAGACGCCGATTTCGATGCGCTGGCCGCGGAGCAGGCGCGGCTGGAAGCGGTCATCGCCGCCGCGGGCACCGACAGCGAGCACCAGCTCGAAATCGCGGCGGACGCCCTGCGCCTGCCGCCCTGGGATGCGGTGATCGGCCAGCTCTCGGGCGGCGAGAAGCGCCGGGTGGCGCTGTGCCGGCTGCTGCTCTCCAAGCCCGACATGCTGCTGCTGGACGAACCCACCAACCACCTCGATGCCGAATCCGTGGAGTGGCTGGAGCAGTTCCTGCACCGCTTCCCCGGCACCGTGGTGGCGATCACGCACGACCGCTATTTCCTCGACAACGCGGCCGAGTGGATCCTGGAGCTCGACCGCGGCCACGGCATTCCCTACAAGGGCAACTACACCGAGTGGCTGCTGCAGAAGCAGAGCCGCCTGGAGGCCGAGCAAAAGGGCGAGGAAGCCCGCGCCAAGGCCCTGAAGAAGGAGCTGGAGTGGGTGCGCCAGAACGCCAAGGGCCGCCAGGCCAAGAGCAAGGCGCGCATTGCCCGCTTCGAGGAACTCTCCGACTACGAATACCAGAGGCGCAACGAGACGCAGGAGATCTTCATCCCCGTGGCCGAGCGCCTGGGCACGCAGGTGATCGAATTCCACCACGTCACCAAGAGCTTCGGCGACCGCGTGCTGATCGACAACCTGAGCTTCGCCGTTCCCGCCGGCGCCATCGTCGGCATCATCGGCCCCAACGGCGCGGGCAAGTCCACGCTGTTCAAGATGATCGCGGGCAAGGAGCAGCCCGACAGCGGCGAAGTGGTCATCGGCCAGACGGTGAAGATGGCCTACGTCGATCAGTCGCGCGACGCCCTGAGGGACGACAAGACGGTCTGGGAAGACGTCTCGGGCGGCCTGGACATCATCAACGTCGGCAAGTTCCAGATGGCCAGCCGCGCCTACTGCGGGCGCTTCAACTTCAACGGCCAGGACCAGCAGAAGAAGGTGGGCAATCTCTCGGGCGGCGAGCGCGGGCGCCTGCACCTGGCCAAGACCCTGATCCAGGGCGGCAACGTGCTGCTGCTGGACGAACCCTCCAACGACCTGGACGTGGAAACCCTGCGCGCGCTGGAAGACGCGCTGCTCGAATACGCCGGCACGGTGCTCGTGATCAGCCACGACCGCTGGTTCCTCGACCGCATCGCCACGCACATCCTGGCGGCCGAGGGCGACAGCCAGTGGTTCTACTTCGACGGCAACTACCAGGAATACGAGGCCGACAAGAAAAAGCGCCTGGGGGAAGAGGGCGCCGCGCCAAAACGGGTACGCTACAAGGCTTTGAAGTAGGCGCAGGTCACGCCCTCCCTTCCATTCACGGTTTCGCCATGTCGGCCCCTTCCGCAGATACCGTTGCCATTTACCGTGCCAGCATCGTTGGCGCCGTCAAGCGCAGCAGCGTGCTGATGGCCGACCTGGTGCGCCAGGTGCGCACCCAATGGCTGCGGCACGAGGCGCGGGCGCAGGAGGCGGCGGCGCTGCAGCAGCTGGTCAAGCACGAATCCCGGCTGGTGGCCCAGTATCCGCTGGCGATGCTGGAGCTGTTCGCCCAGGGCACGCCGGCGCAGACGGGCAGCGTCTCTGCCACCGGCAAGCTGGTCGAGATCGGCAAGGACGATGCGCGCCTGCGCGTGGAGATGGTGCGTGCGCGCCAGCGCATCGCCCATGAGGCGGCGCCGGCCCTGTCGGAGCTCGACACCCTCATCGGGGCCGCCCAGGGGTTCGACCGCGTGCAGCCCGAGCGCAACCCGCTGCGCCCGGGCAACTATGTGCGCGCGCTCTTCGGCGTGGTCTATGGCGTGGGCGTGCCGCGCGAGGTGGCCCGCCTCTGGCTGGCGCCGATGCAGGAAGAGTTCGGCCCCTTGCTGGCCCGCGAGTACCGCCGGGTTTCGGAAGAGCTGCGGGCCTGCGGCGTCCGGCCCTTGCACTACGTGACCGCGGGCCGCAGCCGCTTTGCCGACCTGGCGGGCGACGAGCCGTCCATGCACGCCCGCGTGGACGCCACGGAAAGCTTCCTCGCGCCGATGGCGCAGGAGGCCTTGCCGGGCATCGATTCGTCGATGTGGGACTCGCTGCGGCCCGAGTCCACCCTGGGGGCCTCCGAGCCCCGCGACGCCGCGCCCGACGTGCTTGCCCAGGCCGCTCGCGGCCTCGGGCGCGAAAGCCCGCAGGCGTCGGAGCCGCCCCGCGTCGTCCGTGATGCGCCGGCGCCGCCCCCGCGGGAAGACGCGGCCGCCGCAAGCGAGCCTCAGCCGCCCGAGGGCGCCGCCGCTGCGCTCGAAGCCACCCTGAGCGTGGGCGACTGGGTGGACATCGAGGGAGCGCACGGCATGGTGCGCACACAGCTGACGTGGCTCAGCCCGCGCAACACCCTGTTCCTGTTCACGCAGGCCGATGGCAGCACGCAGAGCATGACGTCCCGCATGGTGTCGAGACTGCTGCAAAGCGGCGCCATGAAGCGCGTCGCCGCCTGACCTCCATACCACAGGCGAAAAAAAGCCTGCGCAGCCTGGGTGGCTGTCGCAGGCGGGCGGGGTGTATCAGACCCCGAGATACCGCTGGATGATTTCGGGCTGCTTCTTCAGTTCCGCCGTCGTGCCTTCGTGCACGATCTGGCCATTGTTCAGGATGTAGGCACGGCTGGCGAGCGACATCGCCGCCGCCAGGTTCTGCTCGATCAGCACGATGGTCTGCCCGGCCTTGGCCAGGTCGTGGCAGACGCGGATCAGGTCCTGGACGATCACCGGCGCCAGGCCTTCGAAGGGCTCGTCCAGCAGGATGATCTTCGGGTCGCGCACCAGCGCGCGGGCGATGGCCAGCATCTGCTGCTCGCCGCCCGAGAGGTCCGTCCCCCGGCTGGTGCGGCGTTCCTGCAGGCGCGGGAAGATGGAGTAGATGCGCTCCAGCGGCCATTTGTTGGCGGCCGTCAGCCCCGCGAGGATGATGTTCTCCTCCACGTTCAGGCTGCCGAAGACGCGCCGCTCTTCGTGCACGAGCTGCAGCCCGGCCATGGCGATCTGGTGGGCCTTCTTGCCGGCCACCTCCACGCCGTCGAGCTTGACGCTGCCGCTCTTGGGCTTGACGACGCCCGCCAGGCTCTTGAAGGTGGTGGATTTGCCGGCGCCATTGCGGCCCAGCAAGGCCACCACTTCGTTCTTTTCCACGCGCATGCCCACATCGAAGAGGATGTGGCTGTCGCCGTAGTAGCTGTTGATTCCGCTGACTTCTAGCAGGCTCATTGCGTCTCTCCATGCACGCCGCCGAGGTAGGCTTCCTGCACCTGGGCGTTGTTCTTGATTTCGTCGGGGGTGCCTTCCACGAGCAGGCGCCCTTCCTGCAGCACGGTGACGCGCTCGACCAGCTCGAACAGCGAATCCATGTCGTGGTCAATGATGACCAGCGTGCGGCCCTTGGCGATGGATTTGAGCAGCGCCACGGTTTCCACGCGCTCCTCGGCGCTCATGCCCGCGAGCGGCTCGTCCAGCAGCAGCAGGGAAGGCGAGGTGGCCAGGGCCAGCCCCACTTCCAGGCGGCGCTTCTCGCCATAGGCCAGGTCGGCCACGGGCGCGTCGAGCCGGTGGGTGAGGTGCACCAGCGCGGCCGTGCTTTCCACCTGCGCGGCGAGCCCGCGCACCTGGGCCAGCGACTTGAGCAGATCGAGCTTGAACTTGCCGCGCAGCTCCGCCAGGGCCGAGATCATCAGGTTCTGGCGCACCGTCAGGCGCTCGAACAGCTGGTTGATCTGGTAGCTCTTGGTCAGGCCGATCTGGCAGGCGTCGGTCACGTTCATGTGCGTGATGTCGCGCCCGTCGAACTTGATCGTGCCGGCCGTGGGCTGGACCTCGCAGGTGAGCATCTTGAAGAAGGTGCTCTTGCCGGCGCCGTTGGGGCCGATGATGCCGCGGATTTCGCCGTAGTCCACCGAGAAGTCGATGTCGCTGTTGGCGGCGATGCCGCCGTAATGCTTGGTCAGGCCGTGCACTTCGATGATGTGCCCGCTCTTGTTGCGGGTGTTCTTGTGGTGCAGCGCCGTGGCCGCGGCCGCATGGGCGTGCGCGGCCGGCTCGGGGGCGCTGGTGGCCTTCTTGGCGCCGAACACCATGTGGTAGAGGTCGACGAACGCCCCGGCCAGGCCGCGGCGCAGGAAGACCACGAGCAGCACGAACACGATGCCGAGGATGAGTTTCCAGGTGGCGCCCAGGTTGAGCACGGTCTGGAAGAAGTCGCTGAGCAGCAGCCAGGTCGCCGAGCCCAGGATCGGGCCGAAGAGCGTGCCCGCGCCGCCGATGGCCGTCTGCATCACGATTTCGCCGGACGTGGCGAACATGAAGGCATCCGGCGGCATGAAGCCCTGCATCACGGCGAGCAGGCCGCCGCCGAAGCCCGCGTACATGGCGGCGACGATGAACACCACGAGCTTGTAGCTGTGGATGCTGTGCCCGAGCGCCGTGGCGCGGTCGGGGTTCTCGCGGATGGCGCGCATCACCAGGCCGAAGGGCGAACGCACGATGCGCAGCGCGATCACCAGGCCGACGAAGAGCCAGAAGGCGAAGAACGCGTACTGCTCGAGGTCGCTCTTGAAGTTGATCGTGGTGAAGCCGAGCCCCAGGCTCGCCGAAGGCACGCCGGGCAGGCCGTTCTCGCCGCCGGTGTATTCGGAGAGCGGGTTGAACTCCATGAAGAAGAACACCTCGGCGATGGCCACCGTGATCATCGCGAAGTAGATGCCGGTGCGGCGCAGCGCCACCATGCCCACCAGGTAGCCCGCCACCGCCGCGGCGATGGTGCCCAGGATGATGGCGAGCACCACGTTGGTGAACGAGGTCTGCGTGAGCAGGTAGGCGGCGAACATGCCGCCCGTGCCGAAGAAGGCCGATTGCCCGAAGGACAGCAGGCCGGTGTAGCCGAACAGCAGGTCGAAGCCGATGCCGACCAGGCCGAAGATCATGATCCGGTTGATCGTGGCCGGCGTGAACCCGAGAGGCGGCAGGGCAAACGGTATGACGATCAGCACGAGCAGCGTCAGCAGCTCGGGAAGGAAGGGGATTTTTCTGGACATCTGAGACTCGGGGTTAGTTGCGACCTACGGCGCCCATCAGACCGCGGGGGCGGAAGACCAGGACCAGCGTCATTGCCACGAAGAGCATGATTTCGGAGTAAGCCGGATTCACCATGGAGGTGAGGCTGAGGATTTCGCCGGCGATCAGGCCGCCCAGCACGGCGCCGGGGAACGAGCCGACGCCGCCGATCACCACCACCACGAAGGTCTGCACCAGAATCGAGTCGCCGCTGTCGGGCGACATCGCCACCACGGGCGAGTACACGATGCCCGAGAAGCCGGCGGCCATGGCGCCGAGGCCGAAGACCAGCGTGAAGACCCGGTACACGTTGATACCGAGCGAATCGACCGCCACCGAGTCCTCGATGCCCGCGCGCACGATCATGCCGATGCGCGTGCGGTAGAGCACCCAGTACAGGATGAGCAGGGCCACGGCGATGATGCCCAGCAGCGCCAGGCGGTAGTTCGGATAGACCATGAACCCCATGTTGGTCGCACCCGCGAAGATGTCGGGCGGGGGCACTTTTTTCGAGAGGCTGCCGAAGAAGTAGCGCACCAGTTCGGCGAACACGATGCTCAGGCCGAAGGTGACGAGCAGCTGGTCTTCGTCGGGCCGGGAGTAGAAGTGCTTGATGATCACCTGCTCCATGACCACGCCGACGATCATGACAAACAAGGCACCGGCCGCCACGGCCAGGATGAAGGAGTGGGAATACTCGAACGCCAGCCAGCCGGCGTAGCCGCCGAGCATGAACAGGGCGCCATGCGCCAGATTGAGCACGCCCAGCGTGCCGTAAATGATCGTCAGGCCGGATGAGATCAACGCCAATAGCGCTCCCAATACCAGCCCGTTGAACAATTGCGATATGAAATTGGCCGTGTTAATCACATTGACCTGCCATGTTTGTCAATCAATTCAAGGGAGTCGAATACGCCCTACGCTTTTGCGCAGGAAAATCCCCGGCGCAAAAGCGTCCCTCCACAGGTTGGCGTCGCAAAATGCGCCGAAGCCGGAAAGACCCCGGCGCATTTGCTTTTCCGTCAGGTGTAATCGCCCAGCTTGCAGCCGAAGGCGTCGGGTTTCTGGATCACCTTGGCGCCATCGACCAGTTCGAGCACTTCCCAGAAGTCCTCGTCGTTCTTCATGTCCTTCTTTTCCTTGCCGCGGACGATGACGACGGGACGCACGCACTGGTGGTCTTCGGGACGGTAGTGCACGTCGCCGAGCAGCGAGGGAATCGTCTCGCCTTTTTCCCACTGCTTGATCACGTCGGGCGGGTAGAAGCTGCCGGCCTCCGTCACCATGCGGGCCCAGTGCGCGAAGCTGACGTAGGCGTTCTCTGCGCCCCACTCGGGACGGTAGCCGTACTTCTTGTGGAACGATTCCACGAACAGCTTGGCCAGCGGGAACTTGTCCTCCAGCGTCCACCAGAAGTCGGTGGCAGCCAGCACCCCGTGGGTGATGTCCACGCCGGCTTCCTTCGCGATGAACGGAATCTGGTAGGGCAGCACCAGGGTCATCTTCGGGATCAGGCCGAACTGCTTGGCCTGCTGCGAAGAGAGCACCGCGTCGCGGCCCCAGTTCACGTTGATCAGGAACTCGGCACCGGAGTTGGCGATGTTGGTCAGGTACTGGCTGAAGTCCTGCGTGCCCAGGGGCGAAACCTGGTTGGTCACCATCTTCCAGCCGCCTTCCTTGGTCAGGTAGTTGTTGACCGATTCGGTGGTGGTGTGGCCGTAGGTGTAGTCCGGCGTCATGAACGCGGCCTTGCGGTTCTTGCCGAACTGCTTGACGAGAACCGGGCCGATGGCGTTGGCGGCCATTTCGCCGAAGAAGCCCTGGCGGAAACCGTAGCGCACGCAGTCCTTGCCGGTGGTGTCGTTGGAGCCCGAGATGGCCGCCATGTAGATGATCTTCTCGCGCTGGGCGAACTTGTTCATCGCCACGGCCACGGCCGACGAGGTGGAACCCGTCATGGCGATGATCTTGTTCTGCGCGATGAAGGTCTGCTCGACCTGCAGCGCCTGGTTGGGCTTGGCGGCCGAGTCGGCGGACAGGAGCTTGACCTTCTTGCCGTTGACGCCGTTGTTGACCTTCGGGGCGATCGCCTTCATCAACTCGTGGTTGGTGTTCATGTGCTCGACGGCGAGTTCCATGCCCTTGAGCTCGTCGGCGCCTTGGACGGCGTAGGTGCCCGTCAGCGGCACTGCGGCACCCAGGTAGACGGTATCGCCCTGCGAGCCTTCCGGCCAGGTGGCGCCGAGCTTGGGTTTGTCCTCGGCCATGGCCCATTGGACACCGCCAAGACCGGTGGCCAGCATGCCGCCGGCTGCGCTCAGTTGCAGCGCACCACGGCGGGAGACACCGTGCGTGGAATCAAACTTGGACATATATCTCCTATCTACTTCGCGGTTGGAAATCGTGATCTGAATCACATTGCAATCCGGGGATCGCAAATACCCTTGAAGCGCACGGCAGCCCAATTTCAGAGGGTTTCCGGACCGGCCCGTCCCCGTCGGTCGATTTACCGGAGGGTGCCGATCATTGGCCTTCCACGCGCGACGCTAGTGAATGTAGGCCGCTCGGGCAAGGGCGACCAGACTCGAAAACCCCGAGAAAATAGGCGCGAAAAAGCGCCTCGATGTCAGGCGCTCGTAAGAGACTCGGCTCAGCGGATGCCCGCGCATGGGCCGTTCAAGGGCGTTTTTGCGGCGCCTGCGCGGTGTGGCCCAGCGCCAGCGAGATTTCCTGGGCGCTCGATTGCAGCTTGGGGATCCAGCCGTCGTCCAGCCGGTCCGCGGGGGCGGAAATGGAGAGCCCGGCGATCAGCTCGCCCTGGTCGTCGTAGATGCCCGCGGCCATGCAGCGCACGCCCATTTCCAGCTCTTCGTTGTCGCGCGCGATGCCGCATTGCCGCGCGTGCGCCAGCTCGCGTTCGAGCGTGGGCAGTTGCGTGATGCTGTTGCGCGTGTGGCCGGGCAGGCCGGTGCGCGTGGCGTAGGCGCGCACGCGCTGCGCATCTTCCGCGGCGAGGAAGAGCTTGCCGGTGGAGGTCAGGTGCAAGGGGGCGTGGCCGCCGATGGCGCGCACCACCTGCATGCCGGAGCGCTCGCTGTAGGCGCGCTCGATGTAGACGATCTCGTCGCCCTGGCGCACGCTCAGGTTCACCGGCTGCTGGATCAGCTTGTGCAACTGGCGCATCGGCAGGATGGCGGCATCGCGCACGTTCAGCCGCGCCTTGACCAGGTTGCCGAGTTCGAGCAGGCGCATGCCCAGCCGGTAGCTGCCCGCCTCGGGCCGGTCGACGAAACGGCCGGTGGTGAGGTCGTTGAGGATGCGGTGGGTGGTGGACGGGTGCAGGCCGGATTTCTCGCTGATTTCCTTGAGGGACACCGGCTCGTCGCGCGCCGCGAGGATGTCGATCAGCAGGAACATGCGCTCCAGCACTTGCACGCTGGGGCGCGGGGGCAGGTCAGGGATCGCTTTCTTCATGGCAATGCGGTAGGCAGAAGGCCATTTTACATGGCGAAATCATGGGCGCGCTGCGACAATGCCTGCAATTCGTTGATTCATTTTTTCAGGAGATGCGCCATGCTGCTCGATGCCGATGAATGCCAGCTCGTTCTGGTCGATTACCAGGAGCGCCTGATGCCGGTGATCCATGAGGCGCCGGCGGTGCTCGCCAACGCCCGGCGGCTGGCGCGGATGGCCAGGCGCATGCAGGTGCCGGTCTGGGGGACGGAGCAGAACCCGGCCCGCCTGGGGGCCAACGATGCCGAGCTGCGCGGCCTGTGCGAGAAGACGCTGTCCAAGATGCATTTCAGCGCCGTCGCCGATGGCCTGGCGGACTGGCTCGCGCCTGAAGCCGTGGTGTCGCCCAAGGGCAATGCGCGCAGCCTGCCCAGGCATTTGCGCAAGAGCGAGCCGCAGCCGCCGGAGCGCCCCATCATCGTGGTGGCGGGCTGCGAGACGCATGTCTGCCTGCTGCAGACGGCGCTCGATCTGATCGACGAAGAGTGGGACGTGTGGGTGGTCACGGATGCCTGCGGTTCGCGCACCGAGCGCAACCGCGACGCCGCCTTCGACCGCCTCGCCGGCGCGGGCGCCGAGCTGGTGACGACCGAGATGGTGGCGTTCGAATGGCTGCGCACCTGCGAGCACCCGGCATTCAAGGAAGTGCAGAGTTTGATCAAGTAAGCCGGCGTTCAGGTTCGGGGCTCATGCTCCGCCCGTGGGCGGTACGATATTCCCCGATTCGCCTCGTAACTGAACAGGAGATGACGATGAGCACTGGCACGGCAGGTAATTTCGAGAAAACCCGGGCTGCGGCACTGGCGGATCCCGCTGGTTTCTGGGCCAGGATCGCCGACGGCATCGACTGGATCAAGCGTTGGGACAAGGTCATCGACGACTCGCGCAAGCCGTTCTATCGCTGGTTTTCCGGGGGGGTGCTGAACACCTGCTACAACTGCGTGGACCGGCATGTGGAGCGCGGGCGCGCGGACCAGCTGGCGCTGATCTACGACAGCCCGCTGGCGGGCGCGCAGCGCAAGCTCACCTACCGCGAGCTGCGCGACGAGGTGGCGCGCTGCGCCGGCGTGCTGCGCAGCATGGGGGTGGACAAGGGCGACCGCGTCGTGATCTACATGCCGATGGTGGCCGAGGCGGCCATTGCCATGCTGGCGTGCGCGCGCATCGGCGCCGTGCATTCGGTGGTCTTCGGCGGCTTTGCGGCGCCTGAGCTGGCCAAGCGCGTCGTCGATGCCCAGCCCAAGGTGATGGTGTCCGCCTCGTGCGGCCTGCTGCCGGGCAAGGCGGTGCCTTACAAGCCGCTGCTCGACGAGGCGCTGGAGATTGCCGGCGTGCCCGATATGCCGTGCCTGATCCTGCAGCGCGAGCAACTGCGCTGCGACATGGTGGCCGGGCGCGACGTGGACTGGAGCGACGCCATGGCGCGGGCCGTGCCGGCCGACTGCGTGCCGCTGGCGGCGACCGATCCGCTGTACGTGATCTACACCTCCGGCACCACGGGCAAGCCCAAGGGGGTGGTGCGCGACAACGGCGGCCATGCGGTGGCGCTGCGCTGGTCGATGGAAGCGGTGTACGGCGCCCAGCCCGGCGACGTGTACTGGGCGGGTTCGGACGTGGGCTGGGTGGTGGGCCACTCCTACATCGTGTATGGCCCGCTGCTGCAGGGCTGCACGACCATCCTCTACGAAGGCAAGCCGGTGGGCACGCCCGATGCGGGGGCGTTCTGGCGCGTCTGCGCCGAGCATGGCGTGAATGTGTTCTTCACGGCGCCGACGGCGTTTCGCGCGATCAAGAAGGAAGACCCGAGCGGCGAACTCGTCAAGCGCTACGACCTGTCCAAGTTCCGCACGCTGTTCCTGGCCGGCGAGCGCGGCGACCCCGACACCATCGAGTGGGCACAGAAGATCCTGAACGTGCCGGTGATCGACAACTGGTGGCAGACCGAGCTGGGCTGGCCCGCGATCAGCAACTGCATGGGCATCGAATACCTGCCGGTGCACCCCGGCTCGCCCACCAAGCCCGTACCGGGGTTCGACATCCGCATCCTGGACGAAGAAGGCCAGGAGAAGGCGCCGGGCGAGATCGGCAGCCTGGTGATCAAGCTGCCCATGCCGCCGGGCACGCTCTACACCCTGTGGAACAACGAGCACGGCTACGAGGACACCTACCTCTCGCGCTACCCCGGCTACTACCTGTCGGGCGACGCGGGCTACATCGATGAAGACGGCTACGGCTGGGTGATGTCGCGCATCGACGACATCATCAACGTCGCGGGCCACCGCCTCTCGACCGGGCAGATGGAGGAAATCCTCGCCTCCCACCCCGACGTGGCCGAGGCGGCCGTGGTGGGCGCGGCCGATGCGCTCAAGGGGCAGGTGCCGCTGGGCCTCGTGGTGCTCAAGTCGGGCGTTCAGCATACGAACGAAGAGATCTGCAAGGACCTGGTCGCCCGGGTGCGCGCCCAACTGGGCGCGGTGGCTGACTTCAAGAGTGTGCATGTGGTGCCGCGCCTGCCCAAGACGCGCTCGGGCAAGGTGCTGCGCGTGACGATCCGCTCCATGGCCGATGGCGGCGACGTCAAGATCCCGGCAACGATCGAGGACGATGCGGTGCTGCCGGAGATCAAGCAGGCGCTTGCCGCGATGGGCTATCCGCGCGCCAGCGCGTGATGCGGGCCGCGCGGGCGGTGGCTACGTGGCCCGCGCGCTGTCCCGCTCGGCGAGGCGGTCGCGCCACGCCTGAAGCGCGCCGTAGCCTTCCGCGCCGGCATTGAACTTCATCAGGCGCGCGAATTCCAGCGCGCAGAAGGCCGTGATGTCGGCGATGGTGAAGCGCTCGCCGGCGATCCAGGGCTGCCGGGCGAGCGTTTCGTCCAGCCATTTCGCGCTCTCGCGCACCTTTTCGCCCTGCGAGGCGCCGAAGTCGGGGAATTGCGGCTTTTCCAGCACCGCGAGCCCGGGGTGGGTGTGGCGCACGCAGTTGGCAATCGGCAGCATCCAGTACCACTCCACGCGCCGGTCGTGCATCTCGATGAAGGCGCGCTCCTCGAAGTCCACGCCCATCAGGTTGGGCTCGGGGTAGCGGCCCTCCAGCCAGGTGCAGATGGCGCGCGTCTCGCTCAGGACGCGGCCGTCGTCGAATTCGAGGGCCGGCACGCGCGAGACCGGAACCTTGGCGTGGTAGCGCTCGGCCTTGTGCTCGCCGGCGTTCAGGTCGATGGTGACGAACTCGATGCCCGTGATGCCTTTTTCGGCCATGAACATCAGGACGCGGCGGGGGTTGGGCGCGCGCGTGGCGGTGTAGAGCTTCATGGATGTTTCTCCTGGGATGCGGGGGTGCCGGTCATGAGCATGGAGCGGGCTTGTTCGGCGAATTTCTCGGAGCCAGGCTCGCCATCGCGGCTCAGGTCGATGGCGGGGGCCGGCCGCTCGATGCCGCGCTGCACGGCCGGGCGGGCGCGGATGGCGTCGCGCCAGCGCTTGAGGTGCGGCAGGCCGTCGATCGACACGCCCGACCAGCGGTGGGTGCGCACCCAGGCCCAGTTGGCGATGTCGGCGATCGAGTAGTGGCCCGCCAGCCATTCGTGGTGCGCCAGGTGGCCGTTGAGCACCTCGAAGAGGCGCCGGCTCTCGCCCTGGTAGCGTTCGATGGCGGCCGGGATCTTCGTGGGGAAGTAGCGGTGGAACACGTTGGCCTGGCCCATCATGGGCCCGACGCCGCCCATCTGGAACATCAGCCACTGGATGACCCGCGAGCGGCCCTGGGGGTCGGGGGGCATGAGCCGGCCGGTCTTCTCGGCCAGGTAGATCAGGATGGCGCCGGACTCGAACACCGCGAAGTCGCCGGCGTCGTGATCGACGATGGCCGGGATGCGGCCGTTGGGGTTGATGGCGAGGAAGTCCGGGCGTTTTTGCTCGCCCCTGGAGAGGTCGAGCACGCGCAGCTCATAGGGCAGGCCCAGCTCTTCCAGGGCGATCGAGACCTTGTGGCCGTTGGGCGTGGGCGCGGTGTACAGCGTGATCATGGCCGCATCCTAATGCAGCATGTTCAGGCATGCCATTGACCGCATGGATACGCATGCCCGGCAAGTAGAATCGCTGCTCCTTTGCGCGGGTGGCGAAATTGGTAGACGCACCAGGTTTAGGTCCTGACGCCAGCGATGGCGTGGGGGTTCGAGTCCCCCCTCGCGCACCAGTCAGAATTCCAGGTTGTCGATGAGGCGGGTCGTGCCCAGGCGCGCCGCGCCCAGGGCCACGAGCTGGCCGGCCTGCACGGCGCCCGCGGGCGGCGGCTGCAGGTCGCTGCGCTGGCGCACGGTCAGGTAGTCGGGGCGCCAGCCCTGGGCCTGCAGGGCGTTCATGGCTTCGGTTTCAAGCCGCGCGAGATCGGCGCCCGGTGCCAGGGCGGCGGCCGAGAGCTTGTGCAGCGCATGGCTTAGCTGCGTGGCCTGCGCGCGCTCGGCGGCGCTCAGGTAGCCGTTGCGCGAGCTCAGCGCCAGGCCGTCCGGCGCGCGGCAGATGTCGGCGGCGACGATGTCGATCGGCAGGGCGAACTGGCGCACCATCCGGCGGATCACCATCTGCTGCTGGTAGTCCTTGCGGCCGAACACGGCGGTGCCGCCCGATCCCGCGAACACGCTCAGGAAGAGCTTCATCACCACGGTGCAGACGCCGGTGAAGAAGCCCGGGCGGAAATGCCCCTCCAGGATGTCCGCGAGCCGTGGGTCGGGCGCGACCGTGAAGGTCTGCGGCTCGGGATACAGGTCGCGCTCGCCGGGGGCGAACACGATGTCGCAGCCTTCTGCTTCAAGACGGCTGCAATCGGCTTGCAGCGTGCGCGGATAGCTATCAAAATCTTCATTCGGCAGGAATTGCAGCCGGTTCACGAAGATGCTGGCCACGAGCACGTCGCCCAGGGGCTGGGCCTGGCGCACGAGGGCCAGGTGCCCGTCGTGCAGATTGCCCATGGTGGGCACGAACGCGGGGCGGCCGCGCCCGTGCAGCGCGGCGCGCAGGTCGTCGATGGTGTGTACGAGTTGCATGGAATCGAAGGTCGGAGTTACCAGGCGTGCACGGCGTCGTCGGGGAAGCGGCCCTGCTTGACCGCCTGCACGTAGGCCTGCATGGCGCCCTTGATGCTGTCGGCGTCCTGCATGAAGTTGTGCACGAAGCGCGGCATTTTGCCGAGGTTCATTCCCAGCATGTCGTGCAGCACCAGCACCTGCCCCGCGGTGCCCTTGCCGGCGCCGATGCCGATGGTGTGGCAGCGCGGCAATTCATGGGTGAGGCTGGCCGCGAGCTGGGCGGGCACCATTTCGAGCACCAGCATCTCGGCGCCGGCGTCCTGCAGCTCCAGCGCGTGGCGGCGCAGCAGGGCCGAGGCTTCCTCCCCCTTGCCCTGCACCCGGTAGCCGCCCAGGGCGTGCACGGTTTGCGGGGTGAGGCCGAGGTGGGCGCAGACGGGGATGCCGCGCTCGACGAGAAAGCGCACGGTGGGCGCCGTCCACCCGCCGCCTTCGAGCTTGACCATGTGGGCGCCCGCCTGCATGAGCTGGGTGGCGCTGCGCAGCGCCTGCTCGGGCGATTCGCCATAGCTGCCGAAGGGCAGGTCGCCGATGAGCCAGGCCGTGCCCTGCACGCGCCGCACCCCGCGCGAGACGCTGGCCATGTGGTAGCACATGGTCTCCAGCGTCACGCCCACGGTGGTGGAGAGCCCCTGGCACACCATGCCGAGCGAGTCCCCCACGAGGATGCACTCCACGCCCGCGGCGTCGGCCACGGCGGCGAAGGTGGCGTCGTAGGCGGTGAGCATCGTGATCTTCTCGCCGGCTTCGCGCATTTGCGCGAGGCGCGGCAGGCTCACGGGACGGCGTTGGGGCAGGGGCGACGCCGTGGGCAGGGTGCCGTAGGGGGTGCCCGGTGCGGAGGCTGGTGTGGTCATGGCAGGGTCTGCGACAGGAAAAACGCGGGCAAGTCTATGCCAATCGCCCGGGCCTGTGCCGCGCGCGGACGCAAAAAAGCCCGCCGAAGCGGGCCTGGCCTGGCTGCAAGCAGTGCTTACTTCAGGTCGATGGCGGTCTTCTTGCCGTCCACGAACTGGCTCAGGGTGTAGGTCGGGTCCTTCATCTCGCCGTTGGGCTCGAAGCGGATGTGGGCCGTCACGCCTTGGTAGTCGCTCTTTTGCAGGAAGGGGATGTAGACCTTCGGATCCCACGAGTTGGCGCGCTTCATCGCATCGGCGAGCAGCATCACGCCGTCGTAGAAATACGGGCTGTAGACCTGGAATTCGCCGGGGTGCTTGGCGTCGTAGCGCTTCTTCCACTCGACGCCGCCGGGCATCTTCTCCAGCGAAGAACCGCCATCGGCGCAGACCACGTTGGCGAGGGTCGGGGCCTTGGCCGAGACGTCGGCGAGGGCCGGCACGCAGATGCCGTCGCCGCCGAAGAACTTGATGTCGTTCATGCCCAGCTGCGCCATCTGGCGCAGCATGGGGCCGCCCTGGCCGTACATGCCGCCGTAGAAGATCACCTGGGGCTTCTTGGCCTTGATGGAGGTCAGGATGGCCATGAAGTCGGTGGCCTTGTCGTTGGTGAATTCGTTGGCGACGACCTTCACCCCCAGCTTCTCGACTTCGCGCTTGTACACGCTGGCCAGGCCCTGGCCGTATGGCGTGCGGTCGTCCACCACGGCCACCTGCTTGAGGCCGAGCTTGGCGGTGTAGTGCGCCAGGGCCGCGCCCAGGGCGTTGTCATTGGCAATGACGCGGTAGGTGGTGTTCCAGCCCGGCTTGGTCAGGTCGGGGTTGGTGGCGGCGCCCGTGATCATCGGGATGCCGCAATCGTGGAACACCTTGGACGAGGGGATGGCCACGCCCGAGTTCACGAAGGTCACGGCGCCGGCGACCTTCTGGTCACAGAGCTTTTGCGACGCGGCCGTGCCCTGCTTGGGGTCGGCGGCATCGTCTTCCGCAACGATCTCGAACTTGACCTTCTTGCCGGCGATTTCCATGCCCTTGGCATTGAGATCGTCGATGGCCATGCGGACGCCGTTTTCGTCGTCCTTGCCGTAGTTGGCCTGAGGGCCGGAAACCGGGCCGATGTGGCCGATCTTGATGACCTGCTCCTGTGCGAGCGCGCCGGAGCTGACACCGATCGAACCCATGCCAGCCACGACGGCGGCAACCAACAACTTGCGCGAAATCTCCATGGATTGCTCCTGCGTTTGAAAAACGAAAGCGCAACCATATGGGGGCGTGCCCCTCTTGGCAATGGAGGAAACACGGGGATTTGTGCTTTTCACCACACCATTTTGAGGTGGCACAAAAAAGGGCCGCATGAGCGGCCCTTCAAGGTGAAAGCGGAGAGCTTTCGCGGCGGGCTTACATGCCCATGCCGCCCATGTCACCCATGCCGCCGGGCATGGCCGGGGCGGGCGATTCGTCCTTGGGCGCTTCCGTGACGGTGGCTTCGGTCGTGAGCAGCAGCGACGCGACGGAGGCGGCGTGCTGCAGCGCGGCGCGCGTGACCTTGGTCGGGTCCAGGATGCCCATTTCCAGCATGTCGCCGTAGGTGTCGTTGGCGGCGTTGAAGCCGTAGTTGCCCTTGCCGCCCAGCACCTGGTTGGCGACCACGCTGGGCTCGCCACCGGCGTTGGCGACGATCTCGCGCAGCGGCGCCTCGATGGCCTTCATCACCAGCTTGATGCCGGCGTCCTGTTCGGGGTTGTCGCCCTTGAGCTTGTCGCCGATCGCTTGCTTGGCGCGCAGATAGGCCACGCCGCCGCCGGCGACGATGCCTTCTTCCACGGCCGCGCGGGTGGCGTGCAGCGCGTCTTCGACACGGGCCTTCTTCTCCTTCATCTCGACTTCGGTGGCCGCGCCGACCTTGATCACGGCCACGCCGCCGGCCAGCTTGGCCACGCGTTCCTGCAGTTTCTCGCGGTCGTAGTCGCTGGTGGCTTCCTCGATCTGCACGCGCACCTGCTTGACGCGGGCCTCGATGTCGGCCGCGGCGCCGGCGCCGTCGATGATGGTGGTGTTTTCCTTGGCGATCTCGACGCGCTTGGCCTGGCCCAGGTCGGCCAGCGTGGCCTTCTCCAGCGTCAGGCCGACTTCCTCGGCGATCACCTTGCCGCCCGTCAGGATGGCGATGTCTTCGAGCATGGCCTTGCGGCGGTCGCCGAAGCCCGGGGCCTTGACGGCGACGACCTTCAGGATGCCGCGGATGGTGTTGACCACCAGCGTGGCCAGCGCCTCACCCTCGACGTCCTCGGCAATGATCAGCAGCGGACGGCTGGCCTTGGCGACTTGTTCGAGCGTGGGCAGCAGATCGCGGATGTTGCTGATCTTCTTGTCGTAGAGCAGCACGAAGGGGTTTTCGAGCAGCGCGACCTGCTTTTCGGGGTTGTTGATGAAGTAAGGCGAGAGGTAGCCGCGGTCGAACTGCATACCTTCGACGACTTCCAGTTCGTTCTCCAGGCTCTTGCCGTCCTCGACGGTGATCACGCCTTCCTTGCCCACCTTGTCCATCGCGTCGGCAATGATCTTGCCCACGGATTCGTCGGAGTTGGCCGAGATCGAGCCGACCTGGGCGATTTCCTTGGAGGTGGTGGTGGCCTTGGAAGCCTTCTTCAGCTCCTCGACCAGGGCGGCGACGGCCTTGTCGATGCCGCGCTTGAGATCCATCGGATTCAGGCCGGCGGCCACGTACTTGGTGCCTTCGCGCACGATGGCCTGGGCCAGCACGGTGGCGGTGGTGGTGCCGTCACCGGCGATGTCGTTGGTCTTGGAGGCCACTTCCTTCACGAGCTGGGCGCCCATGTTCTGCAGCTTGTCCTTGAGTTCGATTTCCTTGGCCACGGACACGCCGTCCTTGGTCACCGTGGGGGCGCCGAACGAGCGCTCCAGCACCACGTTGCGGCCCTTGGGGCCCAGGGTGACCTTGACCGCGTTGGCCAGGATGTTCACGCCTTCGAGCATGCGGGCGCGTGCCTCACCGCCGAAAACCACGTCTTTTGCTGCCATGTTTGGCTCCTGAAAATTTGGATGAAATCAGCCTTTAGCGCATATCTGGTCTGCGCTAGCAGCTATCGAATTGATGAATGCTTACTTCTCGACGACCGCGAACAGGTCGTCTTCCTTCATGACCAGCAGCTCTTCGCCGTCGACCTTCACGGTCTGGCCGCTGTACTTGCCGAACAGCACGCGGTCGCCGATCTTGACGCCCATGGCGACGAGCTCGCCCTTGTCGTTCTTGCGGCCGGGACCGACGGCCAGTACTTCACCCTGGTCGGGCTTCTCGGCGGCGTTGTCGGGGATCACGATGCCCGAGGCGGTCTTGGTTTCGTTTTCGAGGCGCTTGACGACCACGCGGTCGTGCAGAGGACGAAGTTTCATGTCAACTCCTGAAAATTCACTGGTTGAGGATCGCATTGCAACGGCGGCCCTGGAATGGGTCGCCGCGCGGGTGGAGCGGTGCTGTTAGCACTCAACTCCAGCGAGTGCTAATCATAAGGCCGTTTTGGCCGCTTTCAAGACGTGATCAGGTGCAGGAAGCGGTCGAGGATCTGGAAGTGGTCCTCGAAAAAGGCGTCTTCCATGGACGCCAGCCGGTCGATGGGCAGCCACTGCGCCAGGGCCGCATCGTCGCCGCCTTGCACGCCGGGCAGCGGGGCATCGCCGAGGTCGAAGCAGTGCACGTGCGTGATCGTGCGCCCGCGCTGGCTGCGGTCGGGATGGTCGAACACCGCGACCTGCCGCAGGGCGGCGCGCAGCTGCGCCTCGGTGGCGTCGCAGCGCGTTTCCTCGGCCAGTTCCCGCAGGCAGGATTGCCACAGGGTGTCCCGCGGCTCCAGAAACCCGCCGGGCAGCGCCCACAGCCCCTGGCCAGGCGCGCGGCCGCGCTGCACCAGCAGCACCTGCCCCTGGCAGCGCAGGAGCGCGTCCACGGTGACGAACACGGGCGGATACGGAGCGCCGGCCCAGGCGGCGCGGTAGGCGCGCAGGACCTGCCATTCCTGCTGCAACGCGGCGTAGGCCGGCGTGCCGGCGAATCGCGCCATCAGCGCCAGCGTGGCGGCGGGAACCTCGCCGGCGAACCGGGCCAGCGTCTGGGCCATGTCCTGCGCCGCGCAGCCGAACCAGGCGTCGCGCAGCACGGTGGAATCCATGGCGCCGCGGCGCGGCAGGCGGATCAGCTCCCAGCCGGGGAAATCGGACAGGTAGCTGCTGCTCGCATCCTTGAAGTGGCCCACCAGCGCGATGCGGCCGCCGGGCGGCGCCTGCCGTGCCACGGCGGCACGCACGGCCCCGGCCCAGCGCGCCGGGTCGTAGTAGTCGCGCATGGGGCAGACCGTGAGACGCCGGGCTTCGTCGGGCGTCACGCTTTCTTGCAGCAGGCCGGCACGCTCCTGCCAGGTGAAGGGGTTTTTCGGGGTGCGCGCCTGAAAGGCGGAACCCACGATGACGATGACCCGGTGGGCGCGCGCCAGCGCTTCACGGAGCAGGGACAGATGCCCGTTGTGCACCGGTTCGAACCGGCCGATCAGCACAGCGAGGTCGTGCATGCGAAGCGAAGGGGCGCGCTCAGCGCTTACAGCCCCGCTGCCGCACGCAGCAGCGCGGCCTTGTCCGTGCGCTCCCAGGTGAATTCGGGCTCGTCACGCCCGAAGTGCCCGTAGGCGGCGGTCTTGCTGTAGATGGGGCGCTGCAGGTCGAGCATCTGCAGGATGCCCTTGGGGCGCAGGTCGAAGTATTCGTGCACCAGCCTGGCGATCTGCTCGTCGGGGATCACGCCCGTGCCCTCGGTGTAGACCGTGACGTTCATCGGCCGCGCGACGCCGATGGCGTAGGCCACCTGGATCTGGCACTGGCGCGCTAGGCCCGCCGCGACGATGTTCTTGGCCACGTAGCGGCAGGCGTAGGCGGCGCTGCGGTCCACCTTGGTGGGGTCCTTGCCGCTGAACGCGCCGCCGCCATGTGGGCACGAGCCGCCGTAGGTATCGACGATGATCTTGCGCCCCGTCAGGCCGCAGTCGCCCTGCGGGCCGCCGATGACGAAGCGCCCCGTGGGGTTGATCAGGTACTTCGTGTTCCTGAGCCACTCCTTGGGCAGCACCGGCTTGATGATTTCCTCGACGACGGCCTCGATGAAGCTGGCCTTCATCTTCGTCGCGGTTTCCGACTGGTCGGGGCTGTGCTGGGTGGAGAGCACCACGGTGTCGATGCTGTCCACCTTGCCGTCCACATAGCGCATCGTCACCTGGCTCTTGGCGTCGGGGCGCAGGAAGGGCAGGGCCCCGCTCTTGCGCTGCTGGGCCTGGCGCTCCACGAGGCGGTGCGCGTAGTAGATGGGCGCGGGCATGAGCGTGTCGGTCTCGTCGCAGGCGTAGCCGAACATCAGCCCCTGGTCGCCGGCGCCGGTGTTCAGGTGGTCGTCGCTCGCCTGGTTCACGCCCTGGGCGATGTCGTTGCTCTGCTTGTCGTAGGCCACGAGCACGGCGCAGCCCTTGTAGTCGATGCCGTATTCGGTGTTGTCGTAGCCGATGCGCTTGATGGTGTCGCGCGCGATCTGGATGTAGTCGGGCGTCAGCGCGTCCGAGCGCAGGCTGATCTCACCGGCGAGCACCACCAGGCCCGTGTTGGTCAGCGTTTCGGCGGCGACGCGACCGCGCGGGTCCACGCTCAGAATGGCGTCCAGAATGGCGTCCGAAATCTGGTCGGCCACCTTGTCGGGATGGCCTTCGGAGACGGACTCGGAGGTGAAGAGAAAGTCGCTCGCCATTTGTGAATAAACTCCTTGTGTCTAAGCATCTGGGGCGTTGCCCAAGCTTCCCAAGGAGCTTTGCGGCGAACGCTTTAGCAGTCTTGTTTAACGTCGTCCTGCAAGTTGCTCGGTTAACTCGGCGACCGTGCCATTGTAGTGAATGCCTCTGATCTTTCGTCTTTTGTCTCTTCTGCCCTTGTGGTTGCTGCATCCCCTGGGCGCGGCGCTCGGCTGGCTGGTGTTCGGGCTCTCGCCCACCTACCGCCGGCGCTTCGTGGCGCATGCGCGGCTGGCGGGGTACTCCTTCGGGCAGGTGAGCGCCGCGGTGGGGCACGCCGGGCGCATGGTGGCCGAGGCGCCGCGCCTGTGGCTCGGCCGGGCGCTGCCCCCGTGCGAGGTGCGCGGCGCCGATTGCGTCGAGCAGGCCTGGGCGGCGGGGCGCGGCATCGTGTTCCTCACGCCGCACATCGGCTGCTTTGAGCTCTCGGTGCAGGAAGGCGCGCGCCGCTGGGCGCCCGCGCACGGCGCGTTCACCATCCTGTACCGGCCGGCCCGGCAGGCCTGGCTGGCGCGGATCCTCGCCCAGGCGCGCCAGCGCCCGGGCATCGAGGCCGTGCCCACCAGCCTGCAGGGCGTGCGCCAGATGATCAAGGCGCTGCGCCAGGGGCGCGCGGTGGGGCTGTTGCCGGACCAGGTGCCGCCGCAGGGGCAGGGGGTGTGGGCGCCGTTTTTCGGCCGCGAGGCCTACACCATGACGCTGGCGGCGCGCCTCGTGCAGCAGACCGGCGCCGCCGTCATCCTCGCGCGCTGCGAGCGGCTGCCCTGGGGGCGCGGCTACGTGCTGCACCTGCAGGGCCTGGATGAGCCCCTGGCGGCCGATCCGCGGCAGGCGGTCTGCCAGATCAACGAAGCGATGGAGGCGCTGATCCGGCAGTGCCCGCAGCAGTACCTGTGGGGCTACGGGCGCTACAAGCAGCCGCGCACCCTGGCGCCGGCCACCGGGGAAGCGGCGGCGTGAGCGCGCGTTTGGCCATCGCGCTGCTCAACGCGCTGGGGCGTTTGCCGCTGCCCTGGCTGCGCGCGCTGGGGGCGGGGATAGGGCGGGTGCTGTTCGTCCTCGCGCGGCCGCGGCGCAAGGTGGCGCTGCGCAATCTCCAGCTCTGTTTCCCGGAGGTGCCCGAATCCCAGCGCCGCGCCTGGGCGCGCGCGTCGTTCGAGGCCTTCTGCCAGGCCTTCCTCGATCGCGGCTGGCTGTGGTCGGGCTCCGAGGCGCTGGTGCGCTCGCGCGTGAAGCTGACCGGCGCGCTGCACGAGCTTCAAGGGGACGCGCCGATCATCGTCTTCGCCCCGCACTTCTACGGCATGGACGCGGGCGGGCTGGCGCTGCCCCTGCACATCGTGCGCGAGTTCACGTCGATCTATGCCACCAACCCCAATGCCGCGCTCGACGCCTGGTTCATGGCGGGGCGCCAGCGCTTCGGCAATGTGCGCATGCTCAACCGGGCCGACGGCGTCAAGCCCATCATCGGCTGCCTGCGCCGCGGCGGCCTGCTCTACCTGTTGCCGGACATGGACTACGGCCCCACCGATTCGGTGTTCGTGCCCTACTTCGCGGTGCCCGATGCGGCCACCATCCCGTCGCTGTCGCGCTTCGCGCGCCTGGGCAAGGCGAAGGTGCTGGCGCTCTACACCCGCATGACGCCGACGGGCTACGAGGCGCAGCTCACGCCCGTCTGGCAGGGCTTTCCGACGGACGATCACGTGGCGGACACCGCGCGCATGAACCGGGAGCTCGAAGCCGCGATCCGCACCATGCCGCCCCAGTACTACTGGGTGCACCGGCGTTTCAAGACCCGGCCGCCGGGGGGGGCCGATCTTTACGCCTGAGCCCGGTTTCTAAAATGGCGGGTTTTCCAGCTCCGCGAAGGAACCCCTTTCCATGAATGCCGCCCTGAGTCGCAAGGACGCCCACGCGCTGGCGCAGATCGCTCTTTTCGCCGCCCTGACGGCGGTGCTGGGGCTGATTCCGAAGATCGACCTGCCGTTCGGCGTGCCCATCACGCTGCAGTCGCTGGCGGTCATGCTGGCCGGCTGCCTGCTGGGCGGCTGGCGCGGCTTCCAGACGCTGGCGCTGTTCCTGCTGGCCGTCGCCGTGGGGCTGCCCCTGCTGTCGGGCGGGCGCGGGGGGCTGGGTGTGTTTGCCGCGCCGTCGGCCGGCTACCTCGTCGGGTTCGCGCTCGCGGCCGGCGCGACGGGCTTCATCATGGGGCGGCTGCCGCGTTCGACGCCGCTGCGCGCGGGCATCAGCGCCTTCATCGCCTCGGCGGCGGGCGGGCTGGCGCTGCTGCATGCGGTCGGCATCGGCGGCCTGATGTGGCTGGCCGACATGCCGTTGAGCAAGGCGGTGATGGTGGACCTGGCCTTCGTGCCGGGCGACCTGATCAAGTGCGCCGTGTGCGCCGCCGTCGTGCACACGGTGGCCAAGGCGCTGCCCGATTGGCCACTGGGCGGGCGTGCATGAGCGCTTTGCCGTTCGCGCTGCCCTGCGGCGTGGACGCATTGCCCGAGGCGTTCCGGCAGGTGCATCTGCCGCTCGCGCACTGGGCGCGCCAGCGCCCGCGGGCCCTGGCCCTGGCCAGCGAGACGCAGCGGCTGACCTTTGCCGACCTGCATGCGCGGGTCATGCAGCGCGCGCAGGCCCTGGCGCAGGCCGCGGACACCGTCCTGATTCCCGTGCAGCTCGGGACGGTGGAGACCCTGGTGGAGTTCCTGGCGGTCATCGGCAGCGGCCGCTGCGCCGCCATCGGCGACCCCGCGTGGCCCCCGGAAGTGCTGGCCGCCGTGCGCCGCAGCATCGAGGCCCTGCCGCCGGCGGCGCAGCCCGCGGGCGACCTGCGGCCGTTCTACATCGGCTTCACCTCCGGCACGAGCGGCCAGCCCAAGGGGTTTCGCCGGCACCACCGTTCGTGGACCGAGAGCTTTTGCGCGGCGCTGCGCGACTGGGGCGAGGCCGCCTGCGGGCCCATGCTGGCGCCGGGGCGCATGCACCACTCGCTGTTCCTGTTCGCCGCGCTGATGGGGCTGTGGACCGGGGCCGGAGCCGTCGTGCAGGAGCACTTCAGCGCCGAACGCACCTGGTCCGACCTGGCGGCGCACCCGGGCGCCGTGCTGGTGGCGGTGCCCAGCCAGTTGCTCGTGCTGCTGGCGTACGCACGTCGCCGGCAGCCGGCGCCGCACGCGTCGGCGGCGCTGGTGCTGATCAGCGGCGCCCGCTGGATGCGGGAGCACACGCCGCAGCTGCAGCGGCTGCTGGCCGGCGCCCGCATCATCGAGTTCTACGGCGCCTCGGAAACCAGTTTCATCGCCTGGATGCCGGCGCACCCCGAGGCGCCGGGGCAGGCGGTGGGACGCGCCTTCAGCGGCGTGCAGCTGTGCACGGGAGACCGCCCCGGCGCCCCCGTGCCGGCGGGCGAGCCGGGGCGCATCTGGGTGAAGAGCGCGATGCACTTCACAGACTATGTGCATGCGATGGACGGCTCCGCGGCGCTGCGCGATGGCGATTGGCTGTCGGTGCGCGACGTCGGCTGGCTCGACGGGGACGGGCTGCTGCATCTGCGCGGCCGCGAGAGCCGCATGCTGGTGACCCAGGGCAAGAACCTGTTCCCCGAGGAGGTGGAGGCGCGCCTGATGCAGCATGGCGCGGTCGCCCAGGCGAGCGTGGCAGGCGTGCCGGACGAGCTGCGCGGCCAGTCCGTCCACGCCGTGGTGCAGTTGCGCGAGGGCGCGCCGCCGCCGTCCGCCGGCGAACTGGCGCGCTGGTGCCGTGCGGCATTGGAGGCCTACAAGTGCCCGCGCCACTGGTGGCGCTGGGCGCCCGAATGGCCGCAGACGCGCAGCGGCAAGACGGACCATGGCGCCATCGCGCGCGCCGTGCTGGCAGAGCTGCCGGGCGAGGCCGCGCAGGCCGTGATCGAGCCATGGCGCTGACGGCAGGCTGGCCTATCCTGGCCTGGGCACGCACGGCCGTGGCGCCGCGCGGGGGCGCCTTGGCCCGTTGCCTGCCGCACGAGCTGGCGCCGCCGCTGGTGGCGCGCCTGCTGGCTGAGGGTGGCGTGCCCGCCGGGGCGGTCGATACGCTGGTGCTGGGCAACGCGCTGGGCGCCAACGGCAACCCGGCGCGCATGCTCGCGCTGGCGGCGGGGCTGGCGCCGCAGGCCCGGGCGCTGAGCATCGATACCCAGTGCTGCTCCGGCATGGATGCCGTCACGCAGGCCTGCGCGCTGCTGTCGGCCGGCCAGGCGCAGGTCGTGATCGCGGGCGGGGCGGAATCCTGGAGCCGCGCGCCGCTGCGCCAGCATCGCCCGCTCGATCCGGCCCAGGCGCCCGTCGCCTACGAACGCCCGGCCTTCGCGCCGCGGCCGGAACTCGATCCCGACCCCCTGGATGCGGCCGCCGCGGGGGCCGCGGCCCTGGGCATCGGGCGCCAGGCGCAGGATGCCTACACCGCGCTCAGCCATGCGCGGGCCCGCGCCGCGGACCTGTCGGCGGAAATCGTCCCGGTGGCGGGCTGCCGCGCGGACCGCTACCCGCGGGCGCTGACGCCGGCGCGCATGGCCCGCATGCCGGTGCTGCGCGCGGCGCGCGATGCCGCCGGGCGCGACTGCAGCCTCTCGCGCGCCAGCGTCTCGCCCCAGGCCGATGGC
>OFJB01000065.1_pt1 | contig 73755 bp, 59 predicted proteins | sample 1775081 | NCBI WGS metagenome assembly OFJB01 (sample SAMN08195771, study PRJEB24354) | sludge metagenome | isolation source: initial sludge from phenol fed wastewater aerobic bioreactor | place: India: Nagpur | collected 2016-06-05 | reverse complement strand
GGACTTGGCGCCGGTGTTGTCGGCGACCTCGAGCCTGGATTCAGTCTGGATCATTGTTCAATGTTTCCCAACTTGCATCCGACTCAAGGATTGAGCCGGATCAGTCTTGGGCCCAGCGCCACTCGCCAACTTGAGGCGCGCAGTGCTTTCGCGGGGCTGAAATTCTTCCGCCAGTAACGGCGAAGCCCGTGATTATGGCCGATTCGGGGCCGGCGGTCAAGCGCCGGCCGCGCCCTGTTGTGCGTAGGCGGCAGCCAGCTGTTCGAAGGGCGCCTGCGCCGGATCGCGCCCCAGCTCGTCCTGCAGGACGGCGGCCACGGCGGGCGCGGCGCGCGCGGCCTGCGCGGCGTCCAGAAACAGCAGCCGGCAGCGCCGCGCCAGCACGTCTTCCACGCAGCGGGCGTACTCGTGGCGCGCGGCAAAGCGCACCATGGCCTCGGTCAGGCCGGGCGCCAGGCTGCGCTCCGCGCCGGGCAGGCTGGCCACCTGCGCGGCCTCGGCGCCGTAGGAGTGCAGGCCCTGCGGCTGGCTGATGCCGACGGGCTTGCCGCCCCCCGCCCCGCCGGCCCCCACCAGCTTCAGGCCGGCCGTACGCGAGGGACCGCGCGCCGCCAGCCGGCCGCTGTCCACGCATTGCGCCAGCACGTCCTCGGCCATGGCGCGGTAGGTGGTCCACTTGCCCCCCGTCACCGTGACCAGCCCCGAGCGCGCCACGCGCACCGTGTGCTCGCGGCTGATGGACTTGGTGCTGCCGGCATCGCCGCCGGGCCGCACCAGGGGGCGCAGGCCGGCCCAGCTGCTCAGGATGTCGGCGCGCGTGGGCGCCCGCCTGAGGTAGCGCGCGGCCTCGGTCAGGATGAAGTCCAGCTCCTGCGCCTGCGGGCGCGGCTCCAGCGGCACGTCGCTGCGCGGGGTGTCGGTGGTGCCCAGGATCAGCTTGCCCAGCCAGGGCACGGCAAACAGGACGCGACCGTCGCGCGTGCTGGGCACCAGCAGGGCGTGCTCGCCGGGCAAAAAGGACTGATCGACCACCACGTGCACGCCCTGGCTGGGCTCGACCATGGCTTGCAGCTTTTGCCCGGCCAGCTGCGCGTCCTGCTGGCGTAGGCCATCGACCCACACGCCGGTGGCGTTGACCACGCAGCCGGCCTGCACGCAAAACTCGCGCCCGCTCTCGGCATCGCGCAGGCGCAGGCCCACCGCCTGGCCGGCGTCGTGCAGCACCTCCAGCGCCTCGCAGTAATTGATCACCAGCGCCCCGTGCGCGGCGGCGGTGCGCGCCAAGGCCAGCGCCAGGCGCGCGTCGTCGAACTGGCCGTCCCAGTACTTCACGCCGCCCTTCAGGCCCTTGGGCTGCACGCCCGGCAGCAGGCGCTGCGTCTGCCCGGCACCCAGCCACTCGGTGGCGCCCAGGCCGGCGCGGCCGGCCAGCAGGTCGTACATCTTCAGGCCCACGCCGTAGAACGGCGTCTCCCACAGCTTGTAGGACGGCATGACAAAGGCCAGCGGCTGCGCCAGATGCGGCGCACTCTGCAGGATGTGCACGCGCTCGTGCAGGGCCTCGCGCACCAGATGGATGTCGCCCTGCGCCAGGTAGCGCACGCCGCCATGCACCAGCTTGGTGGCGCGCGACGAGGTGCCCTTGGCGAAGTCGTGCGCCTCCACCAGCAGCACGCGGTGGCCGCGCTGCGCCGCGTCCAGCGCCACGCCCAGGCCGGTGGCACCGCCGCCGACGACGGCCAGGTCGTAGCGCACGGGCTCGGCCAGGCGCTCCAGCAAAGCCGCGCGGTCGGTGGGCAGGGGAGCGCTGGTCATGGTGGAATTACTATATATTTGATAGCTTGCTGCGCTTGTTGGTCAAGCGCCAGAGGCCGATTTTATGCCTGAAACTTGGGTTCAAAGGGGCGCTACGCGCTTTCACGCGCCCAGCCGCGCGCGCGCTGCACCGCCTCGCGCCAGCGGGCCACGCGCGCGCGCCGCGCCGGCTCGGACAGCTGGGGCTCGAAGCGCCGTTCCACCGCCCACTGGGCCGCAATCTCGCGGCCGCCCGACCACACGCCTGTGGACAGCCCGGCCAGGTAGGCCGCGCCCAGCGCCGTGGTCTCGGTCACGCGCGGGCGCACCACGGGCACGCCGGCCAGGTCGGCCTGCATCTGCATCAGCAGGTCGTTGCGGCTGGCGCCGCCGTCCACGCGCAGCTCGCTGAGCTGAATGCCGGCGTCGCGCACCATGGCGCCAAACAGGTCGGCCGACTGCAGGGCGATGGCCTCCAGCGCCGCACGCGCGATGTGCGCGCGGGTGGTACCGCGCGTCAGCCCCACCAGGGTGCCGCGCGCGCGGCCGTCCCAGTCGGGCGCGCCCAGACCGGCAAAGGCCGGCACCAGAAAGACGTCGCCCGTGCCCTCCACGCTGGCGGCCAGGGCTTCGATCTCGGGCGCGCTGCGGATCAGCTGCAGGCCGTCGCGCAGCCACTGCACCGTGGCGCCGGCCATGAACACCGAACCTTCCAAGCAATAGGCCGTGCGGCGCGCGTCGGCCTCGTCCGGCCCTTGCCAGCCCACGGTGGTCAGCAGCCGGTTCTGGCTGGACACGGCGGCGTTGCCGGTGTTCATCAGCATGAAGCAGCCCGTGCCGTAGGTGTTCTTGGCCATGCCGGGCGCAAAGCAGGCCTGGCCGAAGGTGGCGGCCTGCTGGTCGCCGGCCACGCCGGCAATCGGGATCGCCGCGCCCAGCCACTCGGGCGCCGCCTCGCCCAGCACGCCGCTGGAGGGCACGATGCGCGGCAGCACCGCGCGCGGAATGTGAAACAGGCGCAGCAGTTCCTCGTCCCAGTCCTGCGTGTGGAGGTTCATCAGCATGGTGCGGGCGGCGTTGCTGGGGTCGGTGGCGTGCACGCGGCCCTGCGTCAGCTGCCAGATCAGCCAGCTGTCGATGGTGCCGAAGGCCAGCTCGCCCGCCTCGGCGCGGGCACGGGCGCCGGGCACCTCGTCCAGCAGCCATTCCAGCTTGGTGGCCGAAAAATACGCGTCCAGCACCAGCCCGGTCTTGCGCTGGATCAGGCCCGCCTTGCCCTGGCTTCGCAGGGCCTCGCAGCGCGCCGTGGTGCGGCGGTCCTGCCAGACGATGGCGCGTGCCACCGGATGGCCCGTGGCGCGCTCCCACAGCACCGTGGTTTCGCGTTGGTTGGTGATGCCGATTGCTGCGATTTCAGGAGCTGCTTGCGCGCGTCCCGTATGGCCTGAAGCCAGTTTTTGCATGCATTCGCGCGCCACCGCCAGCTGCGTGGCCCAGATTTCCTGGGCGTCGTGCTCCACCCGGCCGGGCTGCGGGAAGTGCTGGGCAAACTCGCGCTGCGCCAGCGCCGCCACCTGGCCGCGTTCGTCGAAGGCAATGGCGCGGCTGCTGGTCGTGCCCTGGTCGAGTGCAAGGATGTATCGCATGGCGGCGAGCGTAGCGGATGGCCCCGGTCGGCACCAGCGGGCCTACACTGCCCGCTCTGCCTTCTGCCTTTGCCGACGTGTGGCCTGTGACGACCGACGTCGTGCTGCCAACTGCCAACTTGAAACCATGACTCCCCTACCCTCTACCCTGAAAATCGCCTTCATCGGCGGCGGCAACATGGCCAGCGCCATCATCGGCGGGCTGATCCAGCGCGGCCTGCCGCCGGCGCAGATCACCGTGGTCGAGCCCTTCGAGGCGGCGCGCGCCGCCCTGCACGAGCACCACGGCATCGACGCCCTGCCCGCCGCCGGCGCCGCGCTGGCGGGCGCCGACCTGCTGGTCTGGGCCATCAAGCCGCAAAGCTTTCAGGCTGCCGCTGCCCCCGTGGCGCCGCACGTGGGCGGCGCGCTGCAGCTGTCGGTGATGGCCGGCATCCGCTCGGATGCCATCGCCAAGGCCACCGGCAGCACGCGCATCGTGCGCTGCATGCCCAACACGCCGGCGCTGGTGGGCCGCGGCATGACGGGCCTGTTTGCCGGCCCCGGCGTGAACGAGGGCGACCGCGCGCTGGCCGAGGCCGTCATCCGCACCACCGGCGACGCACTGTGGGTGCAGCGCGAGGAGCAGCTCGACGCCGTGACTGCGCTGTCGGGGTCCGGGCCGGCCTACGTGTTCTATTTTCTGGAGGCCATGCAGCAGGCCGGCACCGAGCTGGGCCTGGCGCCTGAGCAGGCACGCCGCCTGGCCGTGGGCACCTTTGCCGGCGGCGCGCACCTGGCGGGCGCATCCGCCGAGCCGCTGGCCACCCTGCGCGAGCGCGTGACCAGCAAGGGGGGCACCACCCACGCCGCGTTGACGGCGCTGGATCAGGCAGGCGTGAAGGCCGCCTTCGTGCAGGCGATGCATGCGGCCTGCGTGCGCGCCAAGGAGCTGGGCGACGAGTTTGGGGGCGCGCAACCGGGCTGAGCGCCATCGTCGGCGCAGCTCCCAAAGAAAAAGCGCCCCACGAAGGGGCGCCGTGAATGACTGGCAGACCAGGCGCTGAACGCCCGGCCCGCCACCGCCTGGGCTCAGGCGCGGAACTTGCGGCGCACCGCGAAGCCCGCCATCAGCATGGCCAGCATGACCAGGCCCCATTGCGACAGCGTCGGGATGGGCGCCATCTGGCGTTCGCCAAAGTTGTAGGCGATCGCCGCGTCTCCACCGGACAGAACCACGTCCGTGAACAGGTCCTGGTTCACCGTCCCGGCGCCGGTGGCGCCAGTACCCAGCGTGTCCTTGCCGTCCGCCCAGCCTGCCGGGTGCACTTCGCGCACGCTGTAGGTACCGGGCGCCAGGTTGGTGAACGCATAGTGGCCGTCGGAGTCGGTGGTGGTGGTGGCCACCACGGCACCGCCCTGCAGCAACTGGATGGTCACGCCGCCGATGCCACGCTCGCCGGAATTCTGGATGCCGTCATCGTTCTGGTCGTGGTAGACCGTGCCCGCGATCGAGGCCAGGCCCGCCGGGTCCACCGCGCCCTTCTCGCCAAAGTTGTAGTCGATGGCGTGGTTGCCGCCTGCCAGCACGACGTCAGTGAATTCGTCGCTGCCCACCGTGCCGGCGCTGTCCGCGCCCGTGCCGGCGGTGTCCTGGCCATCGACCCAGCTGGCGGGGTGAACTTCGCGCACCGTGTAGGAGCCAGGCGCCAGGTTGGTGAAGGCGTAGCTGCCGTCAACGCCCGTGGTGGTGGTGCCCACCAGGACGCCGGCCTGCCACAGCTCGACGGTGACGCCGGAAATGCCTTCCTCACCCGCGTCGATGACGCCGTCGTCGTTGCGGTCGTGGTAGACCTTGCCGCCGATCGAGGCCGTCAGGGCCGGGTCGGTGGGCGTTTTCTCGCCAAAGTTGTAGTTGATGCCGTTGTCACCGCCTTGCAGGTTGACGCCCGTGAACTCATCGCTGCCCACCGTGCCCGCGCCCGTGGCGCCGGTGCCCAGGCTGTCCTGCCCGTCGATCCAGCCCGCGGGCTGCTGCTCGCGCACGCTGTAGGTGCCCGGCGTCAGATCCACAAAGCTGTAGCGGCCGCCCGCATCGGTGGTGGTGGTGGCCACCACGACGCCGCCCTGCAGCAGCTCGATGGTGACGCCGGGAATGCCCTCTTCGGCGCCGGCGTCGATCGAGCCGTTGTCGTTGCGGTCGTGATAGACCGCGCCGGCAATCGTGGCCACCGGCCGCTCGCCGAAGTCGTAGCCCGACTCGTTGGTCTCGGCCGCCACGTGGATGTTGTCGATGATCTCGGTCACGTTGGTGAGCGCGCCCACGTCGCCGGCGCCGGTGCCGGCCTTGTTGCCGGTGGACTTGTAGCCCGCGGGCTGCGTCTCGCGCACGCTGTAGTCATTGCCGCCGACCAGGTCGGGGAACAGGTACTGCCCCTTGGCCAGGCCACCCGCTGGCACCGTGTACGTCACCGGGGTTCCGTCCGCCAGGGTGTTGGTGAAGGTGTCGCCCGCCGCCAGATCGGCCGTTGCCGTGACGGCCGTGGCCACCAGCACGCCGCCCTTGTACAGCTCCACCGTCACGCCGCCCAGGCCGGTGTCGGTGGGTGGGCTGAAGCCGGTCGTGGCGCCGTTACCGTCCGGGTCCTCGAACACCGTGCCACGCAGCGTGCTGGCGTAGGACGACAGGGTGTCGTGCGCGCCATTGGTGTCGAGGTAGCTGGTGCCGCTGAGGTTGTCCTTGTCGTTGACGAAGCTGCCCACCGTCCTGACCGTGACCGGCACGGTGATGGTGCAACTGGCGTTGGCCGCCACGCTGCCGCCCGTCAGGGTGACTGTCGCGGCGCCCAGTGGCGCGGCGACGGTACCGCTGCCGCAGGTGGTTGCGGCCGCGCCGGCCACCGTCATGCCGGCCGGCAGGTTGTCGGTCAGCGTGAAGCTCTGGCGCGCCTCGGTGTTGACGTTGACGATGGTCAGGGTCAGCGTGCTGGCCGAGCCGATTTCGACCCGCTTGGGCTCGAAGCTCTTGAGCACCGCCGTGTTGGCCACGACCGACAAGGTGGCCGAGGTCGGGGTGGGGTTGCTGGTGCCCACGTTGGTGGCCACCTCGCGCGCCCCAATGGTGTTGGTCTTGTTGCCGGTGGTGGTCATCACCACGTCCAGCTCCAGCGTGCACCGGTTGTCGGGCACGGCCGTGCCGCCGCCGCTGTAGGGCGCGAAGCGGAAGCCGGAGATGGTGAACGCCTGGCGATTGCCCGCCACGGCCACGTCGGCCGGCGTGCTGCCGTCGTTCTTGCGGCAGGTGGTGGCGATGTTGGGCGTCGGCGCCACTTCCATGCCCGCCGGCAGGTTGTCGGTCAGGGTGATCAGGTCCTGCGCCATCGTGCTGGCGCTGGTGGCGTTGAACAGCAGCGTCAGCTTGACGGCGCGGCCACCCAGCGCGCTGCTTTGCGCAAAGCTCTTGGTCACGCCCACGCCGGCGCCGCCCTTTCTCAGGGTGGCGGTCACCGGCTCGTTGTTCGACTGGTTCTGGTCGTTGGTCACCCCGCCCTTGGCGATGGTGTTGACGATGCCCGTGCTGTCGGCCTGGCCATTGCCGCCCGTGTGCAGCACATCCACCTCGATCTGGCACGTGTCGTTGGCCGGCACGGTGCCGCCGGCGATGCTGACCGCAGCCGTCCCCGGCACCGCCGTGGGCGTGCCGCCGCAGGTGTTGCTCAGGTTGGCCGGATTGGCCACCGTCAGCGTGCCGAAGTTGGCGCTGCTGGGCAGGTTATCGGTCACGGCCAGGCCGGTGATGGCGCTGCCGGCGGTGTTGCTGAACCGGATGGTCAGCCGCGTCGTGGCGCCGCCGGCCGCGCCGATGGTGTCGGGCACAAACGACTTGCTGGTGTCCAGGTCGGAACGCACGATCACGCGCGCGCTGGCGCTGCTGGCGTTGGTTGCGCCCTGGGTGGTGGTGACCGAGGTGGCGCCGATGGTGTTGATGTAGTCACCGCCGAGGGTCTGATCCGTATCGTTGACCAGTTCGATGGCGTAGAAGCACCCTTGGTTGGTCGCCGTCTGGTTGTTGGGGCCGGCGCCGCTGTGCAGGGTCCAGCCGCTGTAGGTGATGACGTCCTGGCCGCCGACCTGCGTCACCGCCACTGCGCCGTCGGTGGCATCGGCCGATGCCGACTGGTTGCCGCAACCCAGCGGGTATGAAGTGCCATTGCTGAACCCGGCTGGCGGGTTTTGCAGGATGCGGAAATTCGTCGGGCTGGCCACGCGCAGGCCCGGCGGCAGGGTGTCGCTGATGCTGCCACCCGTGTAGGTGGTGTCATACACGGTGTTCTGCACCGCCACGCGCATCCAAAAGTGCTCGCCCTTGGGGACGCGGATCGGGGTGTTGCCGGTCTGGTTGGTGCCATTGCTTTGGTAGAAGCGCTTGGCCACCGTCACGGCGCCGACGCCGCCGGTGCCGCCGGCGGCCGTGGCCGTCAGCTTGGCGGAAGTGGCGGCGTCGATGTTTCCACTCGGCACTTCGTTGAAGCTGACATTGGAGGTGGACAGCGCGTTGGTGTTGTTGGTGAACGCACTGGTGGCCTTGACCCAGACCTCCACATAGCAGGCACCCAGCACCCCGGTGCTGAGATTGGCCGCCGGCACCCGGAAGCCGCTGAGCGACAGCGACCCGGCATTGGGCGACACCGAAGGCGCCCCCGGCGGATTGGGCCACGTGCAAGTCCCACCCACGGCGCCGCCCACGGCCACGATGCCGGCAGGAAAGCTGTCCGTCAACGTGCCGCCCGTCAGCTCGCTCGCCAGCGGGTTGCTGAAGTACACCCGCATGCGCAGGGGCTGGCCGACCATGCTGGTGGCGGCATCCGTGGTGAAGGCCACGCCGTGCAGGTTGGCTGGGCTCGGCTGGATGTCGGTGTGCAAACTGTTGTTGCCAGACGCGCCCCCGTTCTGGAACGTCTTGGTCATCTTGACCTGGTTGCGCACGTTCAGGGTGGCGCTGGCGGCCACTTCGTTGTTGAAGCCACCGTTGGCGGTCACGCCGCCCACGGGAATGGTGTTGACCAGGGCCGCGTTGACGTTGCCGGCCTTGACCTTGACGGTGACCGTGCAGGTGGCGCCCGCGGCCAGGGTGGCGCCGGTCATGTCGACCGTGTTGGAGTCATCCGCCGTGGTGCTGGTGGGCGAGGCGCCGCACGACGACGAGAACGTGGGCGCGCCCGCAGCCAGCAGGCCGGCGGGCAGGGTGTCGGAAAAGCTGACGTTGTTGAGCGTCTGCTGGGGCAGCGCGTTGTTCTTGACGGTGATGGTCAGCGTGGACTCGCCGCCGGCCGGCACGTTGGCCGGGCTGAACGCCTTGGTGGTGGCCAGCGGGTTGACCGGGGCGCGAATCAGCAGCGAAGCCGAGAAAGGGTTGGACTCGTAGGTCTCGGAGCCGCCGTCCACCTTGGCCGTGGCGCCGCCGGCCGGCACGGTGTTGGTGACGTTGCTGTCGCCGGTGACGTTGCCAGCGTGCACCGGCAGCGTGATCTGGCACACCGGGTCTTCGGAGCCAGCCAGGCCCGGCGGCACGGCCGCATTGGTGATGGTGACGGTTTGCGCCCGGGTGTTGGCCGGCGAATCGAAGAAGTTGGAGAACGTGACCGAGCCCGCGGTGCAGCCGCTCTGACCGGTCACGGTACCGCTATCGGTGGTGAGAAAGTACAGCTGGCCGGTGGGCGTGGTGGCGGGCAGGGTGTCCGTCAGCGTGGCCTGCAGCGTCTCGTCCCGCGAGTTGAACAGGTCGAAGGTGAGCTGCGTGACGGCACCGGCGGTCACCTCGGTGGGCGCGAACTTCTTGTTGGCCAGAAAGCTTTGCGCAGAGGCGTCAAAACCCAGCAACAGCGCGCCGAGCGCAACGCCACCGTGCACCAGCGCGCGCCGAAAACGAGCGGGGGTTTGCAGAGCCCCCAGGCCCTTGGATTGATGTTTCATGAGCTTCCTCACTCCCGGAAAATCGCGCCAGAGAAGGTGATGCAGCGATCACGCCAGCGCAGCCAATTCTCGTTTGATCCTACCAATCTGGCCGCAAGTTGCTGCTTTGATTGCCCTTTTTCGGCGATATCGCGTTGATGGAAAGCCTGTATCCGTGACCGATGTCACAGCGATGTGGGCTCATGCCGACGGTACGCAGGCAGGCAGCCGCATCAAGCGCCTGGGTAGGGCACGCTCAAGGCCAGCGCAATCCCGGCAAACACCGTGGCGCCCAACCAGTGGTTCTGGCTGAAAGCCACAAAGCAGCCCTCGCGCGTGCGGCTTCGGATCAGTGTGTAGTGCCACACCGCCTGGGCGGCCGCACAAGCAAAGGCCAGGTACAGGATGGGCGAGGGCGCACGGGCCGCCGCCACGCCCAGCCACACGGCCAGATGGACGACATAAAAGCCCATCACCGCCGCCACGTCCCAGCGGCCCAGGGTGATGGCCGAGGTCTTGATGCCGATCTTGAGGTCGTCGTCGCGGTCGACCATGGCGTACTCGGTGTCGTAGGCCAGCACCCAGAAGGCGTTGCCCAGCAGCAGCACCCAGGCCTCGGCCGGCACGCGGCCCTGCACCGCCGCGTAGGCCATGGGAATGCCGAAGGAAAAGGCCACGCCCAGCACGGCCTGCGGCATGGACACCACGCGCTTGGCAAAGGGGTAGGCGATGGCGATGGCCAGCGCCGGAACGGACAGGGCGATGGCGGTGGCGTTGGTGGTGAGCACCAGGCCAAAGGCGATGAGGGCCAGCACGGCGCCCAGCGCCAGCGCCTCGCGCACGCTGACTTCGCCGGTGGTCACGGGCCGGCGCGCGGTGCGCTTGACGTGGCGGTCGAAGTCGCGGTCGGCCACGTCGTTGACGCAGCAGCCGGCCGAGCGCATGAGGATGGTGCCGGCCACGAACACGACCAGCAAATGCCAGCCCGGAAAGCCGCCCGCCGCCAACCACAGCGCCGACAGCGTGGGCCACAGCAGCACCAGCCAGCCGGCGGGGCGACTCCAGCGAATCAGATCAAGGTATTGGGCGAGCTTGGTGCGGGGGGCGGTGGCGGAGGTCATGCAATCAAATTGATAGCTGTTTGCGCTTGATTTGCAAGCGCTGGCGGCCTATTTTGCTTGAATTCTTCGGGATGGCGGTCGATGCATCCTTGACGTTCTGGGGTTGACTCACCGCCGCTCGCCCCACCCCTGCCCTCCCCCAGCGGGGGGAGGGAGAAAAACCGATCACGACAGGCGTGTGACGCCCGGCAATTCGCAGGCATAGATGGCGTTGCGCAGCGCGGCGATGGCCTCGTAGCGGGTGAAGCTGCGCCGCCAGGCCAGCACCACGCGGCGCGTGGGCGGCGCGGCGCCGGGCTGATCGTCGCGCACCGGCAGGTAGCGCAGCAGCGGCTCGGTGCCGTGCAGGTCGGGCGCGGGCACGGCCAGCGCCGGCACCAGGGTCACGCCCATGCCGGCGGCCACCATGTGCTTGATGGTCTCCAGCGACGAGCCCTCGAAGCTCTTGCGGATGCCCTCGGCCTGGCTGGCAAAGCGCGCGAACTCGGGGCAGACCTGCAGCACGTGGTCACGAAAGCAGTGGCCGGTGCCCAGCAGCAGCATGGTCTCGCCCTGCAGCTGCTGCGACGTGACCGACGCCTGCGCGGCCAGCGGGTGGCCCACCGGCACCGCGGCCACGAAGGGCTCGTCGTACAGCGGCGCGATCGCCAGGCCGGTGTCGGGGAAGGGTTCGGCCAGGATGGCGCAGTCGATTTCGCCGGTGCGCAGCATCTCCAGCAGGCGCACGGTGAAGTTCTCCTGCAGCATCAGCGGCATCTGCGGCGTGCGCTCGATGTTGTGGCGCACCAGCTCGGGCAGCAGGTAGGGGCCGATGGTGTAGATCACGCCCAGCTTGAGCGGCCCGCCCAGCGGGTCCTTGCCGCGCCTGGCGATCTGCTTGATCTCGGCGGCCTGCTCCAGCACGCTTTGCGCCTGGCGCACGATCTCCTCGCCCAGCGGGGTCACGGTGATCTCGCCGGCGCTGCGCTCGAACAGCTTGAGTTCCAGCTCGTCCTCCAGCTTCTTGACCGCCACCGACAACGTGGGCTGCGAGACGAAGCAGGCCTCGGCGGCCTTGCCGAAGTGCTTTTCGCGGGCGACGGCCACGATGTATTTCAGTTCGGTCAGGGTCATGCGCGCGCCTCACAGTTCTGGCACGCACCGCAGGTGGCCGCCGCCACGATCGCGCTGCGGGGTCGATCCCCGCTGCGCGGGGCCCCTCGCCCTCTCCTGCGCACGATCACGGCCACGATGTATTTCAGTTCGGTCAGGGTCATGGGCGTCAGGCCTTCAGGTAGTCGGATTTTCCGCCCAACCAGCGGTCCACGTGCCGGGCGGCCCAATCGGGGTGGCGTGCCAGCATCTGCGGCGCCGCGGCGCGCGCCCACTGCAGCAGGGCGCTGTCTTCGGCCAGGTCGGCAAAGCGCAGCAACGCGTCGCCGCTCTGGCGCGCGCCCAGGAATTCACCGGGGCCTCGAATGTCCAGATCACGCCGCGCGATCTCAAAACCGTCGCCCGTCTCCAGCATGGCCTTCAGGCGCGCGCGCGCCGTCTCGCCCAGGCGCCCGCCCTCGGGCACGCTGTACAGCAGCACGCAGGCCGAGGCCGCCGCGCCGCGCCCCACGCGCCCGCGCAGCTGGTGCAATTGCGACAGGCCGAAGCGCTCGGCGTGCTCGATCACCATCACGCTGGCGTTGGGCACGTCCACGCCCACCTCGATCACGGTGGTGCTGACCAGCACGTCGATGTGGCCGGCGGCAAACTCGGCCATCACCGCCTTTTTCTCGGCCACGGGCAGCCGCGCATGCAGCAGGCCCACGCGGGCGGCGGGCAGGGCCGCGCTCAACTCCTCGTGCGTCTGGCTGGCGTGGCGCAGGTCCAGCGCCTCGCTTTCCTCGATCAGCGGGCATACCCAGTACACCTGCCGGCCTTCGGCGATCTGCGCGCGCAGGCGCTCCACCAGCTCATCGCGCCGGTGCTCGGCCAGCAGCTTGGTGACGATGGGCGTGCGGCCAGGTGGCAACTCGTCCAGGGTGGACACGTCCAGGTCGGCGTAGTAGCTCATGGCCAGGGTGCGCGGGATGGGGGTGGCGCTCATCATCAACAGATGCGGCTCCATGGCGACTTCCCCCATTGGCGGAAGCTTGGGATGGAGGCCTGCCGCCGTCACATCGTGAACCGCCGCGCCCCCACCCCTGCCCTCCCCCAGCGGGGGAGGGGGCAATCCCCCCGCCTTTTGCCGCAAGGCCAGGCGCTGCGCCACGCCAAAGCGGTGCTGCTCGTCGATGATGGCCAGGCCCAGGCGCGCAAACTGCACCTGCGCCTGAATGACGGCGTGCGTGCCGATGACCAGCGCCGCCGCTCCGCTTTCGATGGCGGCCAGCATGGGCGCGCGCTCTTTTTTCTTCTGGCTGCCGGTGAGCCAGGCCACCTGCTGCCCGCGCGCGGCCAGCAGCGGCGCCAGCCACTGGGCCAGCTTGGCAAAGTGCTGCTCGGCCAGGATCTCGGTGGGCGCCATCAGCGCGCACTGCCAGCCGGCGTCGATCGCCACGCAGGCGGCCAGCGCGGCCACCACGGTCTTGCCGCTGCCCACGTCGCCCTGCAGCAGGCGGTGCATGGGCTGGGTGCGCGCCACATCGCGCGCGATTTCCTCGCCCACGCGGCGCTGCGCGCCGGTGAACTGGAAGGGCAGCGCGGCCAGCAGCTGCTCGGGCAGGCCGCCGCGCGCCGCCTGCAGGGCCGGCGCCCGCAGGCGGGCGCGCTCGGCACGCGCCTGATGCTGCGACAGCTGTTGCGCCAGCAGCTCCTCGGCCTTCAGGCGCTGCCAGGCCGGGTGGCTGTGGTCTTGCAGCTCGCCCAGCGTCGAGCCGGCCGCCGGATAGTGCAAAAAAGTGAGCGCCTTGCGCAGATCCCATGCGCGCAAGGCTTCGATTTGGCTTGAAAACTCTTCGGGAATGCTCGCAGTCAGATCCGCCTGCGCCAGCCCCGCCAGCACGACCTTGCGCAGATACGCCTGGGGCAGCTGCGCCACCGTGGGATACACCGGCGTCAGTGCGCCGGGCAAGGCGCCGCCGGCCACATGCACCGTGGGGTGCATCATGCTCAATCCGCCGAAACCACCGCGCAATTCGCCCCGAAAACGCAGACGCGCGCCCACCGCCATCTGCTTGAGCTGCGAGGGGTAGAAGTTGAAAAACCGCAGCAGGCAGCGCTCGCCGCCGTCTTCCACCGTCACCAGCAATTGCCGGCGCGGGCGATACGTCACCTCCTGGTGCACCACCGTGGCCTCGAACTGCACCGGCTCGCTGGCGAGCACGCGCGCGGCCTCGGCCAGCGGGGTCAGGCGCGTCTCGTCCTCGTAGCGCAGCGGCAGGTGCAGCGCCAGGTCGATCGGGCGCACCAGGCCCAGCTTGCGCAGCGCCTTCTGTGGCGCGGACAGCGGCTTGGCGGGCGGGGCCGGGGGGTCGGGCATGGGACAATTCTGCCTTCCCCTTCACCTTCTCTTGGCACGGGCCCGTCCGGCCCTCAAGCATGACTGCACGCACTTTCACCACGAGCGACTTCGACTTCGCCCTGCCCCCCGAACTCATTGCCCAGCACCCCGCGCCCGAGCGCAGCAGCGCGCGCCTGCTGGACGGCAGCGGCATCCAGCCGGTCGATCGCATCTTTCGCGAGCTGCCCGCCCTGCTCACCTCCGATGACCTGCTGGTGTTCAACGACACCCAGGTGGTCAAGGCACGCCTGTACGGTGAAAAGCCGACCGGCGGCCGCCTGGAGCTGCTGATCGAGCGCGTGCTGCCCGACGGCAGCGTGGCCGCCCACATGAAGGTCAGCAAGAAGCCCCCCGTCGGCACGGTGCTGCGCATGGACGGCGGCTTTGCGGCCACGCTGCTGGGGCGCTGGCCCGACGCCGAAGGCGCCCTCTTCCATCTGCGCCTGTCGGGCGACGCCTACGCCACCATGGCCGCGCACGGCCACGTGCCGCTGCCGCCGTACATCCAACATGGCGACACCGACGAGGACGTGGCGCGCTACCAGACCGTGTTTGCCAAAAACCCCGGCGCCGTGGCTGCACCCACCGCGGCGCTGCACTTCGACGAATCGGTGCTGGCCGCGCTGGACGCCAGGGGCGTGCCACGCGCCGCCGTCACCCTGCACGTGGGCGCCGGCACCTTCCAGCCCGTCAAGACGGAGGCCATTGCCGAGCACGTGATGCACCGCGAGCGCTACCACGTGCCCACCGCCACGCAGGACGCCATCGCCGCCTGCCGCGCGCGCGGCGGCCGCGTGGTGGCCGTGGGCACCACCACGGTGCGCACGCTGGAGAGCTGGGCGCAGAGCGGCCAGGCCAGCGGCGACACCGGCATCTTCATCACGCCCGGCTTCGGCTTTCGGGTGGTCGATGCGCTCGTCACCAACTTTCACCTGCCGCGCAGCACGCTGATGATGATGATCAGCGCCTTTGCGGGTTACGAGCACGTGATGGCCCTGTACCGCCACGCGATCGCCGAGCGCTACCGCTTCTTCAGCTATGGCGATGCGATGTGGCTGGTGCGTCCCGGATAATTGCAGCATCGCGCGCGCGTTCTGCCCGCTCCCCTTCCTCTTCCTGTCCCTTGACGATGTCCAGCCTCTTTCCCTCCGCCGACCCCTTTGCCGACCCGTTCACGCTCGAGCTGCAGCGCATTCGCGGCCTGATCGAGGTCAATCAGCTTCGGCAGGCCGCACAAGCGCTGAACGAAGCGCAGAAAAACGCTCCCACGGATGCCCGTGTTCCTCTCCTTGGCATGCGGCTGGCCGAGCGCGCAAACAACCCAAACGCTGCCATCCAGGCCGCGCGAAAAGCCTTGAAGCTGGAACCCAACTGGCATGTCGCCCAGATTGAACTGGCCTTGCTCCTTTCCAAGCAGCAGCAAGGCGACGAAGCCATGCAGTTGGCCATGCAGGCGCTGGCCGCCACGCCGCACGAGATAAAAGTGATGGTCGGTGCCATCAACGTCGCGTTGTTTTCCGAGCGCTACGAGCAGACACGGACATGGGCGGAAGAAGGGATTCGCCGCTTTCCCCAGGATGCCGGCATTCAACTCTTTCTGGCGCGCTTTCTGGCAATGCAAGGCGAATACAGCGACGCACGAACCCACTATGAAGCGGTCCATGCGCGCATGCCGCGGCAACCCGAAGCCCTGAAAGGGCTGGTGAGTTGCGCCCTGAACGAACACGACAACGAGCAGGCGCGGCATTGGGCCGATCGCTTGTTGGGGCTGTATCCGCAAGACGAGGACGCGCGCTACTGGCATGCCCTTGCCCACGGCCAGACGCCATTGACACAGCCGGCTCAGGTGGTCACCAGCATCTTCGACGGCTACGCCCCTGCGTTCGACGCGCACCTGGTCAATTCACTGCAATACCGCGTCCCCCGGCGGGTGGCCGAAATCCTGAACGCCAAGCATCCCGACCGGCGCTTCAACCTGCTGGACCTGGGCTGTGGCACCGGCCAGGTCGGCGCCTACCTGGGCCGCATCGAGGGCCACATGATCGGCGTGGACCTGTCCGAAAAGATGATCGAGCAGGCCGCCAGGCTGGGCCTCTACTCGCGCTTTCACCGCGTCAACGTGCTCGACGCGCTGCGCGACACACCGGCCGACCACTACGAGGCCATCACCTGCACCGACGTGCTGATCTACGTGGGCGATCTCACCCCGGTGATTCCCAACGCGCTGCGCATCCTCAAGCCCGGCGGCCACTTCGTCTTCTCGTGCGAGCGCGCGGGCGAGGACGAGCCCGACCTGGTGCTGCGCGAGGCCAGCAACCGCTACGCCCACAAGGCCTCGGCCGTGGAGCGCCTGTGTCGCGCGGCCGGTTTTGACGAGGTGGTGATCGAAGACCTGCCCATGCTGCGCATGGAAGGCGGCGCGCCGCTGCCCGGTTTCCTGGTGACCGCCCGCAAGCCGCTGGCCGCCTAGGAAGGCACGCGCGAACCACCCACACCTTCTGCACGCCATGCTGCACTTCGAGCTGCTGGGGCAAGACCCGCACAGCCACGCCCGCCGCGGCCGCCTGACGCTGAACCACGGCGCGGTCGAGACGCCCATCTTCATGCCCGTGGGCACCTACGGCACCGTCAAGGGCGTGCTGCCGCGCAGCCTGCACGAGATGGGTGCGCAGATCATCTTGGGCAACACCTTTCACCTGTGGATGCGGCCGGGGCTGGACGTGCTGCGCCAGTTTGGCGGCCTGCACGGCTTCGAGCAGTGGCAAAAACCCATCCTCACCGACTCGGGCGGCTTTCAGGTCTGGTCGCTGGGCGAGATGCGCAAGATCACAGAGGCCGGCGTGCACTTTGCCAGCCCCGTCAACGGCGACAAGCTGTTCATGTCGCCCGAGGTCAGCATGCAGATCCAGACCGTGCTGAACAGCGACATCGTGATGCAGCTGGACGAGTGCACGCCGTATGAAACCCAGGGCCACATCACGACCGAGGCCGAGGCGCGCGCCAGCATGGCCATGAGCCTGCGCTGGGCCAAGCGCTCGCAGGCCGAATTTGCGCGGCTTGAAAACCCCAACGCCCTGTTCGGCATCGTGCAGGGCGGCATGTTCGAGCATTTGCGGCAGGAGTCGCTGGAGGCCCTGGTTGAAATGGACTTCCCCGGCTACGCCATCGGCGGCGTCAGCGTGGGCGAGCCCAAAGACGAGATGCTGCGCATCATGGCGCACACGCCGCACCGCCTGCCCCAGCACAAGCCGCGCTACCTGATGGGCGTGGGCACGCCCGAGGACCTGGTCGAAGGCGTGGCCTGCGGCGTGGACATGTTCGACTGCGTCATGCCCACGCGCAACGCGCGCAACGGCCACCTCTTCACCCGCTTTGGCGACCTGAAGATCCGCAACGCGCGCCACAAGAGCGATGCCCGCCCGATCGACGAGACCTGCCGCTGCCACGCCTGCGCGGGCGAATCCGGCGTGCCCTGGGCCGAGGGCGGGCGTGGCGGCTTCTCGCGCGCCTACCTTCACCACCTGGAGCGCTGCGGCGAAATGCTGGCGCCCATGCTGGCCACCATTCACAACCTGCACTACTACCTCAACCTGATGCAGGAAGTGCGCGCGGCGCTGGATGCCGGCGGGTTCAGCGCGTTTCGCGCGCAGTTCAAGGCCGACCGGGCGCGCGGGGTGTGATTTCAAGAAAAGATCATCCTTGCATTTTCAGCATATCAATGCATAAAATGCAAGGATGTTTGAGCGAAAAATCCTGGCCAGCCTGCGCGAGGATCTGGCCGACTACCCTGCAGTCGCCCTGCTGGGCCCGCGCCAGGCGGGCAAAACCACGGTAGCGCTCGAGCTCGCCAGCCCGTCCGAAGCCGTGTACTTGGATCTCGAGTCCGAACTGGACCGCGCCAAGCTCGCCTCCCCCGAGTTGTACCTGGCTGAACGACTGGATCGGCTGGTCATCCTGGACGAAGTGCATCGCGTGCCCGGCCTGTTCCCGGTGCTGCGTGGGCTGATCGACCGTGCCAGACGCCAGGGGCGCCGCAGCGGCCTTTACCTGCTGCTGGGCTCGGCCTCACTCGACCTGCTGCAGCAAGCCGGTGAGAGCCTGGCCGGGCGTATTGCCTACCGCGAACTGACCCCCTTCAACGCCCAGGAATTGCCTGCCAGCGAGCACGCGCGCCTGTGGCTGCGCGGCGGCTTCCCCGAAAGCTATCTCGCCCGCAACGCCGCCGTCAGCTTTCGCTGGCGGCAAGACTTCATCCGCACCTACGTCGAACGCGACATCCCGCTGTTTGGCGTGCGTGTGGGCTCCGAGGCCCTGCGCCGCCTGTGGGGCATGCTGGCCCACCAGCAGGGCGCGCTGGTCAACGCCTCGGTGCTGGGGCGCAGCCTGGGGCTGGACACCCGCACCGTCAACCGCTACCTCGACCTGCTGGTCGAGCTGTTTCTGGTGCGGCGCCTGCAGCCCTGGCACGCCAACCTGGGCAAGCGCCTGACCAAATCACCCAAGCTCTACGTGCGCGACAGCGGCGTGCTGCATGCGCTGCTGGGCCTGCCCGACGAAGAGGCGCTGCTGGGCCACCCCACCGTCGGCGCCAGCTGGGAAGGCTTTGTGCTGGAAAACCTCATCACCGCCGCCGGGCCCCATGTCAGCGCTCACTTCTACCGCACCAGCAGCGGCGCCGAAATCGACCTGCTGCTGCATTGGCCCAGCGGCGATCTGTGGGCCATCGAAGTCACGCGCAGCCTGTCGCCCAAGGTGGAGCGCGGCTTTCACAGCGCCTGCGAAGACCTGAAACCCACGCGCAAGCTGCTCGTCTATCCCGGCAACGAGCCCTTTCCCCTCGGTCACGACGTGCAGGCCGTGCCGCTGGCTGCGCTGTGCGATGAACTGGCCCGGAAAGCCCGTTCATGAGTCGTGTTGCATTGGCCTTGGCGCGAGGACGCACCCGCCATGCAGCTCGCACTGGCACCCAGGCGACGATGGCCAGAGCCCCACGCCTTTATGCTTGTGGCCACGCCGACTGATCCGAACCATCCCATCCATCCCCCACGGAGCAACGCCTTGAAAACCCGCATCACCGAACTCTTTGGCATCCAGCACCCCATCATCCAGGGAGGCATGCACTTCGTCGGCCTGGCCGAACTGGCGGCGGCCGTGTCCAACGCAGGGGCCCTGGGCATCATCACCGGGCTGACGCAGAAGACGCCCGAGCTGCTGGCCAAGGAAATCGCGCGCTGCCGCACCATGACGGACAAGCCCTTCGGCGTGAACCTGACGTTTTTGCCCACGGTCACCTCGCCGGACTACCCGGGCTACATCCAGGCCATCGTCGAGGGCGGCGTGAAGGTGGTCGAGACCGCGGGCAACAACCCGCAAAAATGGATGCCGCTGCTGCACGAGCACGGCATCAAGGTGATTCACAAGTGCACCTCGGTGCGCCACGCGCTGAAGGCCGAGGCGATCGGCTGCGACGCTGTGAGCGTGGACGGCTTCGAGTGCGGCGGCCACCCGGGCGAGGACGACGTGCCCAACTTCATCCTGCTGCCGCGCGCGGCCGAGGAACTGAAGATTCCCTTCGTCGCTTCGGGCGGCATGGCCGACGGGCGCTCGCTGGTGGCGGCGCTGGCCCTGGGCGCCGAGGGCATGAACATGGGCACGCGCTTCATGGCCACGCAGGAGGCGCCGATTCACGACAAGGTCAAGCAGGCCATCGTGGCCGCCAGCGAGCTGGACACGCGCCTGGTGATGCGCCCGCTGCGCAACACCGAGCGCGTGCTGAACAACGCGGCCGTCGAGCGCCTGATTGCCAAGGAAAAGGAGCTGGGCGACAAGCTCAAGTTCGAGGACATCATCGAGCAGGTGGCCGGCGTCTATCCGCGCATCATGCAAAACGGCGACATGGACGCCGGCGCCTGGAGCTGCGGCATGGTGGCCGGCCTGATCCGCGACGTGCCGACGGTGAAGGCGCTGGTCGATCGCATCATGGCCGAGGCCGATGCGCTGATTGAAAAGCGTCTGGCGAGCATGTTGCGCTGAAGGCCCTCACCCCAACCCTCTCCCAGGGGGAGAGGGGGCAAAACCCCAGCCGGCCGATCGCCCTCGCCCCTCTGGGGAGAGGGAGGGGTGAGGGGCTGCCCCGCGTGAATCAAATGCCAAATGGGCCACCAGCGCCCACCCATCAAGCGCAAAGCGCTACTAGCAATATAGCGATCAGGTCGCCTGCCCCGCCGCCGTGCCGCAGGCGTGGCAGTAGCGCGCAAAGGCGTTCTTGCGCGTGGTGCAGCCGCCGCAGTGGTCGAACAGGCCGATGCCGCAGTGCGGGCAAAAGTCGGTCTTGCCGTCCTTCAGGTCGACCGGGCGCTCGCAGCCGGGGCACACGCCCTTGGCCAGGCGCGCCAGCGCCGTGTCGTACGAGAGCTCGCGCCGGCGCTCCTGCTCGGGTTGCGCCTCGGCCTGCTTTTGCCGCTCCATGTAGCGATTGAGCGCCGCGATGGCCCAGCGCCCCACCAGCGCCGTGATGACGATGCCCACGATGTAGCGCACGTAGCCGCCGTAGCTGGGCAGGTAAGGGACCAGCTCGACGAAGAAGGCAAACAGCGCAAAGAAGATGAAGCCCCAGACGAAGGGCCAGGCCGCGCTCTTGCGCTTCTTGACGAACAGCCAGCCCGCCAGCAGCAGCAGCGGCAGGGTCAGCGCCAGGCGGTAGCCGAACACGCGCAGCTCCTGCGCGCGCATGGCGCGGCTGTACTGCTCGCCGGCGCCATCCTGCAATTGCTGCAATTCGCGCTGCGCACGCTCGCTGGCCTGCTGGGCGTCCAGCTGCGCCTGCTGCTGCTTTTCGACGTCGGCGCGCGCGGCGCGCTCGCGCGCCTGCAGCGTGTCCAGCGCCTGGGTGCGCGAGACCACTTCGGGGTCCTGCTCGGCGCGCTCGGTGGCGCTGCGCGTGGCGATCCAGTTCTGGAAGCTCTTGCGCGCGTTGGCCACGTCGGCCTGCGCCACCTGCAGCTTCAGGCGCGCCTGCGCCAGCGCGTCCTGCGCCTGCTGCTCGCTTTGCTGCGCGGCCTTGATGGTGCCGCGCGCGGCATCGGCGCGGCCCTGGTCCATGAAGCGATCGAGCGTGATGTGGCTTTCGACCTGGGGCAGGTCGCCCACGATGGTGCCGCCCAGCCCGATCAGGAAGCTGGCGAAGATGAAAGCCACCAGCCACAGGCCGCGGCGAAACCATTTTTCAGACAGACGAAGCGATTTGCTCATGATCTCCTCCCTGGATCGGTGCGCAGCATACAGGGGCCGACCGCCCCATGGCGCACGCCGCCCGGTCGCCCGGCCTGGGGCCGGGCGATCAGTCCGTCAGCCGCAGCCCATCCAGGCCCCAGTGATGCAGCAGCTCGCGCGCCAGCGCATCGGCGCTCAGAGGCAATGACAGGCTCACAACAAAATCGGCCTCTGGCGCAGACTGGATCTGCGTAACCAGCTCCTCAAATCGGAGCGTCAGCCAAACGCCCGCGTCGCTCATGCGAGCTTGCGCTGCCAGTCCCAGACGTAGCTTTCGCCGCGCGCCATGCGCTGCGCGTGCTCGGCCACGACCTGCTCGAAGCGGGCCATGTCGGCGCCGGGCACGCCTTGCAGGCGCGCGGTCAGCCGACCCTCGCCGGCGGTCAGCAGGCACAGGCCCAAAGGCAAGTCGATGCGGCCTTGTGCGTCGTCATGGGTGACGGCGAATTTGTGGCCCCAGTGCTTGCACAGGCGCGCGATGATGCGCGCCGGCTCGACGGTGGCGATGGTGGCGGTGGAAACAATGCGGTCGGTCGAAAGGGTGTCGGTCATGACGCAAGGTCCAAAAAATGCGGGGCGGCCGGCGGCCTCGATCAATCGAAGCGGAAGGCCGAAATGGTGGCCTCAAGAGAGGTGTGACCAAAGGATTTCATTACGATCTTCTTAAAGAGTTTAGCAGATATGAAAAGTGCAACTCGGTGATCAAACCCTACTATATGAACGATTTTTGGGGAGATCTTATAAGTGGCAAAACCGATATCCTTGTTATAAACTCATCGGAACCTATTCCGGAAGAGTATCAGGCCGACCTCATTTCAAGCACACCGCTCAATCTCAATGATGATGTTTGGGTAGTAAAGAAGAGTAACTACGACCTTCTGCTGCATCTGAACGAATGGTTTTCATTCTTTCAGCAAAAGCCATTATACTCTCAGTTGATCAATACCTATTACAAAAGGTACAACTTCATTGCTCTCACTCAGGCTGCAGCAGGAAATAAGATATCGCCATTTGACAAAATAATCAAAAAGTATTCGAATAAAATCGGATGGGACTGGAGGTTGGTTGCTTCTCTGATATATCAGGAGTCCGGCTTTGACAACAGGGCAAAATCGCACAGAGGATCCCACGGACTTATGCAGATTCAAAATACTACAGCCCAGCGATTCGGCGTTTCTGACCCATACGATCCGGAACAAAATATTATGGCAGGAACCCGATTACTTCAAAAGCTGGATAGAATGTATTCAGGAATAGCAATTGACTCTGCAAGCAGAATAAAGTTTGTTCTGGCGGCCTATAATGCAGGAGAGGGCAGAATCAATGATCTGATCAGCTATGCAAGGCACAAGGGCTACTCGACATATAATTGGGATACATTAAAGCGATTGATTCCCGAAATGAAGAGAGACATCATACCTGAGGGTATACTCAAATTCGGAATTTTTAAAGGAGTCGAGACTGTCAAACACGTCGATGAGGTACTTAACCGTTACGAAGAGTACAAGAGCATGGTCGAATCCTGATCTATTTTACCTTAATACTCTCCGAAGGGTTTACAGCGGCGATAAAGTATAGCGGTATATATAGGAAGAGAATTATAAGTGCGAAAGATGTAAGGTCAATTGCCACGATCTTTAAGAGATCTATACTTACCGGGATCCATTTCACAAAGTAATTTACTGGATTAAGAGAGATAACTTTGAAATATTTCTGTATTGAGAGTATGCCAAAAGCGAATAGGTTCCCGATTACTATACCTTTAATTATCAAAATAGAGGCTGCTGCAAGGAATGTTTTATGAATATCGCCGTTTTTCATTCCGAGCGCCTTTAGAGTACCGATAACCGGTATTTTCTCGAATATTATTATTAATATCCCCGAAAGCATTGTAAAACCAGCTACGATTGTCATCAATACCAATACGACAAGAACATTGAAATCCAACAACCTCAGCCAGTCGAACAGATTCGGATAAATATCATTTATAGTGGAGATATTCATGTTTATCTCCTCATTGGAATTAGTAATAATCAGATTCTCAATTGAGTCCCTTATCTGCGGAATATCATTATAGCTGGATAATCTTACCTCAAGGCCCGAAACAAGTGTCGTATCCCATCCATTTAGATTCCGAGCCATAGAGATGTCACCTATAACCATACTTTTGTCGATCTCCTCCAATTGAGCATCATAGACTCCCGATATTATAAAGCGACGGGCTCTGACACTATTATCAACAAAGTATATAAGCAGAGTATCGCCAGTCTTTTTACTCATAAATCCTGACAATCGCGCCGAGACCAGAATCTTGTCGGAGATGAGAGTATCATTGTACTCCGGAAGCTTACCTGAAACCAATGAGGAGCCGAAGAAACTCCAGTCGTAACTCTTACCTACCCCCTTTAATATAATTCCCTGAATATTAGTACCGCTTTTAATTATTCCCGGTTTATAGCAGAAAGGATTTACGGACCTCACGCCAGTTAGTGCAGATATTGAGTCTGAGAATCCTCTTGAGATGGGAACAGGATAACCGCTTCCACTCATATCCAGTGCTGTCGAATTGATCATAATTTCACCAGAGAAACCTGTAGCCTTCTCCCTGATCTCTCTCTTGAATCCGTCAGAAATTGAGACTGCGGAGATCATTATTGCGGTACTAACTGCGACTGTGAGACCTGCGATAAATGTATTTGCAGATTTTCTCTCACTTTTACCGCTATTTTTTTCACTTTTTTTTAGCGCCCGGGATATAAAAAAAATTGTATTCAAAAAAAATATTTTTTACATTTGTGTAATGTTTGTTATTGCTTAACCTAAGACTTAACACCATCAACCCTCGTCGATCCGTCGCCGGGGGTTTTTTATATGAACTCCTCCTCATCCAGGAGAACCGATATCTCACCCAGAAGAGCTTCGCATCTCAGATTACCCTTTGATGCGTAATAGTGTTTTAAAACCTCTACAAAAATGGCTGTGAGGTACTTATCACCTTTAATCCTTAAAGTACTCTCATCTATTTCAAATCCGGCATCGGAAAAGAATTTTTTAAGACTGTTCTCAAGAAAGATCTCTCCGTTCTTATATATGTTCAGATAGAAAAGTACATCGCCCTTCTTATTCAGATAGACAGGAATGAACCCGCCACGGAAAGCCAGAGGATAGACAGGAATACCAGCCTTTGAAGCGTAAAGAAAATAGATTACCGATACAACAAGAGGGTTTCCAAGTTTATTAAAAACCACATCTCCTACATTGATAAATCTAATCTCATTAAGAGAGGGGTGAGTAAATGAGTATCTTAACCTGTTAAAGAATATATAGTTGAAAATCTCCATATTCTCAACATCTGTTCTATCATCGGATATCTCCGAAATTATCTCATATACCTCACTATCAATATGGTTCCGGAATCTGCCGTGAGAAGCCTCCTCAGTAATGACAGAGAGGGCACTTAATCCATCCTCAAGAGAGAACTCCGGTTTGACCAGCATCTTTTTAAATTCGGAAATTACTGTCTCATGTATCAGAAACTCCTTAAAAGCCAGATATCTCTCTCTTTTACTATCACTATTTTCGGCAGCAATCATTGCCGACAGCACATCAAGTGCATCGAGACCAGCTTCGCGAAGACGTTTTGCAACAGCCTCCTTAACAACATTGTCTCTGTCGTCAAAAAGTAGAACAAGATTGTCTATCTCGCTGCCTGTAATCATCTATCCTGATATTTTTTCTAAAACCAACTCCACAAGCCTCTTTATATAAGGTTTATAATCTGGTTCACTCTCCTTCAGATGCCTGTTGGCAATAATACAGCAGATAGTTGCTGCCTTATGGCCCAGATGTGCAGATAATCCTGCCAATGCCGAACCCTCCATCTCAAAGTTTGTGATCCTGTATCCACTCTTTGAAAATGATTCAAGCTTATCCAGAAGATCCGGAATTACAAGCCCTATTCGTAAAACCCTACCTTGTGGACCATAAAATCCAGGTGCCGAAATTGTAACACCTTTTACACTCTCCTTTTCAAGTAATTTAATAATATCCTTGTGAGCAGATGCAAAATAAGGGTGAGGCAGAGTATCCGGCCAATCCATATGAGCCATAAATGCACTCTCCATCTCCGAATCATTAATCTTCTCCCTCGACGCGTACCAGTTAAGTAATCCGTCACAACCTACAGAGTAGTGTGATAGCACAAAGGATCCAAGAGGAATGTCAGGCTGAATCGCTCCCGAAGTTCCTATCCTTATAAGAGTAAGCTGTTTAAGCTCCGGTTTAATCTCCCTGGTAGTAAAATCAATATTTGCAAGAGCATCTAATTCATTTACCACTATATCGATATTATCGGTACCTATACCGGTTGAGAGAACTGTAACTCTCTTCCCCTTGTACTGTCCGGTAACAGTTACAAACTCACGAGACTGACGTCTGAATTCTATCTCAGAAAAATATGATGCAACAAGATCCACCCTACCCGGGTCACCAACGAGAAGAACAGTATCTGCCAACTCTTCTGGTTTAATATGCAAATGAAATACTGAACCGTCACTATTGATTATCAGTTCCGATGGTGCAATTCCCCTCATAATTTTAAATTTTAAATAACAAAAATACGCTTTATTTTATACTTTTGCGCAAATAAAATGCCGTATGATACAAAGAATTCAGACACTTTTTTTACTTGCAGCACTCGCACTTACATCTTCACACCTATACACAACTATGGTTGTTAACGGGAATGAAGCAGTCAAATACAGCCAGAACACATCTTTTTATATTATTTCAATCGTTTTATCGATAATCCTATTTCTATCAATATTTCTTTACAGGAAAAGGATGATTCAGATCAGGCTCTCCGTATTTGCTACTGTTGTACTTGTGGCTTACCAGGTGTGGCTCGGCTACGGATATTTTACGGCTCCCGAAGGCTCAGCATTCTCAATTACCATAATATTTCCTGTAATTTCAGCAATACTAACATTCCTGGCAGTAAGATATATTGCAAGAGACGAAGCACTTGTAAGATCTGTCACAAGTTTGAGAAAAGTCACAAAAAAGCTTAATCGGAAAAAGAGGTGATTGGTGATTAGTTGATTCAACTAGTATTTTGTATCGGTACAGTACTTTTTAATCACACTGTATGCCTCTTTCACACCCAACTCTCCCGACTTACTTATGTCGAGACACCCTTTATCCTTGTCTTTAAGATAAATAAGAACCAGCCCCCTGTTGTAATATGCCTCGGCAAGATAGGGATAGATCTCAAGCGCTTTTGAGTACTGTTTTATCGCCTCAGGCAGATTGTTTGAGAGCGAATAGAGGTTACCAAGGTTATAATATGAGTAAGGCAGCTCCGGAAAGAGAGAAACAGCCTTTTGCATATCCCTTATAGCTGCTGAGTAGTCGTAACTCTTTACTGTGCCATCCTGAACCTTCGCCCTTGCAGCACCGGCATTATCAAGAGTCAGCACTCTCACATTGCTCTCCATTGACGATATAAACTCAATCATATCTGCCTGCAGAACCCCTCTGTTAAGATAGAAGAGAGCTTCGTTTTTATTCTTTTCGATCGCCTTATTATAGCTTTCCAGCGCAGCATTAAACTGCTTTTTGACAGACTGCGATATTGCTGTACCGAACAGTACAAGGTCGTCCGAAACATCTGCCCTATTTTCAACCAGTTTAACATCGGATACACCGGCTGAAACCGGAGCAGATATGAAATCGGATTTATAAGGAAGAGATGCCAGGAAAGATGCAACCTTTGGGTTATAATAGAAGTGCTCAACAGCCAGTTTATCGCCGGAGCTCTCTACTGATGCAATTTTGTACATCGACTTGAGCCTGATATCAACATCCTTATGCTGAAGCAGATCGTTGTCAAAATCCTTCTTGGCAAAATCGGCATCGAGCGACAAGAGATTATCATACTTCTTTGTTGTGTCTGCAAAAGCAAGCTTTCCCGCAGAGTCCGAAACAGTAGCCTTATACTCTCTGATTTTTCGGAGAGCAGTCTCATAATCACTCTTGGCAGATGAGAGCTGGCCTATTCTTGTCTTGGCAAAAGAGCGGTTCATATAGGCATTTGCAAAGTCGGGATAGAGTTTAATGGCCTTTGAATAATCATCAACGGCGTCCCTCCAGCGGCCAAGCTGAGCAAACAGGGCAGCTCTGTTGTAAAATGCCAGAACATTATTCGGATTTACCTCAAGCACCTTATCGTAATCGTCCAGAGCATTATTAAAATCCCCAATCTGAGACCTGATCAGAGCCCGATTGTAGAGAGTGAGAGCATTACCCGGCTCCTCCTTCAATACAATGTCAAAATCGGTGAGCGCACCCTTTATATCCTTGGAGTTGTATCGTATAAGTGCCCGGTTAAAATATGCGAATGTATTAGATGAATCGAGCTGAATAGCTTTATCGAGATCCTCAAGAGCCTCCCTGTTCATCCCTTTCATTTGAAATACCCTGGAGCGCCTGATATAACCTTCAGGCTCAAATCTGTTCAGATTTATTGCAGTATTGTAATCGTCAAGGGCTTTTGTAGTATCTCCCAGGTACAGATATGCCGCACCACGATTCAGATACGCATCCTGAACCTTTGGTTCATATTTAAGGAAACGATTAAAGTCGGAGATTGCCTTCTCAAATTGCTGAGAGAGGAAAAAGGTAACTCCCCTGCTGAAATATAGACCTGTATAGCTTGGCCGCAAATCTACGGCAGCCTCAAGATCTTTCAGCGCTAAATCATATTTTCCGGTTCTGCTCAGAGTTATGGCTCTGTAGTGATATGCAGGAGTATAAATCGGATTCTTTCTTAATGTTGTATTAAAATCGGACTCTGCACCAAAGAAGTCACCAAGGTTGTATTTTGCAATTCCTCTGAGGAAAAATGCGTCATAATTGAGAGAGTCAATCTGCGCCAGAATATTGAACATCTCAATAGCCTGCGGATACTTCCCCTCAACAAGCAATTGCCTGCCCCTTGCATAAAACTGCTGTTTGTCATATTGAGAGTACAACTGTACCGAAGATACAAAAACAAAAAAAATTAAAATAGCAATCCTCTTCATCTTTTCACATTCTTCCTAGGTGGTTTATATGTATCGAACCAGTATGGGGTCTCCATCTTATACATCAGGTTCTGGATTCTGGAAGCTCTGGCAGATAGATATCCCGAGGGAGAGTTCGCCCTTCTTTTGAGAGGGTTCGGCAAAGAGGCCGCTATAAGCGAACACTCTCTGGCCGTAAGATTGGCTGCACTTTTATTAAAAAGTCTGTTTGCTGCAGCCTCAGCCCCGTATATACCCCTGCCCATCTCTACAACATTTAGATATACTTCCATTATCCTTTTTTTACTCCAAGCTATTTCTATGCCAAAAGTGAAATAGGTCTCCAATCCTTTCCGCAACCATGTCCTGCTCGGAAATAGAAAGACATTTTTTGCAGTCTGCTGACTTATTGTACTCGCCCCCCTCAAACGTTTGCTTCGTTTGTTCATATTCATAACCTTCTCTATGGCCTCCCAGTCGAATCCATTATGAATCAAGAATTTATTATCTTCCGATGCCATTACGGCAAGAGTCATATTGTCTGAAATCTTTGAGATGGGTTTCCACCTCTTATATGTATGAAAAGTATCATCCCCGATAAACTGAACGCTTCGAATCACCATCAGTGGGGTGACATATACCGGTATCCATCTGAGAGCCAGTATCCATACGAATGTTACGGCAAAAAAGATAAGAGGTAGTTTAATAAAGATAAATCTGAGGATTTTAGAGATTTTACCCCTTTTTTTAGATTTACTTCCACTTTTTGACCCTTTCTTTCTCATAGATTAAGACAAATAGATTAATTTTGACAAATATAGTATTATTAAATGAAGAGAATTAGATTAACAAGCATAATAATAGTTACACTTTTTTCAATATCTGCATACTCTCAGGGGTATGATCCGGAGAGGTACTCAGCTCTTGCATCTGCCGAAAAACTTGAAAGCTATGTATCATTCCTGGCAAACGATATCTGCAGAGGAAGGCAGACAGGAACCAGAGGAGGGCAGATTTCAGGTACATACATAAAGGATCACTTTGAAAAATTCGGATTAATACCATACAAAGGATCTTATTATCAAAGCTTTGCCATCGACTCCGCTATCGGAAGGAATATTTTAGGAGTTATACCTGCTTACAGAGAGAGCGATGAGTATATCGTGATCTCGGCACACTACGATCATATAGGGGCACTGGAGGAAAAGATTTACAACGGAGCAGATGATAACGCATCGGGTGTATCAGTTCTATTGGGACTTGCCGAGATATTCACAAAAATGAAAAGTGAGGGGACAGGCCCCTCTAAGAATATAATTTTTGCCGCCTTTGACGCAAAGGAGATGAATATGTCGGGATCGACATATTTCCTGAATACTCTTAACATACCCTCAAAGAAGATATTGTGGAATCTTAATATCGACCAGATAGGATCAACATTCGCACCGCCTTCGAAAAGCCCCTCATATATTCTTATTCTTGGCGCCGATAAGAGAGCAGCTCTTAGAGAGAGGATCGACTTTCTGAATATATTCTCAAGGAGCTATCTCGATGTTGACTTCACCTTTTACGGGAGCCGTGCATTCGCCTCAATATTTTACAGAGTTTCCGATCAATCCTCTTTTACCGACAGGGGAATACCTGCACTTCTATTCACTTCGGGCATTACGGCACATACATACAAACCGTCAGACGATTACGATCTGCTCAATTACGAAGTTATGACGCGAAGATTAAAGCTAATTTACTTTATTGCGATGGATCTGATGAATACCTGACAGAGCCCTTCCGGTATAACTCTCTTCGCATTTAGCCAATTCGTCCGGAGTTCCCTCAAAAACGAGGGAGCCTCCCTTATCTCCACCCTCAGGTCCAAGATCAATTACCCAGTCGGAGCATCTTACAACATCCATATTGTGCTCAACCACAACAACCGTATGTCCCTTATCTATAAGTGCATTGAATGACTTCAGCAGGCTCTTTATATCGTGGAAGTGCAATCCGGTAGTAGGCTCATCGAATATAAACAGAATTGACTCTGCACTCTTATCTTTTCCAAGAAAAGATGCAAGTTTTACCCTCTGACTCTCACCACCGCTTAGCGTACTGCTGCTCTGACCGAGCTGAACATAAGATAGGCCGACATCGTCTAGAGGCTTAAGTTTTTCTGCAATTCTTTTGGCAGCAGAATCCTTTTTGCCGGAGAAAAATTGAATAGCCTCCCCCACACTCATATTGAGTACATCATTTATGTTTTTGTCGTGGTATTTTACCTCGAGAATATCCTGCTTGAACCGTTTCCCCCCACATGCTTCACAAACCATTTGAACATCGGCCATAAATTGCATCTCTATATTGATAACCCCTTCTCCCTGGCACTCAGGACAGCGCCCCCCGTCAATATTGAAAGAGAAGTGAGAGTGGCCGAAGCCGTTTATCTTTGCATATGGTTGTTCACTGAAGAGTTTACGTATTTCATCATAAACCTTGAGATATGTTGCCGGATTGGAGCGGGTAGAGCGCCCGATCGGATTTTGGTCGATATACTCGACGGCAGAAATTCTGCCCAGGTCGCCGGTCAGTGCTCTAAATCTTCCGGGTTTGTCTCCCACCTGATTAAATCTACGGAAAAGAGCAGGATAAAGAATATCTCTCACCAGTGTAGATTTTCCGGAACCACTCACTCCTGTAACCGCAGTAAGTGTTTTTAAAGGAAACTTAACAGTAATATCTTTAAGATTGTGTTCAAGCGCACCCTCAATATTTATAGAATATCCCCACTCTCTGGGTGCTTTTTCGGGAGCGATCTTCTCTTCACCCGACAAATATGACATCGTCAGACTTGTTCCCTTGAATTTTTTAATATTTTCAGGAGTAATCCCCCCCTCAAACACTACTTCACCACCATGTACTCCGGCACCGGGGCCTATGTCGACCAAATGATCTGCCGAACGGATTATCTCCTCATCGTGTTCAACAACAAGAACGCTATTACCAAGGTCTCTCAGGCTTTTGAGCACCTCTATCAAACACTCAGTATCTCTGGGGTGCAATCCGATGCTCGGTTCATCGAGAATATATAGTGATCCCACCAGGGAACTGCCTATTGAACTTACAAGATTTATCCTCTGACTCTCACCCCCGCTGAGAGTATTCGATGCCCTGTTAAGAGTAAGATATGAGAGCCCCACTTTATTTAGACACTCAACCCTGCCTCGGATCTCTTTAAGTATTCTGTCAGAGACTTTAGCCTCATAATCTGTAAGTTTAAGCGAATCTAAAAAAGCAGTAAGCTCCTCTATACTCATCTCCATCAACTCCGAAATATCTTTTCCTGCAATCTTAACATAGAGCGCCTCACTCCTTAGCCGACTGCCACGGCAGGATGGACAGGTAGTTTTTCCTGAATATCTGTGGAGCAGATACTTATATTGAATCTTATATTTATTTTGCTCCATTATCTGGAAAAATTTATTTAATCCGGTAAAGTACTCGTTTCCGGTCCATAGAAGAGAGACTTCGTCGGGAGTGAGTTCAAGAAATGGCCTGTGAATTGGAAAATTGAACCTATGAGCGTTCATTATAAGATCGTTATAGAACATTTTCATAGTCTCCCCCCTCCAACATGCAATAGCCTCCTGATATACCGATAGAGTATGATCGGGAATTACCAGATTTTCGTCTATTCCGATAATCTTACCGAAACCTCCGCACTCCTGGCACGCACCTAAGGGATTGTTATAGCTGAACAGAAGCTCCTCCGGCTCCATAAACTCTACTCCATCTGCCTCAAAATGCGTTGAAAAACTTATTATTTTTGATGGATTATCGGCATGTGCGATAACTACATTACCACTCTTACCGTCACCCCTGTCCAGGGAAAAAGCAGTTCCCAACGAATCTGCAACTCTTGAGTTTAAATCCTCATTTTCGCTTCCGGTACTGAGACGATCGACCAAAAGGTATACATCTCCCTCCGGAGTAACATCTCCTGACAATACATCATCAATTTTAAGAATTGTTCCCCCGTTCCAGAGTCGACTGAAGCCCTCCTCTCTCAGATAAAGCAGCCTCTCTGTCCTTCTGTTACTGTTTTCCCAGCCGAAAGGTGCCAATATGTATATTACCGTACCATCCTCGAGCGATTCAATATATTTTGATACATCATCCACACTGTCTCTCTTAACCTCCCTGCCTGTTACAGGAGAGTACGTCCTACCTATTTTTGTAAAGAGAAGCCGCAAATAGTCATAAATCTCCGTGTTTGTTCCTACAGTCGAGCGTGGGTTACGAGATATTACCTTCTGTTCAATGGCAATAGCAGGCGGAATACCCGTTATAATATCAACATCGGGTTTATTCATCCTCCCCAAAAACTGTCTGGCAAATGATGAGAGACTCTCTACAAATCTTCTCTGCCCTTCGGCATAAATAGTATCAAATGCAAGACTCGATTTTCCGGAACCGGACACTCCCGAAACAACAATAAGTTTATCTCTTGGAATTGAAAGAGATATATTTTTAAGATTATTAACTCTCGCCCCTTTTATATTTATGAACTCATCCATTGGAAACCCTGCTTACCGATTTTACTCCTTTAATTTTCTTTAAGCTGAATATCAACTTATCCAATATCTGATTATTAGGAACAGCAATCTGCAATTTTGCTTCAAATTTTCCTCCTGAATCATTTATTGAAAAGAACCGCAAAGATATCGGAAATTGTCCTACTATTTCAACAATTTCTCTGTTTGCATTCGCTTCACCATACCCGCTGATCCTTAGTCCGGTCTGAAAGGTCTGCCCGGTAGCATCCTCTCTCCATCGCACTTTTTGAATCCTGTACGGATAATTGGTTATCAGCCTTGAAGCATTAGGACAGGTCAAGCGGTGAATCTTAATCCCCTCCTTTACCGATACAAAACCGAAAACCTCATCTCCATGTATTGGATTACAGCACTTTGACAGTTTATACCCTACATTGTTCAGCTTATCGTCAATTATCAGATAATCGCTCTTCGATCCGGCAACACGCTCATCTTTAGAGGGTGCAGATATTTGATTTTCTTTGAGTTCTATATTTGTCTCTGGCTCTGAATTAAGTTTTTCGTTTAAAAACTGTTTTACCAGTGCAATATCCAGATCTCCTGTTGCAAGCGCCGAATAGAATTCAGGTACACTCTTATACTTGAAATTCTTTATAATCAGCATCATTCTCTCATCAGTCAGCTCGATCTTCCAGTTGTTCATCCTTCTAACAAGAAGTTCACGACCGGTTGCAGCCCTCTTACTCTCCTCCTCGTTAATCTTCTGTTTAATCTTTGCTCTGGCTTTTGAAGTTACGACATAGTTGAGCCAGTCCATAGATGGTTTCTGGTTTTTTGAACTCATTATCTCAACCACATCACCGGTTTTGAGTCTCTCTCTTATGGAGGAGGGTTTGTTGTTAACCTTTGCTCCCGAACACTTTTGACCGAGGTTAGTATGAATATCGAACGCAAAATCCAGAACGGTTGCTCCGGCCGGCAAACGTCTCAAGTCGCCGTTTGGAGTGAAAACAAAAATCTCATCGAGTGACAGATTCAAAAGGGCACCCTCATCCTCTCCGCCGGCCTTTTCGAGCAAACGTCGTACTCCATCAAGCCACCCCTCAAGACCCTGTTCCCTCTTAACGCCTTTGTAGCTCCAGTGTGCAGCCCTTCCGCTCTCGGCATTTTCATCCATTCTGGAAGTCCTGATCTGAACCTCAACAACGTGACCCGCTGCATTACTTACGGTTGTATGGAGCGACTCATATCCATTCTCCTTTGGAACTGTGATCCAATCCCTTAAACGGCTAGTATCGGGCGTATAATATTCAGTAACTCTGGAATATACCTTCCAACATAACTCTTTCTCCTCTTCAGGCTCACAATCGATAATGAATCTGATCGCAAAAATATCAGCGATCTTCTCAAAAGGAATCTGCTGAACCTGCATCTTCTTCCAAATTGAATAGGATGTTTTTGTTCGTATTTTGAGCTTGTAAGAGATTCCGTCACTTTTCAATACCTCCTCGAGAGGTTTAACAAATGATTTCATCAGTTTCTCACGATCCCTCTCCGACGCCTTCAGTTTATTTGTAATCAGACGATATTGTTCTGGTTCGGTATATTTAAAGGATAGCTCTTCCAATTCGCTCTTTATGTTATACAAACCAAGCTGGTGGGCTAGAGGTGCATATAGAAGGAGTGTCTCGGTTGCCTTAACAATCTGCTTTGCCTTTGTAAAGTGATCCAGATTTCTCATTATCTCCAGCCTGTCGGCAAGTTTAATGAGAGTTACTCTCGGGTCTCTGGAGTATGAAACAATAAGTTTTCTATAGTTCTCCGCCTGGAGTCCTGTATCCTTGGGTTTAATCTCCGAAATTCTATTCAGGCTCTCGGCGATATTGACAACTTCAGGAGTAAATTCTCTCCTGACAACAGAAAAAAGTTCGGAATTAACCCTTGTAGCTTCGTGCAGATACATCCCGGCAACAGCCTCCGGTGTAAGACCAATTTCGTCGGTAACAATCTTTGCAACGGCGGCGGCGTGATCAATAAACGGGGATCCGTCGCTGCGCAGCAAACCCTGCAGCGCTCTTTCCGCTGTCTCATATGCTTTATTGACCATTTCTTATTATATGTTTGTTATTACTAATCCAACAATTTAAGCAGCGCATTCATCTCGTCGCGATACTTCGCCGCCCTTAAAAAATCGAGCTCCGCCGCCGCTCTCTCCATCTCTCTCTTCGCAGACTCGGCAGCCCGTTTAATCTGATCGGGATTAAACCTTGCAATTACAGGATCTTCAAGCAAAGAGTGCTCCTTTTCTACATAATCGTAGCTGCTCCTCTGTTTTCCTAAAACGTTACGAACCTGTTTCTCAATCTGAACAGGGGTGATATTATTCTCGATATTATACTGCTCCTGTTTTTTCCTTCTCCGTTCAGTCTCATCAATCGTACTCTGCATAGATTGAGTTATTTTATCGGCGTACATGATCACCCGTCCCCTGATATTTCTTGCAGCCCTTCCTGCTGTCTGAGTTAGCGACCTCTCCGATCTCAAAAAACCCTCTTTGTCGGCATCAAGAATTGCTACAAGTGAGACCTGTGGCAGGTCCAATCCCTCTCTCAACAGGTTCACCCCAATTAGAACATCAAAACGTCCGGCCTGAAAATCCTCAAGTATCTCGATTCTCTCGAGAGTATCCACATCGGAGTGAATATAACGGCATCTAATCTCAATATTTGACAGATACTTATCCAACTCCTCAGCCATTCTTTTGGTCAGTGTGGTCACCAGAACCCTTTCATCCTTATCGGCTCTCACCCTTATCTCCTCAAGAAGATCCTCTATCTGCCCGTAGGTAGGTCTAACCTCTATAGGAGGATCAAGCAAACCTGTAGGCCGCACAACCTGTTCAACAATCAGCCCCTCCGATTTGTTTAATTCATACTCGGCAGGAGTTGCACTCACAAAAACAGCCTGACCGGTCAATGACTCAAACTCCTCAAACCTCAGAGGACGGTTATCTGCTGCGGCAGGCAACCTGAATCCATATTCTATAAGAGTAGCTTTGCGCGATCGGTCACCTCCGTACATAGCCCTTATCTGTGGAATTGTAACGTGGCTCTCATCTACAAAAGTTATATAATCCTTGGGGAAGTAGTCCAGCAGGCAGAACGGTCTCATTCCCGATGATCTACCGTCGAAATAGCGAGAGTAATTCTCAATTCCGGAGCAATAACCAATCTCCTTTATCATCTCAAGATCGTGCTCCACCCTCTGTTTTATTCTTTTTGCCTCGATATATTTCCCGATTTCATTGAAGTACTCCACTTGATGCATCATATCGTCCTGAATGGCAGATACTGCACTCTTCATCCTCTCCTTTGTAGTGACAAATATATTCGCAGGATACACAGCAACCTCATTGAGAGGCTCTATCGCCCTGTTGGTCAACGGATCCATCAACTCAATGCTCTCAATTTCGTCACCAAAGAAAATTATCCTCAGAGCAGTGTCTGTATATGCAGGGAAGATATCCACGGTATCTCCCTTTACTCTAAAGGTTCCCCTGGTAAACTCCTGCTCATTCCTTGAATAGAGACTGTCTACCAACGAGTAGAGCAGTTTATTTCTTGAGATCTTTTGACCGCTCTTGATAAAAATAGTATTAGAGTGAAAATCCTCAGGATTTCCAATACCGTAGAGGCAGGATACACTAGAAATAACAATCACATCCCTTCTGCCCGAAAGCAGTGCAGATGTTGCTGAGAGCCTGAGCTTTTCAATTTCATCGTTAATACTGAGATCCTTCTCTATATATGTGTCACTCACTGGCAGATAAGCCTCCGGCTGATAGTAATCGTAGTACGATACAAAATACTCAACTGCATTATTGGGGAAGAAGGATTTAAACTCCCCATAGAGCTGAGCAGCAAGAGTCTTATTGTGGCTCAATATGAGAGCAGGCCTCTGTAATCTCTCGATTACATTGGCCATAGTGAATGTTTTACCCGAACCTGTCACACCCAGCAGAGTAACGGCCGGAACACCATCCGAAATATATCTGCACAACCCCTCTATTGCCTCTGGCTGGTCCCCTGTGGGTTTGTAATCCGATTCGAGCTTGAACATTATTTAATTGATTTTTTGACCTTGGCCAGATAATCCTCCAAGCCCTTAACAACTCTCTTCATCAAATCTCTCCTGAATTCAGGATCAGCCATCTTCTCCTCATCGGGAAGGCTGCTCAGGAACATTGTCTCCACAAGTACCGACGGATAGTTTGTAGGAGCATTCACTGAGAAATTAAAATTACCTACAAGACCAAAGCTGTTTATATCCATTTCAAGTAATCTTTTGAGGATTGTCTCAGCAAGATCCCTGTACTCTATATGCTTATAATATGTACTGGTCCCAAGCGGATTAAGCGGATTTCCTCCGGCATTGCAGTGAACCGAAATTAGCAGATCGATATTCTCTTTCTCAAAAATCTCTTTTCTCTCTGCCATTGAAACATCCTTATCTTCACTTCTGCTGAGAACCACTTTTGCACCCCTCTTTTCAAGCTCCTCTTTTAGAATATAGACCATAGAGAGATTAAGCTCCTTCTCGATCAAACCCGATGGGCTCACCGCTCCCGATGCAGAACCTCCGTGGCCGGCATCCAGACCGATAACTAAATTTTTCAACTCGGGGACAGGTGATTTTTTCACAGAAACAGTAAGTGAGTTACCGCTATAGGCCACTTTGTATCCCCATGAATATTTATCCTTAAGTTTAATAACAACTCTTAGAATGTCTCCATCAACCTGATTCAGATCCACATACTCTATTGCAGATAGATTGGTATACTGAGTTATCCAGTTTGTATTACATTCAGCTCCAAAAATATCGAGAACTATTCTCGAAGGTTCAAGCTCCTCCCTCACAATATATGGAAGCCTCTCTTCAAGCCCGATTCTTACGACATCGACCTTACCGACAGGAGATACACTCCAGGAACCTGTAAGCGATTTTGGAGGTGTTGTCCCGAACTGGGTAAAAGTTGCATACTCTTTCGGAATATATGCGTATCTGCTCTCCGACAATCTTACTTTATAAAGATTCTCAACAGAGTCAATCACAGCCATTCTTATACCCTCATCCAAAAAATTGATCTTGGCACCGCCGAGTCTATCTTTTCCGGCACCATAATTTAAATATGCTCCCTGCTTTGTAACCAGAACTCTTCCCGGATAGTAGCTGTTAAGTGCTGGTTTGGCAGGCTGAAAACCAGATTTATAAAAGGTCTTGATACTCTTTGTATATTCACCAGAAGGTGAGAGCGCCTTAATTTCAATTGTATTTAAGCCCTCGTTCAGAGAGACTTCAGTGCCAAAAGAGCCTGTTTTATATTGTTTTACGCTGGTTCCATTCACCGTAATAATCGACTGTGGAGCAGCCACTCCAACAATTGTGATTTTAGAGCTGTAAACTGTGTCAGAAGCTCCTCTTACAATCTTAATTCCAGCCTCTTGCTGAGCAAAAAGCATAGCAGGAGTGCATAAACCGAAAAAGAAAACGGTCAAAAAATTTTTAATACTCTTCATGGCGTGATATTTGTTGTAATTTGTGCGAAATTAATTTGTAAATTTAACAAAAAAATAGTATACTATGGAAATTACTAATATCGTTGCCCGCGAAATACTTGATTCACGCGGTAATCCTACTGTTGAAGTTGATGTAACCCTCTATTCAGGAGCTTTCGGAAGAGCTGCCGTACCATCGGGAGCCTCAACCGGAACACACGAAGCTCTTGAATTAAGAGATGGAGACAAATCTCGCTACCTTGGCAAAGGTGTTCTCAAAGCCGTAGATAATGTTAATAACATCATTGCACCTGCCCTGTTGGGAATCAGTGCACTCAACCAGGCCGAAATCGACAAGCTGATGATCGACCTCGATGGCACCCCAACTAAATCAAAACTCGGCGCTAATGCAATTCTCGGAGTATCTCTTGCAGTGGCTAAAGCAGCAGCAAACTACCTGCAGATACCACTTTACCGCTATATCGGTGGAACAAACGCAGTAACTCTCCCGGTTCCAATGATGAACATCATCAACGGAGGTTCTCACTCCGATGCTCCAATTGCGTTCCAGGAGTTTATGATCAGACCTGTAGGAGCATCAAGCTTTAGAGAGGGTCTGAGAATGGGTGCCGAAGTTTTCCACAGTCTTAAGAAGATATTCCACGACAGAGGGCTAAGTACAGCCGTTGGAGATGAGGGAGGATTTGCTCCGACACTTAACGGAACCGAAGACGCTCTTGAGTCGATTCTTGCTGCAATCAAAGGTGCAGGATATGTTCCAGGTAAAGATGTTACAATTGCACTCGACTGCGCATCATCGGAATTTTACAAGGATGGAGTTTATGATTACTCAAAGTTCGAGGGAGCTAAAGGTGCTAAAAGAGATGCTGCTCAACAGGTTGAGTTCCTTAAATCATTGGTGGAAAAATACCCTATCGACTCAATCGAAGATGGTATGGCCGAGGAGGATTGGACAGGATGGAAGATGCTTACAGATGCACTGGGTTCAAAAATCCAACTTGTTGGTGATGATCTGTTTGTAACAAATGTAGAGTTCCTTAAAAAAGGTATCGATCAGGGTTGCGCAAACTCAATTCTGATCAAAGTAAACCAAATCGGAACCCTAACTGAGACACTTAATGCTATTGAACTAGCTCACCGCAATAAATATACTTCAGTAACATCTCACCGCTCCGGAGAGACCGAAGATTCAACTATCGCAGATATTGCAGTTGCAACTAACTCCGGGCAGATTAAGACAGGATCTTTAAGCCGTTCCGACAGAATGGCAAAATACAACCAACTACTCAGAATAGAAGAGGAGCTTGGAGATCTTGCAAAATACGGAAGGTAATTGAGAGAGCACAATTCAAAAGGTCACTGATTGGTGTGCTTCCTTCTCCCCCAGTACTTTTAGTACCGGGGGAGTTTTTTTATTCCTCTTCTCTATACGAACATGTCCGATATGGAAAATATTGCGTAAATGATGGAGGCGAAGCCATTAGCGGTAAAAAATGCCGCATTTACTCTTGAAAGATCGTTCGCCTTTACTATAACATGCTGATAAACGAGCAGTATTAAAAACAGAACCGAACCAATATAATAGAGAGAGCCTGCTCCAGAAAATACTCCCGTTAGAATTATAAGAGGTGCAACAATTAAGTGGCCGGCCGAAGATATTGTCAATGCTCTTTTAATCCCGAATCTCTGAGGAACCGAATTGAGATTATTTTCAGTATCGTAATCGGCGTCTGGGAGAGAGTATATAATATCAAATCCACTTACCCAAAATAGGACCGCAAGCAGAAGTGTCACTATTGCCGGCGTTAATGTCCCTGTTACGGCAATAAATGCCCCTGCAGGCGCCATAGCAAGGCCCAATCCAAGAACATAGTGACATAGCCAGGTAAATCGTTTTGTGTAACTATATCCCAAAAGAACCGCCAAAGCCGGGAAAGAGAGATAAAAACAGAGCTCGTTAATAGAAAATGAAACTATAATAAAAAGAGCAATGTTTATAATAGTGAACCATAAAGCCCGCTCAGGAGCAATTAGTCCCGAAGGAATCTCACGCCCCTTTGTTCTTGGATTGGAAGCATCGATATATCTGTCAATATATCTGTTGAATCCCATAGCGGCATTCCTCGCGAATACCATCGCCCCGAGAATCTGAAAAAACAGAACTATTGTAAAGTCTCCTCCGTACTTTATTATACCAAGCGCAAATCCTGTAAAAGCAAATGGCAATGCAAACACAGTATGTGGAAACTTTACGAGATTATAGAAGTTAACAAATGAATTCTTCATCTTATCTAAGCTGAGCTCCGAATGTATCCGAAAATGCACTCAGCAGTCTGGACATAATCTCCTCAACATACTTATCTGTAAGAGTCTTTTCGGGATCCTGTAACGTAAAGCTGAGAGCATACTGCTTCTTCCCTTCAGGAATCTTGTCACCTCGGTAAACATCGAAAAGCACAACCTGCTTAAGGAGCCTCTTCTCAATCTTAAAGGCACATTTTCTCAACTCTGCAAATGTAACATCCTCATTAACAAGAAGTGCAAGATCTCTTCTAACCTCAGGAAATCTTGGTAACTCCTTATAGAGAATCTTCTGCTTTTTAATTGCATTTAAGAGCACCTTCCAAGAGATTTCGGCTGCAAATACCGGTTGCTTTATTCCAAACATTTTCAGCAGGGAACTGTTTACTGTACCAAGATCTGCCAGCCTCTTTTCACCGATAAAATAGGATAGTCCCTCAGCAAAAATATCATATGGTGCCGCCTCATAAGTAAGATCATTAACATCAATTCCAAATCTGCGCAATAGAAGTTCCAGGTAGCCTTTTAATGTAAAGTAATGTGTATTTACAACTCCTGACCTCCACGACTGCCCGCTGTTACCTGTAATAAACAGAGAAATTCTGAACTCCTCATTATAAGCAGACAGGTCACTCCCATCCTTTTCAGAAACTTTTGAGTAGACATTACCTAACTCAAAAAGTTTTAAATTGCTCTGCTGACGATTGATATTCCAGGCGATAACCTCAAGTCCGTTCAATATCAGAGTTTGCCTCATTGCATTTAGATCGGAACTTAATGGGTTAAGCAGATATACCAATCTCTCCTCAGGATAGCTCTTCAGTTTTGCATAATAATCCGATTTTGTAAGAGAGTTGTTCATCGTCTCAAAAAACCCGTTAGATGCAAGAAAAGTTGATATTTCGCCCCTGATCTTCTCCGGATCGGGACGAGGAGTTGTATTTATAGAGATTTTTACGTTCTGTGGCAGTTCAACATTGTTATAACCGTATATTCTGAGCAGATCCTCAACAATATCGCATTCTCGTGTCACATCTACTCTGTATGAAGGGACAAGAACATCTGCAACATTACCCTCCATTTTTGTGATTTCAAAATCCAGGTAACCCAGAATTTTAACAAAATCCTCATTGGAGATACTCTTACCGATAAACCTCCGCATTCTGTCAAAATCGAGTGAAACAAAGGCCCTTTCAAACTCTTCAGATACTACATCAACAATCTCTCCGCAGATTTTTGCTCCGGCTACCTCATTAAGAAGTATTGCCGCACGTTTGAGCGCATATGGGAGTATCATTGGATCACACCCTCTCTCAAACCGGAATGATGCATCGGTTTTAAGAGAGTGATATTTAGAGCTTTTTCTTATATAAACAGGATTAAACCAGGCACTCTCAAGAAATATAGATGTTGTAGATTCTGATACACCGGAATCTGCCCCCCCAAAAATCCCTGCTATACACATAGGTTTACTCTTGTCACAAATCATAAGATCCTCATCTCTGAGCTCCCTTACAACTCCGTCGAGAGTCTCCAACTTCTCCCCCTTTTGGGCTGTTCTTACAACAATCTCTCTGTTTTTAACTTTTTCGAGATCAAATGCATGCAAAGGATGACCGGTTTCATGAAGCACAAAATTGGTAACATCCACTACATTGTTTATAGGTTTCAGGCCTATGGAATTAAGCCTCTCCTTTAACCACTCAGGGCTGGGACCAATTTTTATTCCGGTAAGGGTTACCCCCATATATCTTGGAGCTCCTTCGGGTGACTCTACTTTTACAGTTGCAGGCTCAACATCTGCAGACTTTGGTAAAGAGTCATATCCGGATATTTCAGGAATGGTGAGCTCTCCGCCGGAATTGTTAAATTTAAGCCAGGCAGCCAGATCCCTCGCAACTCCAATATGAGAAGCTGCATCAACTCTGTTTGGAGTCAATCCTATTTCAAAAATTATATCCGATTCAAGTTTAAGATAATCACTGGCAGATGTCCCCGGAAGTGCACTCTCATCCAGAACCATAATTCCTTCGTGCGATGTGCCAATTCCCAGTTCATCCTCAGCGCAAATCATACCGTTTGATTCAACGCCTCTGATCTTTGATTTTTTGATCTTTATATCCTCTCCGTTAGAGAAGCGCAGATTTGTCCCTACTGTAGCAAGAAGCACCTTCTGCCCCTCAGCAACATTTGGAGCTCCGCAAACCACCTGTAAAAGTTCTCCAGTTCCGGCATCAACCTTTGTAATCTTGAGTTTGTCGGCGTCGGGATGCTTAACACACTCTACCACTTTTGCCACAACAACACCTTTTAACCCACCGGGTATCATCTCGACCTCCTCCATCGCCTCTACCTCCAGTCCGATTGAACTCAGAATTTTCTCTGCCTCTTCGGGCTGAAGATCAAATTTAACATACTCCTTCAGCCAGTTTAACGATATTTTCATATATCCAAAATTTTAATTTCTATTAAAGAGAGAGCTCACAAACTCTTTTTTATCAAACACTTGCAAATCCTCAATCTTTTCACCCACACCAATAAATTTTACAGGGATCTTGAATTGATCGGATATTCCAATTACAACGCCCCCTTTTGCAGTTCCATCGAGCTTAGTTACAGCAAGTGCCGTAACATCGGTAGCCTTTGAGAACTCCTTTGCCTGCTGATATGCATTCTGTCCTGTAGAACCGTCAAGAACAAGCAGAACATCGTGAGGAGCATCGGGTAATACCTTCTTCATAACACTCCTTATTTTTGAGAGCTCGTTCATAAGGTTGATCTTATTATGCAATCTTCCTGCTGTATCTATAAGAACGACATCGGCACCTACCGCCACTGCGTGAGATAGAGTATCAAATGCTACGGATGCAGGGTCAGAGCCCATCTGTTGACGAATCACCTCAACTCCGGCCCTCTCTCCCCAAACTGCTAGTTGATCTATCGCTGCAGCCCTGAAAGTATCTGCAGCTCCAAGCACAACCTTTTTACCGGATTGTGTCAGTCTGGCTGCGAGCTTTCCAATTGTAGTAGTTTTCCCCACACCGTTAACCCCTACAACCATAACCACATAAGGTTTTTTTGAAAGATCAAACGGCATCTCAGAATCCCCTCCTGTAGTGCCAAGCAGCAGAGCCTCGATCTCGTCCCTGAGGATAGTATCAAGCTCTTCACTGTTCATAAATTTATCCCTGGCTACTCTCTCTTCCAATCGTTCGATTATGCGAAGAGTCGTCTCTACTCCAATATCCGAAGCTATTAATGCCTCTTCTATCTCATCAAGTGAATCATCATCAATTTTTGATTTGCCGGCAACCGCACGGGAAATCTTTTCGAAGATACCCATCCTGGTCTTCTCCATCCCATCCTTCAAAGCTCTCTTCTCATCGTTGCTTTTGGTTCCGAATAATCCGAAAATTCCCATCTTTATTTAGTAATTATCCTGCAAATATAACAAAATTAATGAGCCATTTCCCAATAAAAAAAGGGTGCCGTACCGACACCCTTTTAATATATCTTTTCAAATAAATTACTTCTTAGCGAAGAAATCCTTAATTTGTTCGTTTGGAACCATCTCCTCCTGGAACGCATATGCTCCTGTTCTCTCAGAACGGACCATACGGATGCATTTTGTAGCATTTCTCTGAGCTGATTTATCTGCGCTGAAGGACGCAACCGCTTTCTTTGCCATATTCTAATTCCTGTTATTAATTATTTGATTTCACGATGAAGTGTAACCTTTTTCAAAAAAGGATTATATTTCTTACGCTCCAGTCTCTGAGTTGTATTCTTTTTGTTTTTAGTGGTTATATACCTTGAAATTCCAGGTACGCCACTCTCTCTTTGTTCGGTGCACTCAAGGATTACCTGAACTCTGTTACCTTTCTTTGCCATAACTTCTTAATTAAAAGATTTTAACTAAACCGTTTGCCTGAGCTTTCTTTAAAGTAGCGCTTAGACCATTTTTATTGATTGTACGAATACCAGCAGCAGAGACTTTCAAAGTAACAAATCTTTGCTCCTCTTCCAACCAAAAACGCTTTGTTCTGAGATTTGGAGCAAACTCTCTTTTAGTGCGGCGTTTCGAGTGGGAAACATTGTTTCCGATTAATCTTTTTTTACCTGTAACTTGACAAACACGTGCCATTTTGTATCTCGATATTAATTATTTTCACTTAAAACCCCATAAGGGGCTGCAAATATCTGATTTATTTTTTGAATTTCCAAATTTCAGACAAATTTAAAAATCCTATTCCAGCGAATATTTTTAGGGAATGGCTGGTAATTAGTTTTAGAGAACCAGATTATAGACGGAGTCCCTACTATATGAGATTCCGGAACAAATCCCCAGTATCTTGAATCAAGAGAGTTGTGTCGGTTGTCTCCCATCATAAAGTAGTAGTTCATTTCGAAAGTATATTTGAGAGCCTCTTTTCCGTCGATAAAAATCTTACCATCCTTAACATCCAGTTTTTTATGCTCATATGAGGTTATAACTCTCTGGTAGAGCGGCAGATTTTCTAGTGTCAGATCAACAGTCGCACCGGCCTTCGGTATCCATATTGGTCCATAATTATCTTTAGTCCATTTGAAATTCTCCGAGAAGGGGAATATCATAAGAGGAGAGTCTGGAAAATCGGGAGGATACACATCTACATTCTGTCTGACATCCTGCACATTACCAAGTGTCTTGATCTTTTCCACCTCATCTTCATTAAGCGGAAGATATGAGTAACCAGGCAATGTATTATCGTACAGTATTTCGTCGGGATTGAGACCCATCTCTTCAATTAATTTAGGATTGATCTTTGTCCCATTTGTATAGACTGTATAGCTATTTTGTATACCAGGGTAGTTTTTTTGAGCAATACCGTTTACGAACACCTTTCCGTTAACCACTTCAAGGGAGTCTCCTGCTATTGCCACACAACGTTTAACATAGTTATCCTTCCTGTCGTCCGGTCTCACAATTATAGGTCCGTAGGTCCTTTGGGTATACTCTCTGCCGTACATCCTCACATAGTAGTAATAATCTACTTCAGGCATCTGCGACAAAACAGTGTCCCCGTTAGGAAATGAAAAGACAACCTTGTCGTCTCTCTGAACCTCTCTAATACCCTTTAGGCGGCGATACGGATTTCTTACCGAACTCAGATACGATTCACCTCCGATAACAGGCATTCTGTTATGCACCAAGGGGAATGCTATAGGCGTTTCGGGAACTCTGGGACCAAACTTGTATTTGTTTACAAACAGATAATCGCCAATCATCAGAGACCTCTCCATAGAAGAGGTTGGAATGACATATGATTCGAAGAAAAATACCTTAATGAACGAAGAAACGATCAGTGCAAAAACAATTGCATCGAGCCACTCCAGCCAAACATTCTTCTTCTCTCCCGGTTTGTAGTTCTTTTTCCAGAAAGCCCATTTTACCTTCTTGGCAATAAATATATCGAACAACACTGCAATACCTAACAGGTACCAGTAGTTATCGAACCAAACTACCCATAATAAATAGAGAATGGTCCAAAGTATAAACCTGAACCATTTGTTTCTCAATATACTTGAACGTTTCACAGTAAAATTATTTTACTGAATTTATAACGGCTTCAAATGCTTTTGGATTATTCATAGCCAAATCGGCCAGTACTTTACGGTTTAGTCCTACATTGTTTTTTGCAAGCTTGCCAATGAACTGAGAGTAGTTCATACCGTGCTCTCTTGCAGCTGCATTGATCCTCTGAATCCAAAGAGCTCTGAATGACCTCTTTTTGTTCTTACGGTCTCTGTAAGCATAAGTAAGACCCTTTTCGTAGGTGTTTTTTGCAACGGTCCACACATTTGCACGTGCCAGAAAGTTACCGCGCGTGAGTTTTAGAATTTTTTTACGGCGTGCTCTGGAAGCTACCGAATTAACTGATCTTGGCATTTTTTAAAATACTGTTTTGCGAATGTCAGCGTTTACAACAGAGTAAATCTTTTGGCTGAGCACTCAGGTTAATAATTAATTAAGCAATGAGTAAACCTTTGATTCTCTTCTCATCGGCCTTAGAAACCAATGCAGAGTAGGTAAGATTTCTCTTTTGTTTAATTGTCTTTTTTGTCAAAATGTGACTTTTGAAAGCATGCTTTCTCTTCACTTTTCCCGATCCGGTAAGTTGAAATCTCTTTTTGGCACCGGAGTTGGTTTTCATTTTTGGCATTGTACTTATTTTAAAATTGTTGGTTTTTATTTTTTCTTAGCAGGAGAGAGCATCATAATCATCCTCTTCCCCTCAAGCTTCGGAAGCTGCTCCGCCTTACCGAACTCTTCAAGCTCAACCGCAAACCTCAAAAGCAGCTTTTCACCCTGCTCCGAGAAGAGAATCGAGCGTCCTTTAAAAAAGACATAAGCTTTAACCTTGCTCCCCTCTTTCAGAAAACTCTGAGCGTGTTTTAGCTTGAACTGATAATCGTGTTCGTCGGTATTAGGTCCGAACCTTATCTCCTTTACAACTACTTTAGAGGCATTGGCTTTCATCTCCTTTGCCTTCTTCTTCTGTTGATACAGAAATTTCTGAAAATCAGTAATCTTACAAACAGGCGGATCTGCATTCGGAGAGATCTCAACGAGATCCAGCTCCAGCTCTTCTGCCATCTTAATCGCTTCAAAAAGCGGGAAAACCCCCGGATTTTCTATGTTTTCACCCACCACCCTAACACGTGGTGCGGTTATTTGTCTGTTAATCCTCGGGCCGTCGTCATTTTTTCTATCCGAAAAGGCACCCCCTTGCCTGTTCGGCTGTGGAGACGGTTTTGGTCTGTAAAAACCGCCCGGACGAGGTTTAAATGGTGTTGCGATAAATTATCCTCCTTTTTAAAAATTATTGACCTGTTTGTTCTTTTACCTCTTTTTCAACAAGTATTCTAAACTCATCGACTGTCATAACTCCCTTATCGCCATCCCCCTGCTTTCTCACGGCAACTGTGCCTGAATCAGCCTCTTTTTCACCTACAACAAGGAGGAACGGAACTCGTTTAAGCTCGTTCTCCCTGATTTTCTTGCCGATAGTCTCGTTACGGTCGTCAATTGAAGCGCGAATATCGGAATTATTCAGCAAATCGCAAACTTTTTTTGCATAATCGGAATATTTCTCACTGACAGGAAGAATCACCACCTGCTCAGGAACCAACCAAAGAGGGAACTTGCCTCCGGTGTGTTCTATAAGAACTGCAACAAACCTCTCCATAGACCCGAACGGAGCCCTGTGTATCATTACAGGCCTGTGTTTCTTGTTATCCTCTCCTGTGTACTCAAGTTCAAATCTCTCGGGCAGATTGTAATCTACCTGAATGGTTCCAAGCTGCCACTTTCTGCCAATTGCGTCCTTAACCATAAAGTCAAGTTTAGGGCCATAAAATGCAGCCTCTCCAAGTTCAACTACTGTCATCAGCCCCTTCTCGTCGGCAGCCTCGATAATAGCTCTTTCGGCCTTCTCCCAGTTTTCGTCGGAGCCGATATATTTCTCTCTGTTTTCGGGATCCCGAAGCGAAACCTGAGCTGTATAATCTTTAAAATCAAGAGTTTTAAAAATATACAGAACAATATCAATCACTTTGCAGAACTCCTCCTTAAGTTGATCGGGACGGCAGAAAATATGCGCATCGTCCTGAGTAAATCCTCTTACTCTTGTGAGACCATGCAACTCACCACTCTGTTCGTAACGATATACTGTCCCGAACTCTGCAAGACGGAGTGGAAGATCTTTATACGAACGTGGTTTTGTCTTGTATATTTCGCAGTGGTGAGGACAGTTCATAGGTTTCAGAAGAAACTCCTCTCCCTCCTGAGGTGTATGGATAGGTTGGAACGAATCTTTACCATATTTTGCATAGTGGCCCGATGTAACATAGAGCTCCTTTTGTCCTATATGAGGAGTGATTACCGGCAGATAACCGTACCTCTTTTGAACTGCTTTCAGGAAGTTCTCAAGCCTCTCTCTCAACATAGCACCTTTTGGCAGCCACAATGGAAGACCCTGACCCACTCTTTGCGAAAATGCAAAGAGTTCCAGCTCCTTACCAACCTTACGGTGATCCCTCTTTTTGGCCTCCTCCAGTAATACCAGATACTCATCAAGAAGTTTCTTCTGAGGAAATGTAACACCATAAATTCTGGTCAGCATTTTATTATTTTCATCACCTCTCCAGTATGCACCGGCAATAGAAGTGAGCTTAACTGCCTTAATAACCGATGTATCTCTGAGGTGCGGCCCCCGGCACAAATCGGTAAACGAACCATTTGTATAAAATGAGATCGTTCCGTCTTCGAGATCCTTTATGAGGTCGCATTTGTACTCATCTCCCTTTTTTGTATAGACATCCATCGCCTCACCCTTGCTAACCTCTCTTCTGACAAAGGACTGATTCTCCCTTGCAAGCTCCATCATTTTATTCTCAATGGCAACAAGGTCGGCCTCAGATATATTCTTACCACCGAAATCGACATCATAATAAAATCCGGTTTCAATTGCAGGACCTATGCCGAATTTTATACCCGGATAGAGAATTTCAAGAGCTTCGGCCATCAGGTGAGAAGAGGAGTGCCAGAACGTGCTCTTAGCCTCCGTGTCTTCCCATTTATGTAGTTTTAATGTAGAATCGTTGTTAATTGGACGGTTTAACTCGACAACCTTTGAATTAACGGTTGCTGCCAGTACGTCGGATGCGAGCCTGGGGCTAATGCTCATAGCAATTTCGTATGGTGTTACCCCTTCGTTGTACGACCTTACGCTACCATCCGGAAATGTAATATTAATCATATAAATCGTAATTTTTGAAACCTTTGCAAAGGTAATCTTTTTTTTATAAATCATAAATTTTGCCAAACCTAGAAATATTACTACTTTTGAGAGAATTAACCAATCCCAAACTCATCTGCAATGAAAAACCGAAAATGGAATATTGCCACAACAGGAGCTCTTCTATTAGCCCTGATTACAATCATCTATACGTTAATTAACAGTATGCTTACACCTCCAACATTTGTTGTTATTCTGTTATGGATAGTTAAGATTGTGGGAACAATATGGCTTTTAATGTATTACACAAAAGAGTATGCAAAAGAGTTCGAACTTTTTACCTACTCAAACGGGTTCCAGTTTGCTACACTCACATCTGTTTTATCTGCCTTTTTTACCGGTTGCTACTTCTTCCTTCACTATGCACTTCTCTTCCCGGGCGATATTGATGTTATAGCTGAATCGATCAACCAGGCAATGAGTGCCCGTGGTGTTACAGATTCATCGACAATTGACACAGTACTTAAATATTTCCCTCACCTGTTGTTTATTATTCAACTGATATACCTTTCAATTTTCGGAGTTATTGTATCTTCGATTATTGCAAACTTTACAAAAAAAGGAGATATTTTTAGCAGCCCCAACCAACAATGAGTAATAGTGATAATCTAAATATTTCCATCGTCACTGCTCTTTTCAATGAAGAGGAGTCACTTCCGGAACTTCTGGAGTGGACCGATTCTACGATGAGAGCAAACAATTTCTCATACGAATTTATTCTTATCGATGATGGGAGTACCGACACATCCTGGAGTGTCATCCAGTCTCTATCTCTAAAATATCCGGTCAAAGCGGTAAGATTCAGGAGAAATTACGGTAAATCAGCTGCCCTATACTGTGGATTTGAACTTGCAAAGGGCGAAGTGGTAGTTACTATGGATGCCGATCTTCAGGATAGCCCCGAAGAGATTCCCGATCTTTACAAAATGGTTACAGCGGATGGATACGACCTGGTTTCGGGATGGAAAAAGAAAAGGTATGACGATAAACTGACCAAGAATCTGCCCTCAAAGCTTTATAACGCAACGGCAAGGAAGGTTACCGGAATTAAACTTCACGATATGAATTGCGGACTTAAGGCCTATAAACTTGAAGTGGTTAAAAACATAGAGGTTTACGGCGAAATGCACCGCTACATCCCCTACCTTGCAAAAGTGGCCGGTTTTTCAAAAATTGGCGAGAAAGTTGTAATTCACAGAGCCAGAAAATATGGAAAGAGTAAATTTGGACTGAACAGGTTTATAAATGGATTTTTAGATTTAATCTCCCTATGGTTTCTAGCAAAATTCGGAAAGAAACCGATGCACTTTTTCGGTCTTGCAGGCACACTCTCCTTTATAATTGGCTTTTTTACAACAATATACATTATTGCAGATAAGCTGATTACCCAGGCTAACGGAGGAGCATACCGAGCTGTAACAGCACAACCTCTGTTCTATATCGCACTAGTTGCCTTAATAATAGGCATGCAGCTGTTCTTAACCGGGTTCGTTGCAGAACTTGTCACAAGAAACAGTATAGAGAGAAATAATTATAAAATTAAAGAGAAAATATAATCAAATTTTAAGTATATGATAAAGACTTTATTATTCCCAAGTGTTTACGAAGCAACTTTAAGAGACTATTCAACAAGGAATGACTCCATCCTGGGATTTTCAAAAATCAAGATGGATGGCGTTGACTACATCGTCGGTCTGCAGGCATTTACTGAGGGGGTATCTCCTCACAAATCAATTAACGCTTCTCCAACAGACACCGACTACAAGCTTATTAGCCAATCTGCACTGGTTCTCGCCCTTAACGAGAGTGTTAAAAATACTAAGAGCTCTGTATTTCCAAAGCTTGCTATTACAACAGGTTTCCCTTTTGCAACATTCCAGTATAATAAAGATGAGGCAGCAGAGTACTTCAAGTCAGACAAAATAATCACCTATTACAGGGCAGATGATCTTGGCAATATGATTACAGAGCAGACCCTCGTACCGGTTGCATCTGTTCACGTGATGCCGGAGATTTTAGGTTGCGACTATGCTATCAGAAAAGGGGAGAATCCTTCAAACGAAAACTATATTATCATCAGTCTCGGTTATGGTACCACTGAGGGAGTTGTCAGCACTCCAGACGGCGTTCTTAACCGCTCTCTATTTAGTGTGCACGGTATAAACTACGCTGTTAATGTATTCCAGCAGGAGCTGTACAAACACTCATACCTGAGACTTAAGACCGACCATCAGATAGATCAGATCTTTACCAAAGGGTTTATCTATATCGACAGAAAGAGAAGGGATTTCTCGGAAGAGAAGCTTCAGGCATTGAAGATATACTACACCAACGTACTTTCACCTGCTATGAGAAAGTATATTACCGATGAAGATTTTGAGATTTGTTCAAAAATCGTTCTTGTAGGCGGAGGTGCGTACCACCAGGAGTTGGTTAACCTGTTTAATGAGGAGTTCGGAGGAGTATGTTCTGTAACTATTCAGTCTCATCCTGAGAAGTGTGCATCTGTAGGTTATGCTCTCTACTCTAAATATAAGAACTCTCAACAAGAGAGCAGAGACTCTCTCTCTTACCATCAGGATAAAGATAATGTAGCATATGTCGGAATCGATATTGGAAATGCCAATACTTGCTTAAGCATCATTTCGAACGATAACGGTGTTGACAACAGCGGACTTTAATCTGAATAAATCGTATACATTAATAAAGTATTATAATAAAAAAAGACCGGCATTAATCAGCCGGTCTTTTTTTTGTCTTAAAATCTCTCTTACAGGCAGAGGAGTGTATCTGAAACCAAGTTGTTTAAAAAGGATTTCATTGGCATCATCTCCAGGATCTGTTATAGAAGAAAATAGCTATTGAGAAAATTTAACCTTTAACTCCTCGAAAGTCTGTTCATCGATAATTTTACAGGAGCCGTTAAAAACGCCCCCCTCCTCAATGAAAATCTTTTCGCATCCGATATTTCCTGTTATCGAACCGGTTTTCTTGAGTCCAAAGATCTCCTTAACAACTAACTTACCCTCCATAACTCCCCAATTGTCGCAACTGCGGCACACTACATCGCCGAGCAGCTTTGCCGATTCTCCGACAACAAGTTTTCCCGAAGTTATCAGCCTTCCCTCAAAATAGCCATCAAGTCTTATATCACTGGAAGAGATTAGGCTCCCTTTAATTTCGGTTCCGCAGGAAATACGGTTAACTTCATAGACTTGTGTTACAATTTCATTTTTAGCCATATTCTTTTATATATGAATAACCTCATTGTGAATAGCGGCAGCAGCTTCCATAACTGCCTCACTGATTGTAGGATGAGGATGTATTGTGTTTATAATATCTTTAGCTTTAACCCCTAATCTTCTGGCTGTAACAACTCCTGAGATAATTTCAGTAACATTGTAACCTATCAGATGAGCTCCGATAATTTCATCGGTATCAGCATCTGCAATCAGTTTTACAAAACCATCTCTCTCTCCCGCTGCTGCCGCCTTTCCGGATGCAGTGAACGGAAATTTTCCGACCCTGTAATTGATCCCCTTCTCTTTGGCAGCTTTTTCGGTAATACCTACAGATGCTACCTCGGGCGAGGTGTAAATACAAGATGGAATATTATTGTAATCGATAGGCTCAGGAGTCATTCCGGCTATCCCCTCAACGCATTTTACAGCTTCGGCCGATGCGACGTGAGCAAGAGCGGGAGTATTGATTACATCTCCGATTGCAAAGATACCCTTAACTGAGCTTTCGTACAAACTATTTACAACTATCTTGCCTCTCTCCATATTGACACCGACCTCTTCCAAACCAATACCAGAGGTATTTGGTCTTACACCGGCGGCTGACAGAACAACATCTGCCTCAATGGTTTCAACACCCTTTTTAGTCTCCACGGTAAGGATAGGTTTACCCGAATCCAGACTGACACCCTTTACATTAGCAGATGTCATAACTTTAATTCCGGCTTTCCTGAATGATCTTGAAAGCTGGGCAGATACCTCCTCATCTTCGAGTGGTATAATGTTATCCAGATACTCTATAAGTACAACCTCAGAACCCATTGAGCGGTAGAACCACGCAAATTCACTTCCGATAGCTCCTGATCCGATAACTGCTATCTTCGAAGGAATAGTTTCCGGTACAAGAGCACCTCTATATGAGATTACATTTTTCCCGTCTACAGGTGCAAACGGCAAGGATGCAGCAGAGGCTCCGGTAGCTACAATAATGTGTTTTGCAGATATATGCTGAACACTCCCATCATCTGCAGTTATCTTTACCTCTCCGGGAGATACTATTGAAGCAAAACCCTTTATCAGATTCACTCCGTTCTTCTTAAACAGATACTCTACACCCCGGCTCATATTTCCGGCAACACCCCGGCTCCTTGCTACAATCGCAGATATATCGGGTTTTACATCTCCCGAGATCTCTACTCCATACTCTTTTGAGTTTTTTGAATAGTGAAGCGCCTGCGCGCTTTTAAGGAGGGCCTTAGTAGGGATACATCCCCAGTTAAGACACACCCCGCCGAGATCATCCTTCTCCGCAACTGAGACCGACAAACCGAGCTGTGCAGCCCTTATAGCCGCAACATATCCGCCCGGACCCGATCCGATAATCAATATATCAACTTTGTCCATGACAATTTTTAAATTTTTTTCCACTGCCGCATGGGCAAGGATCGTTTCTACCAACCTTCTTCTCTACATGAACAGGAGCCTGGCTCTTTGGTTCACCGGAATTTCCCACAAGATCCGTACGGGAGGTTCTAAGATTCGAGTAGTCGCTCTTTCTTGTCTGCTCCTGTCTTACCTGCACGCTCTCTCTGTCATCTCTCAACGGAATGTGAGCCTTTAACAGAAAGTTTAGAACATCGCGGCTAACCTTCTCCAAAACGCCTTTGAAGAGATTAAAACTCTCGAATTTATATATCAGGAGAGGATCTTTCTGCTCATATGCCGCATTCTGTACCGACTGTTTGAGATCATCCATTTCGCGAAGGTGCTCCTTCCAATACTCATCAATCATCATAAGGGTGATGGATTTGTTAAGCGATCTTACAACCTCACGCCCTTGACTTTCATAAGCCTTTTTAAGATTAACCACTATCTGAATCATCTTGTTCCCGTCTCCTACAGGAATTGCAATATTCTCATATGTGGCGCTCTGTGTCTCATAAATCTGTTTCATAATAGGCCAGGCCTGCTGAACCAGAGTCTCCGTCCTTCTCTTATATACGCTCTGAATATCCTCCAGCAATCTCTCTGAGGCCTTCTCTTCCGACAATTTGGTGTACTCCTCTTCAGCAATTTCAGGCTCTATGGAGAGTTGGCGCATAATCTCAAAACGATAATCTTCAAAAGAGAGTTTGCCGAAATTAGTTTGAACCAGAATATCGGCGTAGTCTATCATCATATTCTGAATATCCACATCTACTCGCTCTCCGTATAGTGCGTTCCGGCGGCGGTTATAGATCACCTCTCTCTGAGAGTTCATAACGTCGTCGTACTCGAGCAATCTTTTTCTGATACCGAAGTTGTTCTCCTCAACCTTTCTCTGAGCCCTCTCGATGGATTTCGAGAGCATAGAGTGTTGTAACACCTCACCCTCTTTAAGCCCCATTCTGTCTACAAGGCCTGAGATCCTTTCGGAGCCGAAGAGCCTCATGAGATCATCTTCCAGTGAAACATAGAAACTTGAAGAACCTGGGTCCCCCTGACGACCTGCACGACCTCTGAGCTGCCTGTCAACACGACGGCTATCGTGTCTCTCAGTACCTATAATTGCAAGACCACCGGCCTCTTTTACACCAGGGCCGAGTTTGATGTCGGTACCCCTACCGGCCATATTGGTTGCAATTGTAACGGCAGATGGTTGACCGGCCTCAGCTACAATCTCCGCCTCCCTTGCGTGCTGTTTGGCGTTGAGGACATTGTGTTTTATACCTCTCAATCTCAACATTTTACTAAGAAGCTCTGAGATCTCTACCGAAGTGGTACCAACCAGAACAGGTCTGCCCTTCTCGGTAAGATTGACAATCTCGTCGATAACAGCGTTATACTTCTCTCTCTTAGTTTTATATATGAGATCTTCATTATCCTTTCTTATAATCGGCCTGTTTGTTGGAATTACAACAACATCAAGTTTGTATATTGACCAAAACTCTCCCGCCTCAGTTTCGGCAGTACCTGTCATACCTGCCAATTTGTGATACATTCTGAAGTAATTCTGGAGAGTAATCGTTGCAAATGTCTGTGTAGCAGCCTCAACCTTTACGCTCTCTTTTGCCTCAATAGCCTGGTGAAGTCCCTCGGAGTATCTTCTCCCCTCAAGGATACGACCTGTCTGCTCATCTACAATCTTAATTTTATTGTCAAGTACAACATACTCAACATCCTTCTCAAACATAGTGTATGCCTTGAGAAGCTGGTTAACGGTATGTACTCTTTCCGATTTGAGCGCAAATTCTGTAAGCAACTCATCTTTAGCTTTTAGCTTATCATCCGGGGAGAGATTCTGCTTCTCCAGTTCAGATATTTCCGATCCGATATCGGGCAGAATAAAGAATCTCGGATCACTAAGGCTCTGTGAGACCAGTTCGTGACCCTTGTCGGTAAGTTCTACAGATTTTTGTTTCTCTTCAATAACAAAAAAGAGGTCATCGGTAATGATATGCATCCTTTTGTTATTATCCTGCATATATTCATTCTCGGTCTTGAGAAGTAACTGCTTAACTCCCTGTTCACTGAGATATTTAATGAGCGGATTGTATTTAGGCAACCCTTTATATGCTCTCAACAGAAGTACTCCTCCCTCCTGCTCGTTACCTTCCGATATCTTCTTCTTCGCCTCATTCAGGATGCCTGTCACAAGCTGTCGTTGAGCGTTGTATACTCTCTCCACAAAAGGCTTGTACTCCATAAATTGCTGATCATCACCCTTTTCAACCGGGCCGGAAATGATCAAAGGGGTTCTGGCATCATCAATCAAGACCGAGTCAACCTCATCGACAATTGCATAGTGGTGTTTTCTCTGAACCAGATCGTTCTGGTTTATTGCCATGTTGTCACGAAGATAGTCGAAACCGAATTCGTTATTTGTACCAAAGGTAATATCTGCCTTATAGGCACGTTTACGGGCATCGGAATTTGGGTCGTGCTTATCTATGCAGTCAACTTTAAGCCCGTGGAATTGATATAGAGGGCCCATCCACTCCGAGTCACGTTTTGAGAGGTAGTCGTTGACAGTGACTACATGAACTCCCTTTCCGGCAAGTGCATTTAGGAAAACAGGCAATGTAGCCACAAGTGTTTTACCCTCACCTGTTGCCATTTCAGCAATCTTTCCCTTATGAAGAGCAACACCTCCGAAGAGCTGGACATCGTAGTGAACCATATCCCATGTGATTCTGTTTCCCCCCGCTATCCAGTTATTCTCCCAGATAGCTTTATCGCCCTCTATCTTAACGTAGTCGTGTGTTGCGGAAAAATCTCTGTCTCTCTCGGTTGCAGTAACTTCGATAAACTGATTCTCCTTAAAGCGCCTTGCAGTAGATTTCATAATTGCAAATGCAGCAGGGAGAACCTCGAGAAGAACCTCTTCTATCTTTTCATCTATCTGCTTGGTGAGCTTATCTACCTCCGTTGCAAGAGATTCCTTCTCACTAACATCAATAGTAACATCCTCAAGTCTTGTCCTCAACTCAAGTTTTCTCTTTTCGTCATCTGCTATTCTGTCAGATATGGTTTTTCTTATTTGATCGGTATGAGCTCTAAGTTCATTATGGGAAAGCTTATCAATTGTTGCGTAAAGTTCCAGAGCCTTATCTACAAGTGGCTGAATCTCTTTAAGATCTCTCTCCGACTTGGAACCAAACAGCGATTTGAGGATATTGGTAAATATTGCCATTATATATTATATTTATTTTCGATTGTAACACACAAAGGTAACAAAATAGCAGGAAACTTATACATTTGCAAAACATTTGCCAATGAAAATATGCGCCGTAATGTCATAATTAGTGCCGATGGGAGTGCCACAATGTACATGGAAGATATAGGAGAGCACTACCACTCAGTATCGGGAGCCCTTGAGGAGTCTGTTCACATCTTCATAAACAATGGGTTGAAGAGAATTTACAACGATTCTGTTAACTGCCGTAAAGAGATAAATATACTCGAAATGGGGTTCGGTACCGGGCTTAACACTCTGTTAACAATCTGCCACATTGTAAACCTCTCAAGTGATTCAACTATTGCTCCCGGGGTGAATTATACAGCAGTTGAAAAATATCCGCTAACTCCCGAAGAGTACCATCTGCTCAACCACTCTGAGGTTATCTTTAAAAGCGCCCTCTTCCCAAACCTTAGCGAAAATAAGATAAAGAGCATACAAGAGAGCATGATATCGGCTAAATGGGATGAGATATCAGAGATTATCCCCGGATTTTATCTTAACAAGATTGGAGAGGACTTCACTCAATTCTACGGGATCAAAGGTGTTGATCTTGTATATTATGACGCATTCTCTCCAAATGTTCAGCCCGAGCTCTGGAGCCGGGAGATATTCGAAAGAGTTGCGCAGATGTGTTCTCCTGGAGCAACTCTCGTTACCTACTCATCCAAGGGATCGGTAAAAGAGGCTCTCAGGGCGAGCGGTTTCATTGTAAAAAGATTTAAGGGGATCAACGGAAAGCGACACAATGTCAGCGCACAACTTCCACTTTAAAAAGTTTTGGCCAATTCTTTCCGGTCAGGTAGAGCGATTTTGTCGATTCGTTCCAGGCAATACCGTTAAGGACATCTGTATTGGGTGTTCTCTCGCTTTCTGGTAAAAGATCTTTACAATCTACCACAGCTCTTACAGCTCCGGTTTTAGGATTGATTATCAAAATATTGTCCGACTGATAGACATTTGCCCAAATCTCACCGTTAATGTATTCAAGCTCATTAAGATACTGCACAGCTCTTCCGTTGAGTTTTACCTCAATTTTACTCTTCTCGGTAAAATTATCCGGATTCATAAAATACAAGAAAGAGCTTCCATCGCTCATTATTAAAGCACTCCCATCGGTAGTAAGCCCCCAGCCCTCAATCTTGGGATTATAAAACGATTTTATATTTTTAAAACTCTTGGCATCGAGAACAAAACAGACTCTCTCTCTCCATGTGAGAACAAATATTTTACCGTTCAGATGCACCGCCCCCTCAGCAAAATATTGTGCGGGGAATGATATCTTTTGAAGAACCTTTCCGGTTGTAAGATCGACCTTTCGGAAAGTTGACCTTTTGTACTCTCCACAACTCTCGTAGAGTTGATTACCGATAAAAAAAAGTCCCTGAGTATATGCGGTCTGATCGTGGTTGTAACTCTCTATAACCTTTACCTTCAACCGTTCAACACCTGGTGCCGAAAAGAGAAGAGCCGGCAGTAAAATTGCAATCACTGCCGGTAAAACTCTTCTGTAAATATCTTTATACATTCCCATTTTTATATTTTAATGCGCTGGCAATAAGCGATACAAATAGAGGATGAGGTCTCTCAGGAGTACTTTTCAGTTCGGGGTGGAACTGAACCCCAATAAAGAATGGGTGCGATGGCAGCTCCACTATCTCAACCAACCCTGTCTCTCTGTTTCTGCCGCTTGCCACCATTCCGGCATCCTCAAAATTTTGCAGATATGTGTCGTTCATTTCATAGCGATGCCTGTGCCTCTCCGAAATCTCAACAGAGCCGTAAACTCTGTGAGCAAGGGAGTTCTCTTTTATCAGACAGTTGTATGCTCCCAGTCTCATAGTTCCCCCCTTTATAGTAAGGCTCTTTTGATCCTCCATCAGATCGATTACAGGATGGGTAGTATTTGGTCTGATTTCGGTGGTCATAGCATCCTCCATGCCGAGTATATCTCTTGCAAACTCTACTACTGCCATTTGCATGCCAAGACATATTCCTAAAAATGGAATCCCCTTCTCCCTTGCATATTTGACAGCAACGATCTTTCCCTCTATTCCTCTCTCTCCAAACCCCGGAGCAACCAGGATTCCGTGCATACTTCCGAGAAGTGTGTCTATATTGGTGTCGTTTATGTGTTCACTGTGAATACTGTGAACCTTCACTTTAGCTTCGTTAGCCGCACCGGCATGAATAAATGACTCAAGTATAGATTTATATGCATCCTGAAGCTCAACATACTTTCCTACAAGAGCAATATTTACCTCGTCTTTAGGGTGGAAGAGCCTGTCCAGAAATGATCGCCATTTACCGAGTTCCGGTGCGGCGGCACTATCTATAAGTTTAAATTTCTTGAGTACAATCTCATCGAGTCTCTCCTTCATCATCAGGAGCGGAACCTCGTATATGCTCTTTGCATCGAGCGATTCGATTACGCAGTCGGGTTTAACATTACAGAAGAGGGCAACCTTACGGCGGATCTCAGGAGAGATCGGGTGCTCTGTCCTGCAGACAATTATGTCGGGCTGGACTCCGTTTTGTTGCAACAGCCTTACCGAATGTTGAGTAGGCTTGGTTTTGAGCTCTTTTGCTGCGCTAAGGTATGGTACAAGTGTAAGGTGGGTAACAATGCAATCCTCTTCGGGCAGCTCCCATTGCAGCTGACGAACAGCCTCAACAAAGGGAAGCGACTCAATGTCCCCTACTGTTCCTCCCAGCTCTGTGATTACTATGTCATACTTCCCGCTCTTTCCGAGAAGCAACATTCTTCGCTTGATCTCATCGGTAATGTGGGGAATGATCTGCACAGTTTTACCCAGATAGGCACCTTCACGCTCTCTGTCTATTACAGTCCGGTATATCTTTCCTGTGGTTACATTGTTAGCCTTGGATGTATAAACACCAAGGAATCTTTCATAGTGCCCCAGGTCTAAATCGGTTTCGGCACCATCTTCGGTAACAAAACACTCTCCGTGTTCGTACGGGTTGAGAGTTCCGGGATCAACATTAATGTAGGGATCAAATTTTTGGATTGTAACAGAAAAGCCTCTGGCTTGTAACAACTTAGCCAATGATGCTGAGATAATACCCTTCCCTAGGGAAGAGGTAACTCCTCCTGATACAAATACATATTTTGTGCTCATAAAAGATTAAATGGATTTGTTATACAGGGATACAAAAGTAGCCATAATTTCCGGTTATCCAAAATGAAAATCGGATTGTATCGATCGCTTTTTAATCCTACTTTTACACCCTCAATAATCAATGATTCTAACAATGAACAGCTTGACAAAAAGTTTTGAAGTTCGAAGTTACGAGACCGATTTCTCAAAAAAGCTAAAACCGGCCTCATTTATGAACTATGCGCAATACATGGCAGAGGAGCATGCCGGGAAACTTAGCTTTGGATATGACAATCTGATTGAAAATCAAAATGTATGGGTATTGTCCAGAATACATGTTGTTTTTAAGGAGTATCCTCTTTGGAGAGATAATATCTCGCTAAAAACCTGGCACAAAGGTACCGAAAGACTTTTCGGAGTAAGAGATTTCAGGCTTAAGGGAGAGTCCGGCGAGGATATGATTCTGGCAACCTCCTCATGGTTAATTATTGATATAAATACCAGAAAGATCCAGCGGGTAGATAAAATCCTTTCTAACGAGGATGAGGGGGTTTTGAGGGAGAATGCACTTGAGGAATCTGCCGGCAAAATCGAGACACCTTCCGACTGCAAATTACTATACAGCAGGGTAGTCGCCTATTCGGACATCGATGTGAACAGGCATACTAACAATGCTCGTTATGTTGAGTGGGCTACCGATGCTCTCTTCTCGATTTCGGGAGAGAGTTGTGAAATAAGGGAGATGACGGTAAACTTTAACTCAGAGTGTCGTCTTGGTGAAAAGATCGATATCTGCGCTCACAAAAATGAAAATAATGTAGTTATTGAGGGGAGAAGAGAGGGCACAAATATTTTTACCGTTCTCTTCAAAACGCTCTAGACATCGATTCTACGATGCAGATAACTTGAGAAGTTCTCCTGTTTCGGGACATACTCCGAAGCAAATAGTTCGGACGATATCAGGAAATCGGCAGATGAACGGTTGATTGCTGTCGGAATGTTGTAAAGGCTTGATATTCTCAGGAGTGCCTTTACATCTACATCGTGTGGTTGCGGCTGCATAGGATCCCAGAGAAAAATAAGCATATCTATCTTACCTTCGGATATCAAAGCTCCAAGCTGTTGGTCTCCTCCGAGAGGGCCCGATTTGAGAATTGTTACATCGGCGGCAGCCTCTCCCTTCTTTTTGGAAGCGTTTAAAGCTGTCTCCACCATTCTGCCGGTTGTTCCGGTGCATACCATTTTGTGTTTTGACAAAGTGCCTCTGTTGTACTCAACCCACTCGATGAGGTCTTTTTTTCTATTGTCGTGGGCTACTAATGCTATTGTTTTTGTAATCATAATGTTAATATTCTAATATCTATCTTTTGTCAGCCTGAATATCCGCCAGTCACTCATCTCTACGGCCCCCAGGCTTTTATAGAACTCCTTCGAGGGGGTGTTCCAATCGAGAACGCTCCAGTCAAACCTATCACAATCTCTCTCTGCTGCAATGCTGATCAGTTTTTCAAAGAGTCTCTTTCCGATACCCTCTCCTCGCAGATTCTCTTTAACAAAGATATCTTCCAGATACAAACAAGCCTTTCCTTTAAATGTTGAGAAATTGTGAAAATATAAGGCAAACCCGGCAGGTTCACCATCTGCCTCGGCAATTATCGCCTCTGCCTGCCTCTTATTGAATAGTGAATCTCTGATAATATCGGCTGTTGCAGAGACCTCATTTTCAAGCTTTTCATATTTGGCCAATTCGCAGATAAAGCTGAAAATCAACTCACTGTCCGATTCAACGGCCTCTCTTATAACTATGTTCATAGCTGCAAAATTAGCGATTTTTGTTCAGATTAAGTTTTTTGAAATTTGATTATGTGGAGGGAGCACAATTGAACTAAGAGCTGTGCCTTCGGTTTTTGTGTGAATTTATCAGCTAATTCTATAATCACTATTTTTTAATCATCGCCTCCTTGCGATATTCCGGAGGCATCTTCTCGATGGCATAGCGCAAGGCGGTGCGAGGCATAGTGGCGCGGTGCTTGAGAACGAAGTGGTAGATCTCATCCCGATGGGCTTCCGATGCCGCTTTGAGCATCCATCCGTACCCCTTTTGAACCAAATCATCGCTATCGGCTAGCAGGGTTGTTGCAATCTCTAAAATATCTGCCAGGAAGAGCCCTTTTCTTGCGGGAATTATGAGCGTTACGGCGGCTGCTCTCCTCACCCAACGGTTCTCCGATTTGGTGAACTCCTTGAGCTTTGCGATGTACTCCGGATAGAGCATTACGAAGTCGCCTACCGTGTGGTTGCAGAGTGTGTCGCAAGAGGCCCAGTTGGACACATAGTTTGTTATCCACTTTTCGAAGCGGGCGAAATCGTCGGGCAGATACTCTTTGTTGAAACGACAAGACCATTCGCAGGCTATAAATGACTCCTCCATCACCCCCGACTGCCACAGAAGGTCGCATATTTCAAATGCCTGCTCTTTTGTGATTCCGATGCAGGATTTGAAGCTCTCTTTTGCCACCCTTTTAACTTCGGTAGATTTTACTCCGTATACATTTACAGCCTCTTTGAAAAAGTGCGCGCTTACTGCCTTTGTATTTTCGTCCGATAAAGCTATGAGCGACTCTCTGATTTTGTTGGCAATAGCTATTTTATCCATTTTTATTGTAAAAATAGTAAAAATATCGGGCAGATATTTAGACTGTACTCAAGAGGTCCTGGCGGAGTCGTGGAAGTGTGTGGTGCGATGCCCCGGCTGCTCTTTAGTAACATTGAGGACAAAACTACTATCCTCCCGCAAGCCCCTCTGCCGATAAGCATCTTCTCCCAAAAATTGTCCATTCGCTTCTTTGCCTATCAAATTTTTAAGCCGACTAAATATTTCTGCATCATTAATGCTTTCCCAATGCTTCTCAAAAGTTGGTTTAAATCGATCTTTAGTCCAGACTTTAAGGGGGGGGGTAGAACACTCACTGATATTTAATTTTTTTTAATTCTAAATATTTTATTTTTATAATCTATGATTATTATATCATTTAGAAAATATGCGTTTCCTGTAAGGCCCCAAATATTAAATGGCCTAAAAACATTTTTCTCCCATAACCCCTCTTTATCATAGTATACAATTGTTTTTTCTAACTCTTTTCCATCAAATTTAATAGGTTTATCAACCTTGAGACCATAAAATGTTATGTATCGCCCCCACCAAAGCGGACCGCTCAAAGAGTCTACAATTTTTGATTGTGATATTTCCAGAGCTCTTTCTCTCGAAGTTGCCAGAGGGAAAGTACTTGAACCGGTATCGAACATTACCCGTTGCTCAATTCCATTAATTTGGAACGGGAATACGATGACTCCATTTATTAATTCAAAAGGTACAGTTGGCAATCTCTGATATTCAACAGGTATTTTATCTATTACGGCAAATCGGTTCAGCCGATAATCTATGATAAGAATTTTATTTTTAAATAAATCAGGAGCAATTGTTCCAATATGAACAGATTTTTTAGATTGTTTGACATCTTTAGAAATTTCTTCTCCAAATCCTAAATGATGCCATATATCAAATAAAAAGATTGTAGATCCCATTTTCAGATTGACATCTCTGAATATTATTTTCTGAAATTTCCCAATTGAATCTAGCTTATTCGCAAGAGAAGGATATTTCTCCAGATAAGGTCTAATAGTATTTCCATATATCTGAGTCTCTGCTGTACCAAGATCGAGCTGCATTGTAAAATCGATTGGCAGTTCATCTAATTTTACAGGAACATAGATATAGGCTTTTTCAATATACTTCCCAGAGATAGTGTCACCTTGCCATAAAAACGGTATCCATTTTATTGACTTACCTTGTAAAAATATTGGAGATAATCCGCAGAAAAAAATTATTAAAACTATGAATAATTTTTTCATAACATATGATTTTAAATATTTAGAGAATTTATATAGTTTCTTAATTCCAGCTCAGGCGGGTATGTCGGAGCCCCTGAATGGAGGACAGCGTCTCTTTATACAAATTTAATAAATGACCTACTCCCATTTTTCGGACAGCTCAAAAGTAGAAAATTCGGGGTTTTGACCTACACCCATTTTTCGGACAGCTCAAAAGTAGAAAATTCGGGGTTTTGACCTACTCCCATTTTTCGGACAGCTCAAAAGTAGAAAATTCGGGGTTTTTGGTACATTCGTTTTCTGCTTCTTCGGGCGTCATTCCTTGCAAAGAACTATGAGGGCGGTATGAGTTATAATCTCTACGAAAGGACTCTATTTTAGCCCTTGCATCAGACAAAGATAAGAACCAATTTGTATTTAAACACTCATCTCTGAAACTTCCGTTGAATGATTCAATGAAAGGGTTGTCGGTTGGCCTGCCTGGTCTTGAGAAATCAAGCGTTACATTATTTTCATATGCCCATCTGTCCAACTCTTTTGATACGAACTCAGGTGTAATGGTCTAAAAATTTTGGACAGGAATTGATAAACAATTAAATTTCTGTCATTATGAAAAGATCACGACGCAAATTCACCTCCGAATTCAAAACCTGGGTAGTTTTGGTGGCTATTAAAGAACACAAATCTCCTAGCGAACTGGCAGAACAGTTTGAATAACACCCCAATCTGATTTCCATTTGGAAAAGAGAGTTTCTAGAAAATGCAGCAAGTGTTTTCAGTAAAGGGAATGAGGACAAAAAGTATATTCAAGACGCCGAAAAGGAAAAGGAAAAGTTAAGTACTCCCCAATATTAAACCACGGGCAATGGTTTTTAAGTTTATATTCTATGCTGCAAATTCATACCAATCAAATGGTGTAAGCCTATCCAGACTCTGATGAGTTCGCCTGTTATTATAGTAATCCATATATTCTATTAAGCCTTTGGTTAGGGCGTTACCGTCTTCAGCCGGCCAAATGTAAATATACTCTTGTTTAAGTGTTCTCCAAAATCTTTCAATATAAATGTTATCAAGTGCTCTACCTCTACCATCCATACTGATTGTTATTTGCTGCTCTTCTACATAGTCAACCCACAAAGGGCAGGTAAATTGCGAACCTTGGTCAGAATTTATTATCTCCGGCTTCCCATATTCGTTAATAGCTTGTTTGAGCACATTTAGCGAGTTTTCTGCACCAAGTGTATTAGAAAGACTCCAGTTGACAATATAACGGCTGTAAACATCAATAATTGCTATAACATAAAGGAAGCCCAGTGTCATTGGAATGTATGTAATATCAATACACCAAACCTGATTTGAATGGGTTATATCTAACCCTCTGAGTTTATAAGAATGAATGTATTTTGCCAACCCTAATTTGCTGAGATTTTTACTTGGATATATGGCCATAATCCCCATCTTTCGAAGAAGCCTTCGTACTCTCTTGGGACCAACCATAATGCCAAATGTCTTTATAAAATCAACCATGCTAATAACTCCTTTTGTTGGGCGTTTATGAAACTCTTTGTCAATTTTCAACATCTAATCTATATCTTCAACCCTTTCCTTAACAGGTTGATAATAAACAGAACTCCTGTTCAATCCAAGCAACTCACATTGTCTGCGAACACTAAGTCTATCCTTTGGAGATACTATTTTTTTGAGGACTTCAGTATCCCCAGTTTTTCTGAGGCCCTCTTGCAAAAATCCACCTCAACCTCCAATCTCCCTATCTTTTCATATAATGCCTGTTCTCGCTTTGATGCCTCCTCATCTGGTGCTTTTGTCGAAAAGATCTCAGGGCTGCGTGATAGAAACTCCCTCTTCCATGTCGATATCATCTGTGGGTGTATACCGAAGCGTTTAGACAACTCACTTAGCGTCTCTTGTTCCTTGATAGCCTCTATGGCTACTTGTGCCTTAAAGGCTGCACTGTGTTTTTTCCTGCTTGTGTTCATACGAGTTAAATTAATCATTTTATTAAATTTACCCTGTGGTCTGAATTTGCGGTAGTATTATAGTATTATAGTCAGCAAGGTTACAAAACAGCAGCCGGAGCATCGCACCTCGCCCCGCCGCCAGCTCCTGAACTGCCCTAATCTGCCGCAAATCTGCCAAACTGAACCTCAAATCACCCCCTGAACCCAACATCAAATACGCTGCACACAAAACAATCTGCCTTACAATTTACAAACCCGGAAAAATTGAAATAAAAAAAGAGCAGCCAAAATTGACTGCTCTTTCTATTAGTAGCGGAGACAGGACTCGAACCTGTGACCTTTGGGTTATGAGCCCAACGAGCTACCAACTGCTCCACTCCGCGGTTTAAGGAGTGCAAAGATAGGACAAATAATACTTGCGTCCAAATTTATTTTACAGCGCAGATACAAGCTCCTGCACTAAATCATTAGCAGACAGTAGTTTTTGCTCGCCGGAAATTAGATTCTTTAGAGAGACCTTTGACTCAGCCACCTCACTATCACCAACAATTGCGAGCCACTTGATGCCCTTCTTGTCGGCATAATCAAACTGCTTTTTAAGCTTTGTTTCATCGGGGTAAAGTTCGACAGAAACACCTGCCCTTCTTAGCTGGCTAACAATCGGCAACGAGAAATTAACCGCTGAGTCACCAAGATTGGTAAAGAGAACCTTTGTTCCGTTTACGGCAGTCTCAGGAAACTTATCAAGAGCCGATAGAACATCATATATTCTGTCGGCACCAAAGGATATTCCAACCCCGGAAACGCCCTTCAAACCAAAGATACCTGTCAGGTCATCATACCTTCCACCCCCGCAAATGCTTCCCATTTGAGTATCCAGCGCCTTCACCTCAAAAATTGCACCTGTATAGTAGTTAAGCCCCCTTGCAAGAGAGAGATCAAGTTCAACCTCACAGGATGGCGATGAACCGGCTATTAAAGAGAATAACCTGGCAACCTCTTCAACTCCCGTAAGCCCTACAGATGAAGAAGCGAGTAACTCTCTCATCTTTTCAATCTTTTCAGCTGTTGTACCCGAAAGGATAAGAACGGGCTCAATCATTGAGATCTCCGCATCTGTAAGAGACTTTTCTCTTAGTTCATCCTTTACTGCATCAAGCCCTATTTTGTCAATTTTATCAATGGCTACGGTAATATCGATAAGTTTCTCCGGTCTTCCGATAACTTCAGCAATTCCGGTAAGGATTTTCCGGTTATTGATCTTCACCTGAACTCTGATACCAAGTTTTGAGAAGACATCGTCCACAATCTGAACAAGCTCCAGCTCATTAATCAAAGAGTTGCTCCCAACAACATCCACATCGCATTGGTAAAACTCCCTGTAGCGACCCTTCTGAGGCCTGTCTGCCCTCCATACAGGCTGAATCTGATACCTCTTGAACGGAAATACAATCTCACTCTGATGCTGAACCACAAAGCGCGCAAAGGGAACGGTAAGGTCATATCTTAGCCCCTTTTCGCACACCTTAAGCGAAAGAGAGTTGCTGTTTGAAAGCATCTCGGGAGAGATACCCGAAAAGGCGTCACCCGAGTTGAGAACCTTAAAGAGAAGCTTATCCCCCTCCTCCCCATACTTTCCCAAAAGCGTAGAGAGATTCTCCATTGCCGGAGTCTCAATCGGTGAGTATCCATATTTCCCGAATACGCCTCTGATTGTATCGAATATGTAGTTTCTGCGGGCCATCTCAATTGGTCCGAAATCTCTTGTTCCCTTTGGTATCGAAGGTTTTTGTGCCATTTAATTTAGTCCTTTAATATATTCATCTATCTTTTTTGCAGCAGCCCTTCCCGAACCCATTGCCAGAATTACCGTTGCGGCGCCGGTCACGGCGTCGCCTCCGGCAAAGACTCCTGCTCTGGAAGTAGCTCCCCACTCATCTGCAACAATACAGTTGTACTTATTTGTATTAAGACCGGGCGTTGTCGAGGCTATCAGCGGATTTGGAGATGTTCCGAGAGACATAATAACAACATCCACCTCGAGGTCAAAATAGCTCCCCTCAACCGGAACAGGGCTACGACGCCCGCTCTGGTCAGGTTCTCCAAGCTCCATCCTTTGACATTTCACAGAGCGAACCCATCCCTTTTCATCGCCAAATATCTCAACCGGATTGGAGAGCATATGAAATGTAATCCCCTCCTCCTTGGCGTGATGAACCTCCTCTACCCTTGCAGGTAACTCCTTTTCGGTCCTTCTGTATATAATACTCACATCTGCCCCGAGCCTTAGCGCAGTTCGTGCGGCATCCATAGCCACATTTCCGCCTCCAACCACAGCAACCCTCTTCCCGACATATATTGGAGTATCATACTCCGGATCGAACGCTCTCATCAGATTGCTTCGGGTAAGGAACTCGTTGGCAGATACCACCCCGTTAAGGTTCTCACCGGGAATCCCCATAAACTTAGGAAGACCGGCGCCTGAACCGATAAAAACCGCCTTAAACCCCTCCTTGTCGAGCAGATTATCCACAGTAACGGTTCTGCCCACAAATACATTGGTCTCAATTTTTACTCCAAGATCACGAACCGAATTAATCTCATATTTCACGACCTCCTCCTTGGGGAGTCTGAACTCAGGGATACCATACTGTAATACCCCTCCCGGTTCGTGAAGTACCTCAAATATCGTAACATCATAGCCCATTTTTGCAAGGTCGGTTGCACAGGCAAGACCTGCAGGGCCACTACCCACAACAGCCACTTTTATTCCATTTGAAGGGAGCCTCTCTGTAAACTTTATCCCATCTTTGCGAGCCCTGTCGGCAACAAACCGTTCAAGTTTACCAATTGCAACCGGCTCCCCCTTTACACCCAGAATACAGGAACCCTCACATTGAGACTCCTGAGGGCAGACCCTTCCGCAAACAGCAGGCAGAGAGCTATCTGCTGCAATAATCCCTGCAGCTTTCGCAAAATTCCCCTGCTCCACCTCGTATATGAACTGAGGAACCTGAATTGAAACCGGGCAAGCCTTAACACAACCCGGGTTTTTACACCCAAGGCATCTGGATGCCTCAAGCATAGCCTCTTCATCATTATAGCCGTAACACACCTCCTCAAAATTTGAGGCTCTCAACTTTGGGTCCTGCTCTCTTACAGGAACTCTTGAAATTTTATTTCTCATACAGGCTATCAGTTTAATCCAATTTTACACTTATGATCGGCCTCCTCTTCAATTTTACGATACATACCCTGACGCCTCATTGCCTCGTCAAAATCGACCAGATAGGCATCAAACTCAGGACCATCCACGCAGGCAAACTTCGTCTTTCCCCCAACAGTTACACGACAAGCCCCACACATGCCGGTACCGTCAACCATCAGAGTATTCAGGCTCACAATAAGCGGAAGCCCGATCTCTTTAGCTGTTATGGTAGCAAATTTCATCATTATCATAGGCCCTATCGCCACACCCATATCGTACCTCTCCCCTTTCGAAGCCAGCTTTCTCATAACATCGGTCACAAGACCCTTCTCCCCGTAAGAACCGTCATCGGTACATATATACAGGTTCCTGCAGATGCTCCTCATCTCATTTTCAAGGATAAGAAGCGATGAGCTCTTCGCTCCGATTATAACGTCGACCTCTACACCCCGTGAGTGCAGATACTTTACCTGCGGATAGACAGGAGCTGTGCCCAGGCCACCGGCAATAAAGAGATATCTCTTTCCTGCCAGATCGCTGTCGCTCATATGTATAAACTCCGAAGGCTGACCGAGTGGTCCGGCAAAGTCGGTAAATGAATCCCCCTCATTAAGGTGGCATATCTGCCTGCTTGAGGCGCCAACAATCTGCGTAACAATTGTGACAGTACCCTCCTCTCTGTTGTAATCACAAACAGTAAGAGGAATCCTCTCTCCTTTATCATGAGTCCTGACGATCAAAAACTGCCCCGGTTGAGCAGATTTAGCCATTCTCGGAGCATCTACATCCATGAGGCATATTGTAGGTGTTAAAAACCTCTTTTTTACAATTTTATACATATCATTCCCGGAGAGTTAAAATCTGCCAAAATTATAACCTAATCTCTTTAATTTCAAAATTATTTCATCCAGTCTGTCATATAGCTTATCTCTCCTTAAATCCGAGACGCCCGGATGTATGAGAATAATCGCACCGTTCAGACCACTACTCTTCTCAAATGCAAAAAGTTTTTTCATCAACTCTTCGCTTGATTTATAACTCTTCATATCGGGAGTTGTGTAGTCGGCAGGAGTTGCAGTGCCCGGAGTGTAGTTGATCACCTCAAGCCCAAGAGAGTTAGCGGCAGAGCTGCTCTCCGAATTGTACCACTCATATGGGGGAAGGTACCACGGAGCATCCGAAGGCTCTATCCCGAATTTTGCCAGCTCCCTATAATTGAGATTCAGGTCAGAAATTACCGAATCTTTGGAGATAAGCGATTTCGAGCGCTTCTCCCAGGCAGCGTAGAGCAGATGCTTATCGGAGTGGCCTCCAATATAGTGCCCCTCATCCTTAATCCGCTTGATTATCTGCTCCATGCTCTTCATTCTTAAAAAATTACCGGTAAAGAAGAATGACCCCTTAATTTTATTTTTCTTTAATGACCTGAGGATCTTCTCCCCACCCTGGAACATCGAGTCGGCAGAAAAGATGAGATACACCCTCTTCTCCGAAGGGTTGATCCTTACTGTGGCCCCGTTATCGTCCTTAACAAGCTTATTGCCGTTGCCCCCCTCAAGCAGAGAGAAGTAATAGCAGAGGCCGGCGGTACCATCCATTGTCGGCTCGTTTGAGGAGTAGTCTCCTATGTCGTCGTGATAGACTGCCGCACCGTTATTGAAGGGAGCATACAGGTCCGGCTTGGTAAGCGAGTGGCCGGCCCTCTCGAGGAACAGCTCTCTGTAAATAGGACCATCCACAAGGCCTCCGTATGTAAGATCGCCACTAACCCTGGTGTATGATGAGTGTGGAGAGTCAGGATAGTCTGCTGCTGCAGGATAGCCTACAATCATTGAAGTTCCCCAAGGATTGCAACCAAAGAGCCAGTCGCGAAGTGCGCTCTCCATCTCAAGATAGGTAAGATCGCCCGATGCCTCCCTGTACAGAGCAGCGTGTGTAATTGCAGCTGAAACCAGATTATTTGAACACCACAGGAAAGGAACTCCGTATATGAACGGATCGTCGGCTGCACGTTTGAGAAGACTCTCTAACCCCTGTTTCATATAAGCGATATACTTGGCAGATACTATAGGATCGGCAGATTTTGCCATATAGTAGTGACCAAGGTTGATAAAAGGATAGAACTGGTAGTGCCTTCCTCTTCCGAGCTCCATCCACGGAGTCACAGGCTCCAGCTCTCCCCAGTAATCGGCCTTTGCTTTCCAGCTGTCAGAGCCATCTATATCATAGAATGTGGCTGCGGCAAGTTCGATGTCATCGGTATATGTATCCTCTTCATAAAAGTATGGAGAGACAAGGCAGGCTGTCTGTGTGTTCCCGGGTACCTCCTCGGCAAATTTGTAGGCCTCCTCGGCTTTTCTCTTTAAAGTTTTAGAGAGTACAGGATCCATATCCGAAAAGATATCTGCCGCAAGAGCAAATGAGGATGCAAACTTGCCGGCAGCAGAAGAGACACCGGTAGTTCTGTTTATATATTTCCCCAAACCCTGAGGTTTTCCTGTTACAAAATAGACCGGACGGCCTGTCCCTTTTCCCCATCCATAATCTACAGAGTCCAAATTTGGAAGCCTGAACCCGGCATGATCCCTGTCATCTGCAATCTGTGCAAACATAACCTTATCCTCCGGATTCATTCTCATAAGCCAGTCAAGTCCCCACTTTATCTCATCAAGGATATCAGGAATTCCATTTGCACCCTTGCGTCCTGTTGCATCGTAAAAATCCTTGAATACCGATTTATTTTTCTGCATCTTCCAGGCAAACATAAGGTGGTAGAGAGCCGTGGCAGATGTTGTCTGATATTGAAGGTAGTCTGTTGCATCGTGCCAGCCTCCCCTTACATCAATTTTTTCACCGCTTCTTGTAGGGTGATCTACAATATAGCCGTCGTGCTGGTGACAGAGCTCCCCTGTATAAGGGTTATCCCCGCACCTCTGCTGACGCATATAGTTCAACATATAATCTGCAAGACCTTTGTATACATCCCCTCCTATTCTGAATGACGGTGATTTTGCTCCGTTACATACAATGTAGTATCCACCCGGAGTTTTTACCTGACTAAAGTCCAATCTGAATGCACTCTCCATCCCCCAGCGTTTTGCATTGGTGACTTTTCCGGTACCCTTATAGACAAGTTTGCCGGAGAGTGATTCATACACTCCGAATTCAGGTGATGATTTTCCTAAAGAGATAAAAACGGCAACTTTAATATCGGCAGGCAGGTATCCGGCCTGGTTAACTCTAACCCAACCGTTTGAAACCGATGTAGCCGAAGAGAGAACTGAGCTCATTAGAAATATGAGCATCCATAAGATTCTTTTTTTCATTGCAGATAATATTGATTTATCTGCTAATTTAAGCGGAATTCTCTATTTGGACAAATAGCTTGTCACTTTAAGCGGATCCTTTTCGTTGCTTAATAGTGTGTGCAGGAGCGGATCCTTGAGCACATCGTCATATATATGCTCCTTACCGTCAATCAAAACCCGTTTTGAGACAAGCCTCACTCCGTGACTATAATCCACATAAATATTTATATGAACATTTGTTACAGGCTGAATCGCTTTACCGTCCAACTTGTGCCATCCGTAAATTGTAACATGGTGTGTCCTGTTTGGGTCTGACAATTTTGAGGAGATAACGATATCTTTCTTTGTTCCCGCAACAAATACACCTGGTTTTCTGCCGGCAGCCTTCATCTGAGCCTGAATAACCTTTGAGTGATCGTAAAGCAGATCGGGTGTCTCATTTCTGTTCCCCCTTGGTATATAGTTGAACGGCTCAAGCTTTAACGAACTTTTAGAGTAGATAATATCAACTATTTTGGGAGTTGGCAGATTTGCACCTAAGGAGTCTGCAATTATCTGCGCAGTAATCGGTCCCATAGGAGTGACAAAATAGTCGGAAGCAGATCCGACTGAGAGATAATCGGGAGAGACAAATAAAACAACCCTGTGCTCCCTTCCATTTGAGTCTTTGCCTCTGAAGCTGATCTTTTTCCACTCAGTAATCAAATCGGGACGGTTACCCGATAAAATCTCA
>OFJB01000064.1_pt1 | contig 73775 bp, 63 predicted proteins | sample 1775081 | NCBI WGS metagenome assembly OFJB01 (sample SAMN08195771, study PRJEB24354) | sludge metagenome | isolation source: initial sludge from phenol fed wastewater aerobic bioreactor | place: India: Nagpur | collected 2016-06-05 | reverse complement strand
CCTCCTCCGCCCCCTCCGCCGCCGCCCGCGCCCCCACCTGCCCCTGCACCAGCCCCCGCGCCGGTGCCCGTGCCCCCGCCCGCCCCGCCAACGGGCGGCCACGACGACCTGTGGTCGGACTGGGAACGCAGCGCCCTGCGCATCAGCCGCCCGCCCGAGCCGCGCGGCTCGTCCGCCATCCTGGACCTCGTCCAGCCGACGCAGACCGCCGCCGACGGCAGCACGCACTGGGCGCCCTCGGGCTTTCTCTCGCCCCAGCCGGACGGCACCCACTACTTCCGGGTGCTGCCGCTGGCGCAGCTGTCGCCCGCGGCGCGCGCCAGCCTGCTGCAGGGGCGCGCCGGCTACATGGACCGGCTGCTGGCCCCCGCCACCGGCCAGCTCAAGGCCAACCCCCGCATGGCCGACGCGCCGGGCTGCGACGCGGCCAGCCCCGGCTGCCTGCTGCGCCGGCAGACACACGCGGTCTCGCCGCTGCGGCCCGCGCGGCACATGGCGCTCCTCGTCGGCCTGGCCCGCTACCAGGACGCGCGCATCCCGCAGCTGACCAACCCCGTCTCGGACGCCCAGGCCCTCGCCGCGGCGCTGGGGCGGCACATGGGCTACGAGGCGCGGGTGCTACCCAACGCCGGCAAGGCACAGGTGTTGCAGGAGCTGAACCGGCTGATCGAGGAATCGGGCCCGAACGACAGCGTGGCGATCTTCTTCGCCGGGCACGGCACCGTGGTCCAGGAGACCGGCGAAGGCTACTGGCTGCCCTCGGACGCCCGCGCCGACGATCCCTCGGGCTGGCTCTCCAACGCCGACATCAACCGCGCGCTGTCTGCCATCGCCAGCCGCCAGATCGCCGTCTTCGCCGACAGCTGCTACTCTGGCACGCTGGCGCAAAACGACGCGCTGCTAAGCAACGGCGCGGACGCGCCCCTGAATGTCGAGCAGATGCGCCGCATGCGCGCGGTGGTCGTCATGGCCTCGGGCGGCAACGAGCCTGTGGCCGACGGCGGGCGCGAAGGCCACTCGATCTTCAGTTGGAGCCTGCTGCATCAGCTCGACCAGGCCCGCGGTTGGGTACCCGCCGCGCGTATCTTCGGCGCGGTGCGCGGCGAGGTGGCGAAAGAGTTGCCGCAAACGCCAGTCTACGGCTTCGCGCAGGCCGCCGGGCACGAAGAGGGGGCGGACTTCCTGTTCCAGGGAGGCGCGGCGCCCGGCCAGCCTTAGGGCAGGCGCGTGCCCTGCAGCCGCGGCCGGAAATGCCGATACTGCACACAGCGACGAAGGTCTTCGCCTGCACCATGAACTCGTACCAACGGAGCCGCACCATGCCCTTCCTCAACCGCTTCAGCGTATCGCGCCGCCTGGCCGCACTCGTCATCCTGGCCTTCGTGGCGCTGGTGGCCACCAGCGGCATCCTGACGTTCACCGAACGCTCGCTGCTGCTGAGCGAGCGCAGCAACGCCGTCAAGCAGAACGTCGAGGTCGCCTGGGGCGTCATCCAGCACTTTCACGACGCGGCGCAAAAGGGCAAGATGTCCGAGGACGAGGCGCGCCAGCAGGCGCTCGACACGCTGCGCATCCTGCGCTACAGCGGCAATGAATATTTCTGGGTGAACGACATGCACCCGACCATGATCATGCATCCGATCAGCCCCAAGCTTGAAGGGCAGGACATGTCGGGCAACAAGGACCCGAACGGCAAGCTGCTCTTCATGGCGTTCGTCAATACCGTGAAAAAGAGCGGCGAGGGCTACGTCGACTACCTCTGGCCCAAGCCCGGCAGCGCCAAGCCGGTACCCAAGGTCTCCTACGTCAAGGGCTTCGCCCCCTGGGGCTGGATCATCGGCTCGGGCGTGTACGTGGACACCGTGCAGGCCACCTTCATGCAGCGCCTGGGCGAAGCAGCGCTCATCATCGTGCTGATGGCGCTGGTGCTGCTGGCCTTCGGCTGGGCGATTTCCCGCAGCATCCTGCGCCAGCTCGGCGGCGAACCCGCCGAACTCAACGCCATCACGCACAGGATGTCCGAGGGCGACCTGACCATGGACATTCCGCAAAGCGCGGCCGACAGCGTGATGGGCGGTGTGCGCGCGATGCGCGATTCCGTCGCGCGCATCGTGTCGCAGGTGCGCACGGGCTCGGAAAGCGTGGCCACCGCGAGCGCCGAGATCGCGCAGGGCAACCACGATCTCTCGTCGCGCACGGAAAGCCAGGCCAGCGCGCTGGAAGAGACCGCCGCCTCGATGGAAGAGCTTTCGTCCACCGTGCGCCAGAACGCGGACAACGCGCAGCAGGCCAACCAGCTCGCCGTGAACGCGAGCGGGATCGCCGCCCAGGGGGGTAACGTGGTGTCCGAAGTGGTCAAGACCATGCACGGCATCAGCGAAGCCAGCAAGAAGATCGCCGACATCATTGCCGTGATCGACGGTATCGCCTTCCAGACCAACATCCTCGCGCTGAACGCCGCCGTCGAGGCCGCGCGCGCGGGCGAGCAGGGGCGCGGCTTCGCCGTCGTGGCCAGCGAGGTGCGCGCGCTGGCCGGGCGCAGCGCCGAAGCCGCCAAGGAAATCAAGCACCTGATCGGCGACAGCGTGACCCGGGTGCAGGCCGGCGTACAGCAGGTGGAGCAGGCGGGCAACACCATGAGCGAGGTGGTCGGCGCCATCCAGCGCGTGACCGACATCATGGGCGAGATCAGCGCCGCCAGCCGCGAGCAGAGCCAGGGCGTGGGCCAGGTGGGCGACGCCGTCACGCAGATGGATCAGGCCACCCAGCAAAACGCCGCGCTGGTGGAGGAAATGGCCGCCGCCGCGGGCAGCCTGAACCAGCAGGCGCAAGAGCTCGTGCAGGCCGTGGCGGTGTTCCGCACCACCGGCGCCGACGCCCGGGCGCTGCGCTAATACGGGTTCGCGTTCGATCGGATAACGCGGCGGGAGCCGAAGGCAGTGCTGTAGCACGGCGAGGCGAACCAACAAAGTTATTCCATTTCCAGATCGATCGAGCACGCGAAGGCGAAGCGCAGACAGTGCTGTAGCACGGCAAGCGAAGCCGACAAAGTGATCGGTTGATCTGGAAATGGAATTAGACGATTGAAGGCGAATCCGTATAAGGCAGCAGCTGCATCAAGCCATCCACATAGCCGTCCGCCGCCACTTCGCGCACCGGCCGGCCGTGGTTGTAGCCGTAGGTGACGAGCACGACGGGACAGCCCGCCGCGCGCGCGGCCTGCGCGTCGTTGCTCGAATCGCCGAGCATCAGCGTGCGGCCGGGCGAGGTGCCCAGCCATTCGCAGGCCTTGACGAGCGGCAGCGGGTCGGGCTTCTTGCGCTCGAAGCTGTCGCCGCCGAAGACCGCCTCGAAGCAGCCGTCCAGCGCCTTGGCCCGCAGCAGCGCCAGCGCGTGCGCGCGCGGCTTGTTGGTCAGGCACACGAGGCGCAGGCCCGAGCGGCGCAGGCGCTCCAGTCCCTCGGCCACGCCGGGGTAGACCGTGGCATGCGCGCCATTGACCGCCTCGTAGTGATGCTGGTAGCGCGCCCAGGCGTCGGCGTACAGCGCCTGCGCGCCGCCGGCCCAATCCAATACAGAATGCAACAGATGCTCCGAACCTTTTCCGACACGCAGCGCGATTTCCTGCGCCGGGATCGCGGGCAGGCGCAGATCGCCCAGCGTGCGGTTGACCGCCTCGGCGAAGTCGCCCAGGGTATCGACCAGCGTCCCATCCAGGTCCGAGAGAATGGCGTCGATGCCCCCGAGGGAAACACCGGGCCGCGCGGCCGCCTCTCGTTCAGGATTGATTACATCCATTTACATTCGCTCCGACAAAAATCCAGCATTGCGCATCCAACCTGATGGATCTGCACCATTTTTCGCGGTGCACGACAAGGAGTTTGATCATGCAACTGTCCCGTTCTTCACGCTTTTCGCTTTTCGCCTCGGCCGCCCTGCCCCTCGCGCTGCTGCTGGGCGGCGCCCCGGCGCATGCGGCCTCCGCGGCGGCCGTCGCCTCATGCGCGAACGAGCCCGAGGCCAGCCGCGCCGCGTGCGTGCGCGAGGTGGGCGCGGCCGCGCAGGCCGCGCGCGCGGGCGAGCTGACCAGCGATGACGCCGCCACCTACGAGCGCAACGCCCTGGCGCGCTGCGCGGTGTTCAAGAACCCGCAGGACAAGTCGGACTGCATCAAGCGCATGGGGCCGAACGCCCGGCTCAGCGGCTCGGTCGAGGGCGGCGGCATCCTGCGCGAGGAAGTGGATACCTACACCATCCAGAAATGAAGGTGTGAGCGCATTGCTCATGCGACCCGGCAGGCATGCAGCCAAGCCGCCCCCTCAGCTTGGCCGGCGTACCCGCCGCAAGCCGAGCAACCCCAGCAGCGCCGATAGCAGCGCAAGGCCCCATTCGCCCAGCGTGGGGATGCCCTGCGCGCCCGCGCCCGGCCCGGCCAGCGGCATCACGGGCACGATCGGATCGGCGATGGCGTTGGCGGCCGGGTCGGCGTCGCCCAGCCCGTTGTCGGTGATGCTGTAGGTCACGGTCTTGTGGTCGCCGCTGAGCATCAGGTTCAGCGAGGTGGCCGCGTCCTGCGGGTCGAACCAGCCGCCGGCGCCGTCGGACTTGCGAAACCGCACCGCCGCGGGCAGCGGCTGCGGGTATTGCAGCTCGATCGTCACCGTGCCCGAGCAAGGCGACGCGGTGAAGCTGAACTGGCCGTTCGGCGCCTGCCAGCCCGGCGGCGTGCTGCCCGCCGGACCAAAGCCGCCGCTGGTCTGGAACGAACAGTTGGTGCCGCCACCGGTCAGCGTGGCCGTGGCCGCACCCGCCATGTCGGGCACGCTGCCCGCGGGCGCCACGATCTGCAGCAGGCGCGGCACCACCGACGCGGACGGCACCGATTCGGCCCCCATGCCGTGCGCGTTCTCGGCCTTCACCTTGAACGTGTAGCCGGTGCCGTTGGTCAGCCCGGTGAGGGTGATGGCGCAGACCGTGCCCGCCGGGGAGCCGGTGGCGATCGCGCAGTCGCCCGTCGCGCCGCCGGGGTCGGCCGTGGCGATGTAGCGCGTGATGGCGCTGCCGCCGTCGCTGGCCGGGGCGGTGAAGGTGATCACGGCCTGCCCGGCCGTCGCCGTGGCCGTGACGCCGGTGGGTGCGTCGGGCACATCCCCCAGGGAGTGCACGGCGCCGCCGGTGTAGGCGGGCAGGAGGTTGCCCGCCGCATCGGCGATATCGGTGCCCGCCTTCACGTCCAGCCGCAGCGAACCCGTGCCGCTGATGCCGTTGACGGTGACCGTGACCGTGCTGCCGGTGGACGCCGAGACGCTGGCTACCGTGCCCGCACCGGTGCCGGTGGTGGTCAGCGCGAAGTCGTCCGTGCTCACGTTGTTGACCGATTCGCTGAAGGTGACGGAGAACTGCACGCTGGTCGCGGTGGGGCCGGGCGTGCCCACCAGCGTGATGCTCAAGACACTGGGGACGACCGTGTCCACCGTGAGGGTCTTCTGGGTTGCCGCCACGTTGGCGTTGCCCGCCGCATCGGTGAAAGTGGCGGCGGCCACGTCGATGGTGGCCGTGCCCGTGGTGTTGGTGCTGGGGGTGAAGATGGCGCTGTAGCTGGTGCCGCTGCCGGAAAGGCTGGACAGCGTGCCGCCGCTCACGGTGATGTCGCCGGTCGTGAAACTGCTGCTGGGCTCGCTCAGGGTGAAGGTCAGCGTGGCGGTGTCGCCCGCCTTCAGGCTGGTCTTGTTCGTGCTGATGCCGACCGTGGGCGGAATCCGGTCCACGCCGTGGCTGCTGCCGCCGCTGTAGGCCGGGGTGTAGCCGAAGCCATCGTTGTTGTTGCCGTTGCCGAAATCATCGACCAGGTTGGTGTTGGCGTTCACGTCCAGCCGGAGCGAGCCGGCACCCGCGATGTTCGAGACGGTCACGTCCACCGAAGTGCCGTCAGAGGCGGACACGGCGGTGATCGCGCCGCTGGCGGAACCTGTGCCGACCAGGGTGAAATCGTCCGTCGAGATGTTGTTCACGTGCTCGTTGAAACCGACCCGGAAGGTCATCGACGACGCAGTGGCGGCGGGCGAGCCCACGGGCGCGCTGCCGGTGACGGCGGCGGGGGTCTGATCGGCGTTCGAGACCGCGATGCCATTGCCCGTGGTGTCGGCCACGACCAGCGCCGCGTCGGCCCCGGCGGCCCAGTCTTCGGCGGCGGCCAGGTTGTAGGTCACGCCGGAAGATGCCGCGCCATTGCGGTTGAGCAGCAGATTCACGTAGGCCTTGTCGGTTGTACCGAGCATCAGCGTAAACCCGGTGGGTGAGCTGATCTCGACGTTGGCCGTGTCGGTCAGGGTATAGGTGGAGTTGTTCCTGCCCGTGACGGTGAATTTGCTGGCGATGATGTCGTTGCTCGCGCCGCCGAGGCTTTTCAAGTTGGTGCCGGTGACCACGAGGGCGCCGCTGCTGGCGTCGTAGGTGGCGGACGTGATCGTGGGCACGGCCACGTTCGATGCGGTGACCGGGTTGCCCGTGGTGTCGGCCGCGGCCGGCGCGCTGGCCATGAACCCGGCGCTGCCCGAGAGGTTGTAGGCGGTGCCACTGGTCGAGTTGATGCCGTTCTTGTTGAACACCATGTTCACGTTGGCACGGTCGGTGGCGCTGAGCACGAGGACGAAGCTGCTGGCGCTGGTGATCTCGGCGTTGGCGGTGTCGGTCAGCGTATAGGTGGTGCCGCCTTCGCCGGTGAAGGTGAATTTGTTGGCAATGATGTCGTCGCCGCTGGCGGCAGTGAAATTGCTGCCGGTGACCGTGAGCGTGCCGGTGTACGCGTCGTAGGTGGCGTTGGTGATGGCGGGCGGCGGGGTGCTCTTCTTGATCTGGTCGAGGGTGACGGTCTTGAGCGCGAAATGGGCTTGCCCTGCGGGCGGGCTGCTGTAGCTGATGACCGCGCGTTTCAAATCAAACTGGCTGCCAAAGGCGCCCGTCAGGTCGATGTTGTTGTAGAGATTCCAATTGCCGCCGGTGTTGTTGTGGCAGCTTTTGGTGGTGACCGAAAAATTGGTGGAGCCGATGGGTGCATCGCTTGCGTCGTACCCGGTCACCGTCAGGTTGACGGTGATGTCGGAGGAGGTGTCGCTCTGGTTAACAGAGCAAAGCTTCAGCGCATCGAGCTGAAAGGTGTCAGCCAGCGTGCCGTCGGCGGCGATTTGCAGGGGCGTTGCAGCATATGCTGGCCCTGGGCCATTTGTCACCAGATAACCATAGGTGCTACCGTTGGCATAGGCACTGACATATCCTCCGGGGCTGGAAAACTTGATCTCGCCACCCGGTGCTATCAGGGTGGAAGCTTGATAAGACCCCCCGCCTGCCAGATCCACCGCCTTGATCTCGGTCGGTGCCAGCACGGCGCTGAAATCCTTCAGCGCCTTCTCGGAAAACGCCAGCGGGGTCTCAATGGCGCCGCGCTGGATTTCCAGATCCCAGTTGCCGCCGAGCGCGGCGCTGCCCGTCTTGTCGCTGGATGCCGCCACGTCCAGGCCGGTCCGGCCGTGGAGGATGTCCAGCAGCGCCTCGCCTTTCGCGTCCTGGGCCAGGTCGCAGCCGTACAGCAGCAGGTCGGCGCCGTCGGCCAGCGCGCCGCGCAGGGCGGCAAAGATGCGTGTGTCGTGCTGCAGCGCCTGGGTGTCCACCCGGCTGCTGCCCAGCAGCAGCACGCCGTCCTGCGCATGCGAGACGATGTGCAGCGCCGCGAGGTCATGATACGGCGCCAGCGCCTGTTCAAGCTGCGCCAGGCCGGGCATGGAGGCGTCGATCTCGATGACATCCACGCCGGGCTTGAGCGCCCGGTAGAGGGCGGCCTTGTCGGGCACGGCGGCGTCGATCACGACCAGCTCGCGTGCGCCTTGGCCCGCGTGGATGGCCAGGGCGCCGGCGTTGCCGGTGTCGGTGTGCGCGGCCGGTTTGGCCGGCCTGGCCCGCAGCGGCCGGCCGGTGGCCTGGGCGTGCCCGCCCAGGCGCAGCCCGCTGGCGTCGTCGACCCGCGCACGGGCATAGCTGCGCAGGTAGCTGCCCGCCGCATGGCAGGGGGCGCTGAGCAGTCCCAAGGGCATCAACAGGGCGGGCAGGCTGGAGAGCAAGGGATGCTGGCGTGTCATGGTCGGGGACTTTCAAATTCAGACGGCGGGCGGGACATGAGAGGCCGTCTTCTTGCTGGCAATGATGTGCGCGCGGGTGCCGGTCTGATCCTGCCAAAAATCCATGTCCTGGTATTTGGCGAACAAATCCGGCGGCAGGATGCTGCGGCGCGGCTGGAAGGCCACTTTCTTCTTCACGTCGTGCAGGCCCGGCGCGCCCAGGTTCTGGTCGAATTCGTTCTCGGAATACTCGACGTGGTCGAAGTCGTGCGCGAACCAGGGTTCGCCGATGAAGCCGTAGATCAGCTCCAGCGTGCGCTGGGGGTGCTGGGTGAGCAGGTCGTAGTCCACCAGCAGCAGGCGGTCGGAAAATTCGCCGTAATACGCCTCTTTCAACGCCGTCCAGGCGGCCCCCACCGCGCCGCCGGCGGACATCATGGATTCGCAGCGGGTGTACACGGTCTGCCGCATGGCCGCGGTGTACATGCGGCTGTAGTCGAACGGGTTCCTGCGGTGGATGCACTCAAAACTGTCCATCACCCAGGCCGGGTTGCGCACGCAGCAGATCACCTTGAAGCCCTCGACCAGTTCCGCCAACTGATACATGCGCGCCGTCCATTGCCGGTTGGTGTCGAAGACGACGGGGCGCGCATTGCCTTCGTAGTAGGCGTCGATCAGCGCGCGGCAGATGGCCTTGCGCCGGGCCTGGTCGAAGAAGGCGTAGGACTCGCTGCCCGCGCCCATCTGCTCCAGCGCGCCGCCCACCAGCGCGGCGACGGGGCTGCTCATGGCGGCGTGAAAGCGCGGGTTCTGCCGCAGGATGCCGGCGAGCAGCGTGGAGCCCGAACGCGGCAGGCCCGAGATGAAGTGGAGTTGCCTGGTCATGGGGGCGCAGAGTGTGGAGCCGATGCCCCCAGCAGCGCCAGCAGGCTGGCCACGCAGCGCTCCTGGGGCCATTCGTGCGTGGGCAGCGTCAGCTCGGCGGCCTGCGGCGGTTCATAGGGGGCGCTGATGCCGGTGAACCGGGGCAGTTGCCCGCTGCGCGCCTGGCGGTACAGCCCCTTGGGGTCGCGCGCCTCGGCCACGGCCAGGGGCGCATCGACGAAGACTTCCAGGAAGTCGCCCGGCGAAAACAGGGCGCGGGCCGCGGCGCGCTGGGCACGCAGCGGCGAGATCAGGGCGACGATGACGATGGTGCCCGCGTCCACGAACAGACGGGCCGCCTCGGCCACGCGGCGGATGTTCTCGGTGCGGTCGGCGTCGGTGAAGCCCAGGTCCCGGCTCAGGCCGTGGCGCACGTGGTCGCCATCGAGCACGTAGGTGCTGCGCCCCTGCGCGTGCAATGCGGCCTCCAGCGCGTTTGCCAGCGTGGATTTGCCCGCGCCCGACAGCCCGGTGAGCCACAGCACGCACCCGGCGTGGCCGTGCAGCCGCTCGCGTGCGCCGCGCGTGACGATGAAGGGCGGCGCGTGCAAGTGGCTGGGCATGGGGGGCAGGCTTTCTTTTTCTGCCGAATCGATAGCTGGTTGCGCTTGCCGGGTCGGCGCTTCGATTATGAATCTATCGGGATTCTCCGTCCATCAAGCGCCAACAGCTATCGATATGATAGCTGCCGATTCAGGCTGGATCAATCGGCCAACCGCGCGCGCATCGCGGCGATGACCGCCGCGTAGTCCTTCTGCCCGAAGATCGCGCTGCCCGCGACGAAGGTGTCGGCGCCCGCGTCGGCGACGCGGCGGATGTTGTCGGCCTTGATGCCGCCGTCGACTTCCAGGCGGATGTCGCGGCCCGAGGCGTCGATGCGCCGGCGGGCCGCTTCCACCTTGCGCAAGGCGCCATCGATGAAGGACTGGCCGCCGAACCCCGGGTTGACGCTCATGATGAGGACGAGGTCGATGTCCTCGATCACCCAGTCGAGCACCTCCAGCCCCAGCGCCGGGTTGAACGCCAGCCCCGCCTTGCAGCCCGCGGCCTTGATGGCCTGGATGCTGCGGTGCACGTGGCCGCTGGCGTCGGGGTGAAAGCTGATAAGGTCCGCCCCTGCCTTGGCGAAGGCGGCGGCGAGCGCGTCCACAGGCTGTACCATCAGGTGCACGTCGATGGGCACGGCCGTGCCGCCGGGTTTCACGGCGTGGGGCTTGAGCGCCTCGCAGACCATGGGGCCGAACGTGAGGTTGGGCACGTAATGGTTGTCCATCACGTCGAAATGGATCCAATCGGCCCCGGCGGCGATGACGTGGCTCACCTCTTGGCCCAGCCGGGCGAAGTCGGCCGAGAGGATGGATGGGGCGATGCGGCAGGTACGGCTCATGGCCCCGCGATTGTCTCGCATCGGGCGGCTGCGCGATGGCGAGACCACGCGCGCCGCCCGGTCGGCGCGCATGACGAGGACCACACATGAATGCATGGATCGATTTCTGGGCGCAATGGCTGCGCCCCTCCGCCGGGCTGCCGACGGTGCAATGGGCGCTGCTGCTGGCGCTGGCCACGGTGGTCGGCTACCTGGTGCAGCGCCACAGCGGCCTGCCCAAGGTGGTGGGCTACACGCTGGTGGGCACCGCCGCGGGGCTGCTCGGCTTCGGCGGCGCGGTCTGGCCGCTGCAGGGCATGGGCCTCTTCCTGATGGAGCTGGCCGTGGCCGTGGTGCTGTTCGAGTGCGGCGGGCGCCTGCCGCTGCGCTGGTTCCGCCACAACCCGATGGTGCTGGTGCAGAGCATCGCGGAGTCGCTGCTGACCTGGCTGGCGGTGTACTGGGTGATGCGCGCCCTGGCCGTGCCCACGCACGCGGCCGGGCCGCTGGCGCTGGTGGCCGTGGCGGCCTCGCCCACGGTGCTGATGCGCGTGGTGGCCGACACGCGCGCGGCCGGCGCGGTGACCGAGCGCGCCATCGTGCTCTCCACGCTCTCGTCGCTGTACGTGCTGGCGCTCGGCGCGGCGCAGGCGCAGCTGATCGACCGGCCGGCCTCGGGCCTGGGCGGCGCGGCCGAGGCGGTGCTGATGGTGCTGGGCGCCTCGGTGGCGATGGGCGCGCTGCTCGCGCTGGTGCTGCGCCTGGCGCTGCGCTTCATGAGCCCGCTGAGCGAGAACACCGCCATCCTGGTGCTGGTGCTGATCGCCGCGAGCACCGCGCTGGCGGCGCGCCTGGGCGGCTCGGCGCCGCTGGCGGCGCTGATCGGCGGCATGCTGCTCAAGCAGATCCATCCGCGCCCCTGGGCCTGGCCGCGGCAGGCGAGCTCGGCCTCCACGCTGCTCGCCATCCTGATGTTCGTGCTGGTCTCCACCGTCGCGGCGCAGGCCGACTGGAACGCCGCCGTGGCGGGCAGCGTGCTGGCGCTGGTGGCGGCGCGGCTGCTGGCCAAGGCGCTGGGCGTGGGCCTGGGCAACGCGGGCAGCGGCGCGAGCTGGCGCCAGGCGCTGTGGACCAGCGGCGCGATGACGCCGATGTCGGCGGTGGCGCTGCTCGTCGCCTCGGGCTTCATGGTGGCCTCGCCCGAGACGGGCCGGCTGATCGCGCACATCGCGCTGCCCGCCATCCTGCTGATGGAGGTGCTGGGCGCGGTGGTGGCGACCTTCGCGGTGTATGGCGCGGGCGAGAGCGTCAAGCCCTGGGCGCCGCAGATGCGGCTGCGCGCGGCCGAACGGGAAAGGGATGCGTCATGAGCCTGGAAGCCTTTCACGATTCGGAGCCGCTGACGCTGGGCGTGGAGCTGGAGCTGCAGCTCGTGAACACGCACGACTACGACCTCGCGCCCTACGCCGAGGACATGCTGCGCCTGCTGCGCAAGACGCCGCTGCCCGGCAGCGTGGTGCCCGAGATGACCAGCGGCATGATCGAGATCTCCACCGACGTGTGCCGCAGCAGCGGCGAGGTGCTGAGCCAGCTCGGGCAGATCCGCGACGCGCTGGTGAAAAGCGCCGACAAGCTCAACATCGCCATCCTGGGCGGCGGCACGCACCCGTTCCAGCAGTGGCACGAGCGGCGCATCTACGACAAGCCGCGCTTTCAGGAGCTGTCGCAGCTCTACGGCTACCTGTCCAAGCAGTTCACCATCTTCGGCCAGCACGTGCACGTGGGCTGCCCCGACGCCGACGCGGCGCTGCTGATGCTGCATCGCATGAGCCGCTACATCCCGCATTTCATCGCGCTGTCGGCCTCCAGCCCCTACGTGCAGGGGCACGACACGCAGTTCGATTCGGCGCGGCTGAACTCGGTGTTCGCCTTCCCGCTCTCGGGGCGCGCGCCCTGCGTGCTCGCCTGGAGCGAGTTCGAGGACTACTTCGAGAAGATGACCGGCACCGGCGTGGTCAAGAGCATGAAGGATTTCTACTGGGACATCCGGCCCAAGCCCGGCTTCGGCACGGTGGAGATCCGCGTCTTCGACACGCCGCTCACCATCGAGCGCGCGGCGGCGCTGGCGGGCTACGTGCAGTCGCTCGCCGCCTGGTTCCTGGCCGAACAGCCGTTCACGCCGCGCGAGGACGACTACCTCGTCTACACCTACAACCGCTTCCAGGCCTGCCGCTTCGGGCTCGACGCCGAGTACGTGGAGCCCGCCACCGGCGAGCACCTGCCGCTGCGCGAGCACATCCTGCGCACCATCGAGCGCATCGCGCCCTTCGGCGAGGCGCACGGCGCCCGCGGCGCGCTGGAGCTGCTGCGCGCCGAGGCGCAGGCCGGGCGCAACGACGCCCGCTGGCTGCGCGAGCGCATGGAGCGCGAGCAGCTGCTGGCCGAAGTCACGCGCCAGGCGGCGCTGCGCTTCAGGAGCTGAGCCCGATGGGCGAATTCGAACTGATCGCGCGCCATTTCACGCGCCCCGCGCGGCGCGCGGCGCTGGGCGTGGGCGACGACTGCGCGCTGCTCACGCCCGCGCCGGGCATGCAGCTGGCCGTCTCCAGCGACATGCTGGTCGAAGGCCGGCACTTCTTCGCCGGCACCGATCCCGCGCACCTCGGCCACAAGGCGCTGGCGGTGAACCTGTCGGACCTGGCCGCCTGCGGCGCGCGGCCCCTGGCCTTCACGCTGGCGCTGGCCCTGCCGCGGGCCGACGAGGCCTGGCTCGCGGGCTTCGCGCGGGGGCTGCTGCAACTGGCCGACGCGCACGCCTGCGAGCTGATCGGCGGCGACACCACCGCCGGGCCGCTCACCATCTGCATCACCATCTTCGGCGAGCTGGCGCAGGGCGACGCACTGCGGCGCAGCGGCGCCGCACCGGGCGACGAGGTCTGGGTCAGCGGCGCCCCCGGGCAGGCGCGCCTGGCGCTGGGCGCACTGCGCGGCGAATGGCCCCTGCCCGACGCGGTGATGGCCGCTGTGCGGCCCCGCCTAGAGCGCCCCACGCCGCGCGTGGCGCTGGGCCTGGCCTTGCGGGGGCTGGCCAGCAGCGCGATCGACGTGAGCGATGGGCTGCTGGGCGACCTGGGGCACATCCTGCGGGCCTCCCGCGCGGGGGCCACGGTCATCGGCGATGCGCTGGATGATTTGATAGCTGCTCACGCTTGCTCCGCAAGCCCCAAAGCCTGTTTTGACCCTGAAACCCTGCCCATCACCCTGGCGCAGCGCAGGCAATGCACGCTGGCCGGCGGCGACGATTACGAGCTGCTGTTCACCGCGCCCCCCCGGCACCGGGCGGCGATCGAGGCCGCCGCGCAGGCGAGCGGCACGCGCGTCACCCGCATCGGCCGCATCGAGGCCGCGCCGGGCCTGCGCCTGGTGGATGCGCAGGGCCGCCCGCTGGGCGGGCGCTACGCCTCATTCGATCACTTCGCCTGAACCGCCCAGGGTGGATTGCCTACCAGCCCCCTGCCAGTTTTCATGACGCATCGCGTCACCCACGACGCATGAAACCGGCGCGGCCCAGGCCAGGGCCACCGCGCAAGGGCCGCCCCGAAGCGCTGGTGGCGTCCCCCTTCCCACGCGCAGCGTGAGAGAAGGGGCTGAAGGCCGCGGCTCCAAGCCTGCCTGCGCAGGCTTGGACGGCCCTGAAGGGCTGCCGCCTCTGGCGGCTGTACCGAGACGCGAAGCGGCCCAGGGGGTTGTTCTCATATTCGATTGAAATCTCCGCCACGCCCCAATCCCGAAGCGAAGCGGGCCGCGCCCTGCGCGCCTTCCTGGTAATGGGCGTCCACGCCGTTGTGCCATTCGCGGCGCATGGCCTCGCGCAGCGGCAGGCCCCAGGCTTCGTGCACGGTACGGCGGTCGGCGCGCACCGCCGCCTGGGGAAAGCGGGCGATGTTCGCGGCCATGGCCTGCGCGGCCGACAGCGCCTCTCCTTCACCGACCACCTGCTCGCACATGCCGATGGCCAGCGCCTCTTCGGCGGGCACCTTGCGCCCGGTGAGGATGATCTCCATCGCCCGCCCCTGGCCGACCAGGCGCGGCAGCCGCACCGAGCCGCCATCGAGCAGCGGGATGCCCCAGCGGCGGCAGTACACGCCGAAATAGGCGCTGCGGGCCATCACCCGGATGTCGCACCACAGCGCCAGCTCCATGCCGCCGGCCACGGCCGGGCCTTCGACGGCGGCGATCACCGGCTTGGACAGCTCCATCCGCGTGGGGCCGAGCGGGCCGCGAGGCGCGGTGTTGCCCCCCATCGGGAAGGCCAGGCCCTGCACGATGTCGGTCTGGAATTTGTCGCGATCGGCCAGGGTGCTGGCGTATTTCAGGTCCCAGCCGGCGCAGAACGCGCCGCCCTCGCCCCAGAGCACCGCCACGGCCGCCTCCGGGTCGCGGTCGAAGGCCTGGAACGCGGCCACCAGCTCGTCGGCGCTTTGCGGGTCCATGGCATTGCGCGCTTCTTCGTGGCGGCTGTGGATCACCGTCCAGATGGCGCCGTCTTTCTCGATTCTCACGGTCATGGTTCAGGTCTCCTTCGTCGTGGGTGATGATGATGGGTCGAGCAGTTCCTCGCAGGCCAGGGCATGCGCGATGAGCTGCCGGGGGCTGAACCGGGCCACCCGCAGGCGCCCCGCCTGGTGCAGCACCAGCGTGCCGATGAGCTGCGCGAAAACCGCCATGCTGCGCACGTCGAGCGCCGCGCCCTCGCCCTGGCCGGCGGCCGGGGACAACAGGGCCAGCGTGCGGGCCAGGGAGGCGTTGAGCCGGCGGTCGTGGGGCCGGCCCACGCCGCGCGCCTTCAGGCCCTGGAAGGCGTACAGGCCCAGCGTCACCTCGTTGGGCCGCTGCAGGTAGTAGTCGAGAAACGCCAGCGCCGCGCGCTCGTGCGCCGCCCCCTTGCCGCGGCGGGCGCTGGCGCCGGCCACGTGCGCATGCAGCTGCGCCAGCGAGGTGGCCAGCAGCTCGGCATACAGGTCTTCCTTGCTGGCGAACAGGGGATAGATCGCCCCGGTGGTGCAGCCCGCCTGCCGGGCGATCATGCGCATCGACGCGCCTTCGAGGCCGTGCTCGTCGAACACCGCGGCGGCGGCCGCGACGATGGCCGCGCGGCGCGCATCCCTGTCGCCGAAGCACGATGACGCATGAGAACCACCGGACATGAGCCGCCGCCTCCATGGAGCCAGGAAATCCCTGGGACGGCCACAATATAACACTGTTATCAACTTGGGGGCAACCCTGCGGCGCCGCGCCCCATCGGGGGCGATCGGATCAGGGATTCAGACTTTCTTCGCCCCGTAGCTGCGCTGCATGCCGGCGCGCACGTCCATCTGGACGCCGTAGGGCGGGATCGGGTAGCGCAGCCCGTTGGCCGCCAGCCGCTCCAGCCCCGCCACCGCCTTGGCCAGGTCGGCCGGTGGCAGCGCCAGCAGCAGCTCGTCGTCGGCCACGCCGCCGTAGCGCCGCTCGGGGAAGCAGGGGATGGACAGGCTGGGCTCGCCCGTGGCCAGCGCCCGGCCCCAGGAGTCGGCGCAGGCCGACTCGCCCACGGCGCCCCATTCGAGCTTGCGGTAGCCGCTGTACTGCAGGCCGTTGATCAGCAAAATCATCTGCGCCGGATTGGCATAGACCAGCACGATCTGCGGCGCCGCCAGGCGCCCGCTGCCCAGGGGCGAGACGGCCATCGCGGCATAGCGCCCATGGGGCGCGGTGTGCATCGCCCGCTGGTGCGCGCCGGCGTCCTCGGCGGTGGCGAACCACACGCCCGCCAGGGCCTCCCCGCGCTCGAAGGCGGCGTCGCGCGGCGTCAGGCCCAGCACCACGCTGCACTGCGGGCCGACCAGGTCGTCGGCCGTGATGCCGACGGTGAACCCCAGGCGCGCGGCCTGGCCCACGATCTGGTCGGCCGTGTGCACGTGCGAGGGGCGGCGGATGCGCGGCACCGCCTCCATCTCGGCCACGCTGGCGAACATCTGCAGGGCCACCGGCGTGGTCTTCAGGCGCAGCAGGCGCATCAGCGCATCGACGAGGCCGGCGCCGTCGATGGCGCCGTCGGAAGGGTTCGAGGCAGTGTGGGTCATGGGGCCCAGTGTAGAAGCTGAGGCACACTAGCGGCCGAACATTCGATGGATCGCCCCCCGATGCGAAGACACCCGATGCGCCTTTCACTCCCCCTCCTGCTGCTGGCCGCGCTGCCGCTCGTGCCCGCGCCGGCCGCGGCCCAGGACGGCGCGCCCGCCGATGCCTCGCGCATCAGCGCGGTGACGCTGTACCCCGGCAGCGCCACGGTGGAGCGCGTGCTGCGCCTGCCCGCCGGCGCCACGCGCGCGGTCTTCGGCTGCCTGCCGGCGCAGCTCGACGCGCGCAGCCTGCAGCTGGCCAGCGCGGGCGACGTGCGCATCGGCGAAGTCAGCGTGCAGGTCGTGGACCGCCAGGTGGCCAGCGGCTGCGCCAGCGCGCTCGACGCTCGCCTGCGCGCCGCGGAAGACGAGGTGGCGCAGGCGCGGGCCGACACCGAGGCGCTGGAGCTGGCGCAGACCTGGCTCAAGACCCAGGCCGGCGCGCCGCCCGCGCAGACCCGCGAGAGCCTGGCGCCCGCCCACATCGCCGCGACGCTGGAGGCGCTGCGCCGCGCGTCGCAGGACACCCTCTCCCGGCTGAACCAGGCGCAGCGCACGCTGCACGAGCGCGAGCTGGCGCTGCAGCGCCTGAAGGCCGAGCAAGGCAGCGTGCAGGCCCCCAAGGTGGCCATGGTGCGCGTGACGCTGGCCGCCCCCGCGCCGGCGGACCTGCGCCTGACCTACCAGGTGCGCGGCCCGAGCTGGGGGCCGAGCTACCGCGCGCGGCTGGACACCCGCGGCGCGCAGCTGCAGCTCGAACGCCTGGCGCTGGTCTCGCAGAGCACGGGCGAGGACTGGAGCGGCGTGCGGCTGACGCTCTCCACCGGCCAGCCGCTGGCGGCCACGCAGGGCCCGCTGCCGCGGCCGTGGACGCTGGACGTGCCGCCCCCCGAGCCCGCGCCCGCCCCGAAGATGGCGCGCGGCGCGGCGATGGCCCTGATGGCGCCGCCCCCCGCCCCGGCGCCCGCCGCGCAGGCGGACGACACCGTGCCCAGCTTCGAGGTGGCGGCCACCGAAGGCGCCTACGCCACGCAATTCGCCGTGCCCCAGCGGGTGAACGTCCCCTCCGGCGGCGAGCGCGTGACGCTCTCGCTGGGCAGCCAGACCCTGGCCGCGACGCTGCTCACGCGCGCCACGCCGGCACGCGAGCAGGCGGCCTGGCTGGTGGCGCTGCTGCCGCCCCTGTCCGGCAGCTGGCCCGCCGGGCCGATCGCGCTGGAGCGCGACGGCGCGAGCGTCGGCCAGTCGCGCTTCGATCCCCAGGCGGCCGACTTCGCCCGCGTGGGCCTGGCGTTCGGGCGCGACGAGCAGACCGTCGTCACGGCCGAGCCGCCCCGGGAATTCACCGACAGCGCGGGGTTCACCGGCTCGCGCGCCGAGCGCACCCTGGAGCAGGGCTACACCATCGAGAACCGCCACCGGCAGGCCATCCTGCTGCAGGTGCTGGACGCCGCGCCCGTCTCGAAGAACGAGGCCATCACCGTGCAGTCGCGCTACGAGCCCGCGCCGCAAGACCCGGCCTGGGGCGGCCAGCCCGGCACGATCGCCTGGCAGCAGGACGTGGCGGCCGGCGCCAGCGCCCGGTTTTCCGCGCGCCACGTGATCGTCCACGACAAGAACGTCCCGGTGCGCGAGCGCCGCTGAACGCCGGGACCGCGCCGCCATGCACCAGGACGCCGCCGCGCCGCGCCCGAGCGCCCGCTTCATGCTCGCGCACCCCGCGCACCTGATCGCGCTGGGCTTCGGCAGCGGCCTCTCGCCCGTGGCGCCCGGCACCGCGGGCACGCTCTGGGGCTGGCTCACCTTCGCCCTCGCGCAGCACTGGCTCGCGCCCCTGCCGCTGGGGCTGATCACGCTGGCGGCGCTGCCCGTGGGCTGGTGGGCCTGCACGCTCACCGCGCGCCACCTCGGCGTGGCCGACCCCGGCTGCGTGGTGTGGGACGAGATCGTCGCCATCTGGCTCATCCTGCTGCTCGTGATGCCCACGGGCTGGCTGGGGCAGGGCATCGCGTTCGCGCTGTTCCGCGGCTTCGACGCCATCAAGCGCGGGCCGGTGGGCTGGGCCGACGCGCTGTTCAAGGGCCTGGGCTGGCGCGGCGGCTTCGGCATCCTGTTCGACGACCTCGTCGCCGCGTTCTGCACGCTGCTGGTCATCGCGCTCTGGCGGCACCTCCTGGGTTAGAGCCATGCCGCTATCGAATGAAGAGCTGTTCGCGCTTAGTGGGCAAGCGCTGGAGCCCGTTTTGATTGAAATCTCGGAACGGCTGCTGGCGCGCCAGTGCATGCTGGCCACGGCCGAGAGCTGCACCGGCGGGCTGATCGCGGCCGCCTGCACCGCGCTGGCCGGCTCCAGCCTGTGGTTCGAGCGCGGCTTCGTCACCTACTCCAACGCCGCCAAGCACGAGCTGCTGGGCGTGCCCGAGGCGCTGATCGCCACCCACGGCGCCGTCAGCGAGCCCGTGGCGCGCGCCATGGCCGAGGGCGCCATCGCCCACTCGCACGCGCAGGCCAGCCTGGCCGTGACGGGCGTGGCCGGCCCCAGCGGCGGCAGCCCCGACAAGCCGGTGGGCACCGTCTGGCTGGGCTGGCACGTGGCCGGGCAGACGCACAGCGAGGTGCGGCACTTCGCGGGCGACCGGGCGCACATCCGCGCGGCGACGCTGCGCCACGCGCTCATGCGGCTGCGGGCGCTGCTGGACTGATTCCATTTCCAGATCGATCGAGCACGCGAAGGCGAAGCACAGACAGTGCTGTAGCACGGCCAGCGAAGCCGACAAAGTGATCGGTTGATCTGGAAATGGAATGAAATCCCCAGTTGCAACACGGGTGGTCTGCCGGGGCCGGGGCGCGCCTCCCCCTGCGTCTTATGATCGGCCCGCGCCACCATGCCCACCACCCCACCCGATCACGCCGCCTTCCTCGCGCAGCACCTGCCCGCGCAGCGCGAGCCCCTGGCCTGCCACGCCACGGACGGCGGGTACGTCTGGCTCCGGCGCACGGCGGCCCCGGCCCATCCCCTGCAGCGCGGCGGGCTGGCGCTCGCGGCGCGGCTCTCGCACACGCCGGCACTGCGCCCATCCGTCCCCGCGGACGGCGCCGCGGCGCTGGACGGCCTGCGCACCCTGGCCGCCCACGGCCTGCGCGTCCCGGACGTCCTGGCGCAGGACGGCGCCGGCTTCCTGCTGCGCGACCCAGACGGCGGCGCCCGCCCCTGCATGACGCTGGACGCCGCGCTGCACGCCGCGGCCGCCGAGGGCGCCGGCCCGGCCCTGGCGCTCTGGCGCCAGGGGCTCGCCCTGATGGACCACGCGCACGCGGCCGGGCTCAGCCTGGGCGGGGCCTTCGCGGGCGACCTGCTGGTCTGCGCCGACGGCGCCCTGGCCTGCACCCGCGCCGAGGCCATCGCCGCCCCTCTGCCGGCGCCCGAGCTGCGCCAGGTGCGCGACGCGCTGGCCTACCTCTGGTCCACCGCGGCCCCCCTGCACCAGGCCGGCCTGCGCGAGGCGGCGCGGCCCGTGTGGCGCGAATGGGTCGCGAGCCCGGTGCGCGGCGAGCCCTTTCGCGGCGCGCTGGCGCAGCACCTGTCGCGCCTGAGCTGGCTGCGCTACCTGCCGCCGGACAGCCGCTGGGGCAGCGCCATCTACCAGATGCGCGCCGCCTACGAACAGGCCATGGCGCCACGCTACGGCGAGGCGCCCGCCGATCCCTCTTGAACAAGGAGAAAACCGTGAACTACCTCCACACCGTCGCGCTGCTGGCCGTCCTCGAATACCTGGCCTTCACCCTGCTCACCGGCCGCGCGCGCATGCGCGGCCACGTGATGGCGCCCAGCACCACGGGCGACGAAGCCTTCAACCGCGCCTTTCGCGTGCAGCAGAACACCCTGGAGCAGATCGTCGCCTTCCTGCCCGCGCTGCTGCTGGCGGGCCTGTACTGGCCCCAGAACCTGGTGGCGGGCATCGGCGTGGTCTGGCTCCTCGGCCGGCTGCTGTACCGCCAGCAGTACGTGAAAAACCCGGCCAGCCGCGGGCCCGGCTTCGCCCTCACACTGCTGCCAACCGTGGCGCTGGCGCTCGCCGCCCTGTGGGGCGCGGTGGCCAGGGCCGCCTGATTCAGCCTTCGAGGGCGTCCGTCAGCGCGCGCCCGAGGCGCGCCGCATACGCGGCGGCATCCACGAAGTCCGGGCACAGCTCGGTGCAGCACACGGTGCGCCGGCGCATCGCCGCTTCGTCCTGCGCCTGCCCCAGCGCGGCGCACAGCAGCGCCCAATCGGGCGGCGCGACCAGCGTGCCGGTGACGAAGAGCACGCCCGTCCTCTGGCGCCGCTGCGCCAGCCCCACGAGCTTGCGCCCGCCCGCCGCGTCCACCACCTCCCACGACGCCAGCGAGCCATAGCAGGCCCAGGGCACGGTGGGCCCGAGCCGCGCGTCGGCCCCCGCCACCTCGCCCGGCGGCAGCGCGCGCGCCGCCACGCCCAGTTCCGCCAGCAGCCGCACGTACATCTGCCCCAGGGCGCGGTAGCTTTCGTTGATGCGCCCGTCCACCCAGGCGTGACCGAGCGGCAGCACCACCGAGGCGCTGACCATCCACGGCCCGGTGAGCACCGCGCCGCCGCCCGAGGTGCGCACCAGCGCCTGCACGCCCGGCGCCTGCCGCATGAGCGGCTCCAGCCGCTCGCGCTGCGAGCAGCCCAGCACGATGGCGGGCGCCTCGTAGGTCCAGACGGCGCAGCGCGGCGCGCGCACCGGCGCGCTCATCTGCGCCAGGTTCCAGGCTTGTTCGTCTTCGGCAGTCGTGGGCATGCGGGCAGGTTCGGAGTCTGGGGCAAAAGCGCAAGGGTAGCAGCGCTGCAGGGGCCGGGCAGCTGTCGCACAATCACCGCCATGCACCTGTCCAGCCCCACCCCGTTCCCCTTCAACCGGCCGCGGCGTCTGCGCCGCGATGGCTTCTCGCGCAACCTGGTGCGCGAATCGCGCCTCTCGCCGCACGACTTCATCTACCCCGTCTTCGTGCACGAGGGCACGAACCGGCGCGAGCCCGTGCCCTCGATGCCGGGCGTGGAGCGCCTGAGCCTCGACCTGCTGCTCAAGACCGCCGAGGAGTGCGTGGCGCTCGACATCCCGGTGCTGGCGCTCTTTCCCGCGATCGACGCCGCGCTCAAGACGCCCCACGGCAAGGAGGCGACCAACCCCGACGGCCTGATCCCGCGCGTGGTGCGGGCGCTGAAAAAGGAATTTCCGCAACTGGGCGTGATGACCGACGTGGCGCTCGACCCCTACACCAGCCACGGGCAGGACGGCGTGCTCGACGAGACCGGCTACATCATCAACGACGAGACGGTGGAGATCCTGGTGCAGCAGGCGCTGGCGCACGCGCACGCCGGAGTGGACATCGTCGCGCCCAGCGACATGATGGACGGGCGCATCGGCGCGGTGCGCCGCGCGCTGGAGGCGCAGCACCTGATCCACACCCGCATCATGGCCTACAGCGCCAAGTACGCGAGCAGCTTCTACGGGCCGTTCCGCGACGCGGTGGGCACGCGCGGCGCCCTGGGCAAGGCGGACAAGAACGTCTACCAGATGGACCCGGGCAACAGCGACGAGGCGCTGCGCGAGGTGGCGCTCGACATCGCCGAGGGCGCCGACATGGTGATGGTCAAGCCCGGCATGCCCTACCTGGACGTGCTGCGCCGCGTCAAGGACGAGTTCCGCATGCCCACCTTCGCCTACCAGGTGAGCGGCGAGTACGCGATGCTCAAGGCCGCCGCCGCCAACGGCTGGCTGGACCACGACGCGGTGATGATGGAAGCGCTGCTGGCCTTCAAGCGCGCCGGCGCCGACGGCATCCTGACGTATTTCTCGCTGGACGCCGCGCGCCTGCTCGGCCGCGCCTGAGCCCGTGGAAAACGTCCGGGCACGCCCTCCGCCTTGCCCTTGCCGCGAGTAGGCGAAAGTAGACTACACGGTTTTTCGCCTTCATCCGGGCCGGCAGCAGCGGCTGCGCGCGCGCCTTGGTTTTCCCGTTTGCAAAAAGGAAGTTCCCGTGAGCAATGAACCTCGCCCCAGTTCACCTCCCGACACCTGGTCGGCACTCTCCACGGCCGCGCTGCGCGTGGCCTTCGGCATCATCTGGATCGTCAACGCCGCGTTCACCTGGATGCCCGGCTTCGCCGCCAACTACGCGGGCTACCTGCGCAACGCGGCGGACGGGCAGCCCGCCTGGTCGGCCTGGTGGTTCAACCTCTGGATCGCCATCGTCGAGCCGCACGCGGACACCTTCCTGTGGCTCACGCGCATCGCCACCACGCTGCTGGCGCTGGCCCTGCTGTTCGGCTTCGCGCGGCGCACGGTCTACGTCATCGGCGCGCTCTACAGCCTGCTGATCTGGAGCACCGCGGGCGGCTTCGGCGGCCCCTACACCATCGGCGCCTCCAACACCGGCGTGGGCATCATCTACGTGCTGATCTTCGCCGTGCTGATCGCCATCAACCACCGCGCGGGCACCAGCCCCTACAGCCTGGACTATTTCATCGAACTGAAGTGGCCGAGCTGGAGCTGGATCGCCGAATGGCGCGAGCGGCGCCTGTCGGACGCGCCGCGCGTCGCCTGGTGGGCGCAGACCGGCATCCTCGCTGGTGTCGCGGCCGTGGTGTTCTTCCTCGTCGCCGGCCTGCAGAGCAGCATGAACGTCAAGGCCCCGACGCCGGCCGCCGCCGCCGCCGCCGTCTCGCCGCTGCAGCTCATGAGCAAGGAACCCGTCAAGCAGGCGCATGACGCGACGCTGCCGCCCCTGACCAAGGGCAAGGAAGTGACGCTGAACATCGACATCTCCGACAAGGACGTGGAAATCGCCAGCGGCGTGAAGTACAAGGCCTGGCCCTTCGGCGGCTCGGTGCCCGGCCCCACGCTGCACGTCAAGCAGGGGCAGATGGTCAAGGTGGTGCTGTCCAACAAGGCGACGATGCACCACTCCATCGACTTCCACTCCGCGCTCACGCCGCCCAACACGAGCTTTCACGACATCATGCCCGGCGAGCAGATCGAATTCACCTTCGAAGCCAAGGTGCCAGGCGTCTTCGTCTACCACTGCGGCACCCCGCCCATCCTGCTGCACATGGCCAACGGCATGTACGGCGCCATCGTGGTCGATCCGGCGGACGATCCCCGTCCCAAGGCCGACAAGGAATACGTGCTGGTGCAGAGCGAGTGGTACACGCAGCAGATTTCCGGCAACCTGATGGGCCCGGACTTCACCAAGATGCAGAAGATGCAGCCGGACATCGTGGCCTTCAACGGCGTGGCCTTCCAGTACAAGGACCATCCGCTCACGGCCGAGCCGGGCCAGCGCGTGCGCCTGTACGTGGTCAACGCCGGGCCCAGCATGTGGAGCGCCTTCCACGTCGTCGGCACCATCTTCGACAAGGTCTACCCGGACGGCGACCCCAAGCACGCGCGCAGCGGCGTCTCCACCTACACCGTGGCGCCGGGCGAAGGCACGGTCTTCGACCTGGTGATCCCGGATGCGGGCGAATACGTCTTCGTCGACCACGCCTTCGCGCACCTGGACAAGGGCGCGGCCGGCGTGCTGGACGTGCGCAAGCCCGGCCAGGCGCTGGGCAAGCCCAACATCACGAAGATCGCGGGCGCGGCGGCCAGCACGCCCGCCGCGGCCGCCGCCCCGGCGCCCAGCGGCCCGTACAAGTTCGACGCCGACCGCGGCGCCCAGCTCTACGCCAGCACCTGCGGCGCCTGCCACCAGCCCAACGGCACGGGCCTGCCCGGCGCCTTCCCGCCGCTGGTCAAGAACCCGGCCGTGCTCGACGCCGACCCCACCCTGCACATCCGCACCATCCTGCACGGGCTGAGCGGCCAGGTGATCGACGGCGTCTCCTACCCCAGCCCGATGCCGCCGTTCGCGGACGCGCTCTCGGACGCCGACGTGGCCGACATCGCCAACCACGAGCGCAGCTCGTGGGGCAACCAGGCCAAGCTGATCACCGCCGATCAGGTCAAGGCGCAGCGCTGAGCCTCGCCGCCCACAGGCCGCCCGCACCCCGGGCGGCCTTTTTTTTCGTTCGGCTGCTTGCCCTTACTGTATAAACATGCGCGGGCCGCCAGGCCGTCGAGGATGCCACCCATGAAGGACATGAAGATCGCCACCCGGCTCATGCTGGGGTTCGCGCTGATGTGCGCGTTGCTCGTCATCGTCGGGGCCACGGCCCTGTACAAGGGCGCGCAGCTGGAGAGCGGGCTCGCGCTCGTGACCCAGGAGCGCATCCCGCGCGTGCTGCTGATGCACGAGGCAGAGCTGCAGATCGGCCGCATCGACACCGCCATGCGCGACCTGCTCATCGCCAAGGAAGACGCGCAGCTCGCGCAGGCCGAGGCGAGCCTGATGAAGGGGCGCGAGCGCATCGGCGTCATCCTCGACCGGTTCAAGGCCGAGATGAAGGCCCCGCAGGCGCAGAAGCTCCTGGCCGCCGTGCTCGAACAGCGCAAGCAGTACATCGACGTCCAGAACCGCTTCCTCGCCATCCGCAAGCAGGGCGCCGCCTTCGCCGCGCAGGCCTTCGTCACCGACACGGCCCAGCCCGCGCTGGAGAGCTACCGCAAGGCGCTCGACGCGCTCAAGGACTACCAGGGCGAGGTGCTCCAGCAGGCCGGCGTGACGGCGCACGACACCGCGCAGGGCCTGAAGCTCGCGGTCTGGACGGCGCTCATCGCCGGCCTGGTGCTGGCCGTCGTGCTCGCGCTGTGGATCATCCGCGCCGTCACGCGCCCGCTGCGCGAGGCCGTGGACGTGGCGCAGGCCGTGGCCGCCGGCGACCTCGCGGTGCAGGTGCGCGCGCAGGGCACGAACGAAACCGGGCAGCTGCTCTCGGCGCTCTCGCGCATGGTGCAGGAGCTGCACCAGGTCGTCTCGGGCGTGCGCGCCAATTCCGAGAGCGTCGCCATGGCCAGCAACCAGATCGCGCAGGCCAACCTGGACCTGAGCTCGCGCACCGAGCAGCAGGCCAGCGCCCTGGAGCAGACCGCCGCCTCGATGGAACAGCTCAACGCCACCGTGCGCCAGAACACCGACAACGCGCAGCAGGCCAACCAGCTCGCCAAGAGCGCATCGAGCGTCGCCGAGGAAGGCGGCCAGGTGGTCGGCGAGGTGGTGCAGACCATGCGCGCGATCAGCGGCGACAGCCAGAAGATGGCCGACATCATCCAGGCGATCGACTCCATCGCCTTCCAGACCAACATCCTGGCCCTCAACGCCGCCGTCGAAGCGGCGCGCGCGGGCGAGCAGGGGCGAGGCTTTGCCGTGGTGGCCACGGAGGTGCGTTCGCTCGCGGGGCGCTCGGCCGCGGCCGCCAAGGAGATCAAGCAGCTCATCGACACCAGCGTGGCCCGCGTCGGACAGGGCACCGCGCTCGCCGACCGGGCGGGCGAGACCATGGTCAAGGTGGTGGACGGCATCCGCCGCGTGACCGACCTCATGGGCGAGATCAGCGCCGCCAGCCAGGAACAGAGCCAGGGCGTGGCGCAGGTGGGCGACGCCATCACGCAGATGGACCAGGTGACGCAGCAAAACGCCGCGCTGGTGGAGGAAATGTCGGCCGCCGCCGCCAGCCTGCAGACCCAGGCCGGGGAGATGGTGCAGTCCGTCTCGGCCTTCAAGCTCCAGGCCCACCCGCAGGGCTCCGCCACCCGCCCGCCGGCGCCACCGGCGGCCGCCCGCCGGCCGGTGGCACCGCCCGTCGCCCGGCCCGCGCCCCTGCCGGGCGCCTCGGCCCATGCACCCAAGGCACCCAAGCCCAAGGCGCTGGCCCACACCAACGAGAGCGGGGACTGGGAAAGCTTCTGAGCTTTCCCCCGCCACGCGGCGCCGCCCCGGATTCCCATGCCCAGCACATTGCGCGCCAAGACGCTGGTGGCGCTGGCGGCCGTGGCGCTGCTGGCGGCCATCAACATGCTCACGGTGCAGTTCCTGCTGCACCGCTCGGACAACATCGCCGCCACGCTGAACGTGGCCGGCAAGATGCGCCTGCTACCCCAGCGCGCGGGACTGCAGGCGCTGGCCGCGCCCGCCACCGGAGCGGCCGCGCCGCTGGCGCAGTACCAGCAGGACTTCGAGGCCGCGCGCAGCGCGCTCCAGTCGGGCGGCAGCGCCTTCGGCCTGAGCGTGGCGCCGGTGCCGGACGATCTGCTGCCCCTGCTGCAGGCGCTTGACACCAGCTGGCAGCGCTACCGGGCGCTCCTGGCGCAACTGCCCCCGGCGCAGCCTGCCCCCGGCAGCCAGGCGGCACGGCTGGAGCAGGCCAGCGACGCGATGCTCGCCCGCACCGAGGCGCTGATCGACGCGCTGGTGAACCATTCCGCGCGGGTGCAGCGCAACGCGGCGATCGCCAGCACCTTCCTGTTCCTGCTGGACCTGCTGCTGCTCGCGCTTGGCTACGTGCTGTTCATGCGCCACGTCCTGCAGCCCATCCAGGCGCTCACGCGCCAGTGCCGCTCCATGGCGCAGGGGCGCTACGTCACCCGCGTGACGGTGCCGCCCGGCGGGGAGTTCGCCGAACTGGCGCAGGTGCTCAACAGCTCCAGCGAGCGCATCGCCCAGCTCCTGCTGGACGTGCGCGCCGAACGCGAGGCCCTGGCGCAGATGCAGGCCATGTTCGACGGGCTGGCGCAAAACAGCGTCGCGGGCATCTACATGCTCGACGCCGAGAAGCGGCTGGTCTATGCCAACGCGCGCTTCGCCGAGCTGCTGGGCTACCCGCAAGACGAGCTGCAGGCGCACTTCGAGCTGCGGCGCCTGTTCACGCAGGAGACCTGGCAGCAGGTCTCGCGCAGCATCGATGAGCGCCTGGGCGGCCACATGCGCAGCGCGCGCTACGAATGCAAGGTCCTGCGCGCCGACGGCACGCCCATCGACGTGGAGGTCTTCGGCTCGGCCATGCACCTCAAGGACGCGCCGGCCACCATCGGCATGCTGATCGACATCAGCCAGCGCAAGCGCGCCGAGGCCTCCATGCGCCGCGCCAACATCGTCTACCAGAGCACGCGCGACGCCATCGTCGTGACCGATGCCGACGGCGCCGTGCTGGACGTCAACCCCGCCTTCACCATCATCACCGGCTACCAGCCCGCCGACATCGTGGGCCGCAGGATGAACCTGCTGAGCTCGGGCCGGCACGACCGGGCGTTCTACCAGGCCATGTGGGAGCGCCTGCGGGCCACCGGCTCCTGGAGCGGCGACGTCCACAACCGGCGCAAGAACGGCGAAGACTTCGTCGAGCACCTGGAAATCTCCACCGCGTACAACGACGACGGCAGCGTGAACTGCCGCGTGGGGCTGTTTTCCGACGTGACCGAGGAGCGCCTGCGCGAGGCCCACATCTGGCACCAGGCCAACTTCGACCACCTCACGGGCCTGGCCAACCGCCAGATGTTCGAGCAGCGCCTGGCGGCCGGCATGGAGCACGCGCGCACCACCGGCCTGCCCATGGCGCTGGTGTTCCTCGACCTGGACCTGTTCAAGGAGGTCAACGACACCTTCGGCCACGACGAGGGCGACGCGCTGCTGCAGGAAGTCTCCCGCCGCCTGCTGGCCTGCGTGCGCTCGTCCGACCACGTGGCGCGCCTGGGGGGCGACGAATTCACGCTGATCCTGCAGGACGTGCAGCACGAGAGCGACGTGGCCCGGGTCTGCGAAAAGGTGCTGCAGAGCATCGTGCGGCCCTATGCGCTGCGGCAGAACACGGTGCACATCTCGGTGAGCGCGGGCATCGCGTTCTACCCATCGGACGCCGGCGACAGCGCGCAACTGCTCAGGCACGCCGACCTGGCGATGTACGCCTCCAAGGAGAAGGGGCGCAACCGCTTCTCGCGCTTCGCGCCCGAGATGCTGCGCGAGGAGCAGTGGCGGCTGCAGCTGCTGCACGAGCTGGAAAAGGGCCTCACGCGCGAGCAGTTCCGGCTGTACTACCAGCCCATCGTGGAGATGGCCACGCAGCGCACCATCAAGGCCGAGGCGCTGGTGCGCTGGGAGCACCCGCTGCACGGCATGGTGAGCCCGGTCGAGTTCATCCCCGCTGCGGAGGAATCGGGCCTGATCGTGGCGCTGGGCGACTGGGTCTTCCGCGAAGCCGCGCGCCAGCTGGCCGAATGGCGCCACGCGGTATCCGAAACCTTCACCCTGAGCGTCAACGTCTCTCCCAGGCAGCTGCACGCCAGCGAGCAGCAGGTGCAGGACTGGCTGGACTGGCTGCTGCGCCTGTCGCTGCCCGCCGACAGCCTGACGGTGGAAATCACCGAAGGCGTGCTGCTGGACGAAGACCAGGCCACCAGCGCCAAGATGCAGGTGCTGCAGGCCGCGGGCATGTCGGTGGCGCTGGACGACTTCGGCACCGGCTACTCGTCGCTGTCCTACCTCAAGCGCTTCACGATCGACTACCTCAAGATCGACCGCAGCTTCGTCAGCAAGCTGCCCGACTCCGAGGAGGACTGCGTGCTGTGCAACGCCATCATCGCGATGACGCACCAGCTCAACATCCAGGTCATCGCCGAGGGCGTGGAGACGCGCGAGCAGCACGAGTACCTGCTGGCCGCGGGCTGCGACTATGGCCAGGGCTACTGGTACGGCCGGCCCATGGATGCCCATGCCTTCGGCGAACGGCTAGCCAGCGAGCGCCGCGGCGCGCCCGCCTGAGCCTCACCGCGCCAGCCCCAGGCGCGAGACGAACTTCTCCATGTCCAGCAGGATGAGCATGCGCTCGGGCAACTGGCCGATGGCCTTGAGGCATTCGTCATCCACGGCGGCCGCCGTCGCGGGCACGGCCCGCAGCTGGGCGGCATCGATGCGCACCACGTCCGAGACGCTGTCCACCACCAGCCCCACCACCTGCGTGCCCACGTTGAGCACGATCACGACGGTGAGGCTGTCGTAGTCCGCCTGCGGCAGGCCGAAGCGGATGCGCAGGTCCACGATGGGCACGATCACGCCGCGCAGGTTGACCATGCCCTTGATGAAGGCGGGCGCGCCCACGAGGCGCGTGGGCTCCTCGTAGGAGCGGATTTCCTGCACCTGCAGGATGTCGATGCCGTACTCCTCGCGGCCCAGGCGAAACGCCAGGTACTCGCTGCCCGGCGGCGTACCCGGGTCCTCGTCCGCGGCGCGGGCCGGCGCGTCCATGCTCACTGCGTTCATGTGATCCTCCTTGGCGCAAATGGATCAGAACTGTTCCCAGTCCGCATCGTTTTCGGGGCCGGCAGACCCCTTCGCGGAGGCGGCGCCGGCGGAGGCCAGGGGCGCGGGTTTCGCCGGTGCCGCCAGCGCGCGCTTGGCGGGCTTGGTTGGCTTGGCGGCGGGCTTCACCGGTTGGGCCGGCGCGGCATGCCTGCGCGTGCCCTGGGCTGCCTGGACCTGGGCGCCCTGCGTCAATCGGAAGGTCGCCACCGAATGCACCATCTCCTCGGCCTGGGACTGCAGGCTGGCGGCCGCGGCCGACATTTCCTCGACCAGCGCGGCGTTCTGCTGCGTCACCTGGTCCATCTGCGTGATGGCCTCGCCCACCTGCGCCACGCCCTGGCTCTGCTCGTGGCTGGCGGCGCTGATCTCGCCCATGAGATCGGTCACCCGGCGGATGCTGGTGACCACCTCCTGCATGGTCTCGCCCGCCTTGTCCGCCAGCGCCGAGCCCTGCTCCACACGCTCGACGCTGGTGCCGATGAGCTGCTTGATCTCCTTGGCCGCCTCGGCGCTGCGCCCCGCGAGCGAGCGCACCTCCGTGGCCACCACGGCAAAGCCCCGGCCCTGCTCGCCCGCGCGCGCCGCCTCGACGGCGGCGTTCAGCGCCAGGATGTTGGTCTGGAAGGCGATGGAGTCGATCACCTGGATGATGTCGGCGATCTTGTGGCTGTCGCCGCTGATGTCGCGCATGGTCTGCACCACGTCGGCAACCACGCGCCCGCCGTCCTCGGCCACGGTGGAGGCGCTTTGCGCCAGCTGGTTGGCCTGCAGCGCGTTGTCCGCGTTCTGGCGCACGGTGGAGTTCAGCTGCTCCATCGAGGCGGCGGTTTCCTCCAGGGCGCTGGCCTGCTGCTCGGTGCGCGAGCTCAGGTCCAGGTTGGCCTGCGCGATCTGGCCGCTGGCCGAGGCCACGCCCTCGGAGTTGGCGCGCACGCCCGAGACGACCTGGTGCAGCTCCTGCACCATGCGCGAGAGCGCCGTGAGCAGCTTGCCCGTTTCGTTCCTGCCATGGGCGCCGATGCGCACGGACAGGTCGCCCGCGGCCACGGCCTCGGCCACCTGCACCGCCTCGTGCAGCGGGCGCGTGATGGCGCGGATGATCCACAGCGCCAGCGCAATCGACAGCAGCACCGCCACGATCACGGCGATCCCGACCGCGGTCTGGATGGAAACGATGTCCTGCCTGGCGCCGGCGACGGAGGCATCGAGCGCGTCGGTCTCGTACTGCTTCATGGTCTCCACGGCCTGGTTGTACGCATCGAGCACCGGCCGCACGTCCTTGAGCAGGTAGGTGCGCGCGCTGTCCTGGTCGCCCTGCAGCACCAGGGCCATCAGCTTGTCCTGCGCCTGGACGTACCGGGCGGCCTTGTCCTCGATGTCGCGCAGCATCTCCCGCGCCTTGGGGTGGGTGACCGCGCCGTCCATCTGCTTGAGCAGCTCGCGGATCTGGGCGCGCAAGCCCAGCACCTTCTGCTTGAGCGCCTGCTCTTCTTCGGGGGTCTGCACGACGAACATGTCGCGCATGCCGATCGCGATCGCGCCGCGCAGGTCGTTGATCCGGGTGAATGCCGTGAGCTGCGGCAGGCGCTGGTCGGAAATCGCTGAAAAACCGGTGTTGATCGACGCGCTCTTGAACAACGCAACCGCGCCGAGGGTGACGATCAACAGACCGATGACGGCAAAACCCAGCGTCAGCCGGGTGGAAATCTTCATGTCTTTCATAGGGGCAACTTCAGTCTTGTCGGGGGCAGGGACGAGGCGCCGAAGGGCGCGAGAGCTTGAGCATTCGCGTTCGACGTTACCAATTGTATATTGTTGAATAATGATGTAATTATTCTGGATGCCCTGCTTTCCTTGAACTGCCCCTGCGAACGGGGCACCTTCGCCAGGTTTTTTGACGAACGTCAAGAATGAACGGATCCGCCCATGCCCAATGGGACGCCGCCGCCTCCGGCGCACTCCGGCACGGCTATGCTCGGGTCGCCACGGGCCCCGCCACGTCTTGCGCGCCGCGCCCAGGCTCTCCCCCGCCGACATCTCCTGGACCATGAACCTGTCTTGCGTGCTGTCCTTCGCCGTTCTGGCGTGGTCATGTGCCGGCGCCGCCGCGGCCGCGAACGGCCACTCGCCCCCCGCGCCGCCACCACCGCACCTGACGGTGGTGACCGACAACAACGACCCGCCGCTCCTCTCCATCGACAGCGAAGGCCGGGCACGCGGCTACACGGTCGATCTGTGGAAGCTCTACGAGCGGCACACGGGCAACGCCGGGCTGCTGCAGGCCGTCGAAGGCGGCATGGCGCGCATCACGGCGGCCGAACGCGAGCAGCTCGCCAGGCGATGGCTGCAGGCGCCGCCCCGCCCGGGCGGGCCCGACTGGCGCCTGGTGGCCTGGGCGGGCGGCGTGGGCGGCGCGCTGCTCGCGCTCGCCCTCTCGTGGGCCTGGGCGCTGCGCCGGTCGGTGGCGGCGCGAACGCGCGAACTCTCGCGCGCCCACCGGCGCCTGCGCGATCTGTTCGACGCGATTCCCGACGCCGTGCTGATCAAGGACCGCGCGGGCGCCTACCTGGACGGCAACCGCCGCGCGGCCGAGATGGTGGGCGTGGCGCGGCCGCAGGATCTGCGCGGTGTCAATGCGCGCGAGCGGCTGATCCGGGGCGCGGACGGCAAGGGGCGGGTGATCGACTACGCCGTCTCGGCGGTGCGCGACGCCACCCGGCAGGTGAGCCACTACGTGTGCTCGCTCACCGACCTGACGGCCGAGCGCGAGGCCCACGCGCGGGCCCGGCACATGAGCTTCTTCGACGCGCTGACCGACCTGCCCAACCGCAACTACCTGCTCGGCCAGCTCGACCGCCTGCTGCAGGGCGGCGACGCCGATGCCGGCGGCGTGCTGCTGCTGTTCGACCTGGACCACTTCAAGCGCGTGAACGACCTTCGCAGCCACATGGTGGGCGACCGCCTGCTGGTGGCCATCGCGCAGCGCCTGCGCGCGTGCGTGCGCGAGCAGGACGTGGTGGCGCGCCTGGGCGGCGGCATGTTCGCGCTGATGAGCCCGTGCGACCTGTGCCACGCCTCGGTCTGCGCGCAGCGCGCCGGCGCCGGCGCGCGGCAGGTGGAGCAGGCGCTGCGCGAGCCGTTCGAGATCGCCGGCGAGGCGCCGCTGAGCGTCACGGCCAGCCTGGGCTGGACCACCTACCTGCCCGGCGCGACGACCGCCGCCGACGTGCTGCGCGAAGCCGAGCTGGCGATGTACGAGGCCAAGGCCCAGGGCCGCAACCGCACTTGCCGCTACGAGCCCGCGATGCTGGCCGCGCTGCGCCAGCAGGAAGAGCTGCTGCAGGAGCTGCGCACCGCGATCGGGCCGGCCGGCACGGGCCTGGCACTGCACGCGCAGTTGCAGGTGGACGCCGCGGGCCGGGCCACGGGCGCGGAGATGCTGCTGCGCTGGCGCCGGGCCAACGGCGAGACCGTGCCGCCCGCGCAGTTCATCCCGATTGCCGAGGAGCACGGGCTGATCCACGCGCTCGGGCAATGGGTGCTCGACCAGACCTGCGCGCAGCTCGCCGCGTGGGCGCGCCAGCCGCGCACGGCCCGCCTGTCGCTGGCGGCCAACGTGAGCGCGCGCCAGTTCGCCCAGCCGGGCTTCGTCGGCCAGGTGCGCCAGGCGCTGGCCCGGCACGGCGCCAACCCGGCGCGGCTCAAGCTGGAGATCACCGAGTCGGCGCTCCTGGGTGACCTGGAGGCGGTGGCCGGCAAGCTGCACGAGCTGCGCGCGCTCGGCATCCGCATGTCGCTCGACGACTTCGGCACCGGGTATTCCTCGCTCTCCTACCTGTCGCGCCTGCCCATCGACCAGCTCAAGATCGACCGCTCCTTCGTCATGCACCTGCCCGCCGACCCGACCGACGCCACCATGGCGCGCACGGTGATCGGCATGGCGCAGGGCCTGGGCCTGCAAGTCGTGGCCGAAGGCGTGGAAACCGCCGCGCAGCGCGACTTCCTGCTGGGCGAAGGCTGCGACCTGCTGCAGGGCTACCTGGTGGCCCGGCCCATGCCGGTGGCGCAGCTGGAGCAGGTGCTGGCCGCCATGGACCGGGCGCCCGCGCCGAGTGCCTACGCGTGAGAGCCTCTCCATAGTCTCTGAGGGGTTGTCGCGCACGTTACCGCTTGTGGGCGCAATTATTGCTGCGGCAAATATAATCGCGCCATGCCCGCTCCCCAGCCCTCCCTGCCCTCCGGCGGCCCGCACCCGTTCGAGGTGCCGCGGGCGCTCGGGCCGCAGCTTCGCCGCATCGTGTCCCTGGTGGTGGCCGCGATCGAGCACCACATGGGGCCGCTCGGCCTCACCGACGCGCAGTGGCGGCCCATGCTGCACCTGCTGCGCCACTCGCCCACCACCGCGTCGGAGCTGGCGCGCTCGTGCGCGGTGGACACGGGGGGCCTGACCCGCCTGATCGACCGCCTGCAGGCCAAGGGCCTGTGCGAGCGCCAGCGCTCCGAGACCGACCGGCGCGTGGTGCACATCGCGCTCACGCCGCAGGGCCGGGACGTGGCCGAGCGCCTGCCCGCCATGCTCGGCACCGTGCAGGAGGAACTGATGCACGGCCTGAGCCCCGCCGAAGAGGCGCAGCTGCGCGAGCTGCTCAGCCGCATCGAGGACAACGCGATGCGGCTGTGCGACCGACAGAAGATCTGAACCAAAAACCACTCTAACGCTTGCCCATCAAGCGCCAACAGCTACATATTCAGGAACAACCCGTCGCTGGATGCCCTCCCCCTGGCACCCGCGCGCACCACCGATCCCGCCCATGACCGCACCCACCGCCACCCCGCCGGCCCCCGCCGCCCCCACACCCGCCAAGAAGCAGCGCCGCACGCGGCTCGCTGTGCTGGTGCTCGTCGCGCTCGCCGCGGGCATCGCCTGGGGCGCGTGGGACATGCTCGTCGCCAGCCACCAGGAAGACACCGACAACGCCTACGTGCAGGGCAACATCATCCAGATCACGCCGCAGGTCGGCGGCACGGTGATGTCGATCCTCGCGGACGACAACGACTTCGTGCGCGCCGGCACGCCGCTCGTCAAGCTGGACCCGGCCGACACGCAGGTGGCGCTCAGGCAGGCCGAGGCCAACCTGGCGCAGACCGTGCGCCAGGTGCGCCAGCTCTACGCCAACAACGCCACGCTCACGGCGCAGGTCAAGCTGCGCGAGACCGACATCGCCAAGGCCATCGCGGCGCAGGCGGCGGCGCAAAGCGAGCTGCAGCGCACCGAGCAGGACGTGCAGCGGCGCCTGCAGCTGGGTGCCCAGGGCGCCGTCTCCGCCGAAGAGCTCAAGCACGCCGAAAGCGCGCGGACCGCGGCGCGCGAGCAGCTCGCCGCCGCGCGCGCGGGCGAGGAAGCAGCCCGCGCGGGCGTGGCCGCGGCGCGCGAGCAGCTCGCCAGCAACCAGGCGCTGACGCAGGGCGTGAAGATCGCCGAGCATCCGAGCGTGAAGGCCGCGGCGGCGCAGCTGCGCCAGGCGTGGCTGGCGGCGCACCGCACCGAGCTGCCCTCGCCGGTCGATGGCTTCATCGCACGGCGCAGCGTGCAGCTGGGCCAGCGCGTGGCCGCGGGCACGCCGCTGATGGCGGTGGTGCCGCTCACCGGCGTGTGGGTGGACGCCAACTTCAAGGAAACGCAGCTGCGCCACCTGCGCATCGGCCAGCGCACCACGCTCACCGCCGATCTCTACGGCGACAGCGTGCGCTACACCGGCACCGTCGCCGGGCTGGGCGTGGGCACGGGCGCGGCGTTCGCGCTGCTGCCGCCGCAAAACGCCACCGGCAACTGGATCAAGGTGGTGCAGCGCATCCCGGTGCGCATCGCGCTCGACCCCGAGCCGCTGGCCAAGCACCCGCTGCGCCTGGGCCTGTCGATGCTGGTGACCGTGGACACGCGCGACCAGAGCGGCGCCACGCTGGCCACCGCGCCGCGCGCCGAGCCCCTGGCGCAGACCTCGGTGTTCGCCGCGCAGGATGGCGACGCCGACGCCGAGATCGCCCGCATCACCGCCGCCAACCTCGGCGGCCACTGAGTCCATGGCCACGGCAGCCCCCGCGGGGCCCGAACTCGCGCCGCTCTCCGGCTCCGCACGCGCCTGGGGCACGCTGGCGCTGTCGGCCGCGACCTTCATGAACGTGCTGGACACGTCGATCGCCAACGTCTCGCTGCCCGCCATCGCGGGCGACCTGGGCGTGAGCCCCAACCAGGGCACCTGGGTGATCACCAGCTTCGCCGTGGCCAACGCGATCTCGGTGCCGCTCACCGGCTGGCTGGCGCAGCGCTTCGGGCAGGTGCGCCTGTTCGTGCTCAGCGTGCTGCTGTTCGTCACCGCGTCCTTCCTCTGCGGCCTGGCGCCGAGCATGACGTTCCTGATCGCCGCGCGCGTGGTGCAGGGCTTCGTCGCCGGGCCGATGATCCCGCTCTCGCAGGCGCTGCTGCTGTCGAGCTACCCCCGGGCGCTGGCGGGCCTGGCGATGGCGATGTGGTCCATGACCACCCTGATCGCCCCGGTGATGGGGCCGCTGCTGGGCGGCTGGATCACCGACAACATCAGCTGGCCCTGGATTTTCTACATCAACATCCCCGTGGGCATCATCGCGGCGATCGCCACCACGGCCATCTACGCCGAGCGCGAGAGCGCCACGCACAAGCTGCCGATCGACGCCGTGGGCCTGGCGCTGATGATCGTCGGCGTGGGCAGCCTGCAGATCATGCTGGACATCGGCAAGGAGCACGACTGGTTCTCCTCGACCCTGGTCACGGGCTTCGCCGTCGCGGCCGTGTTCGGGCTGGTGGCCTTCGTGGTCTGGGAGCTGGGGGAAGAGCATCCCATCGTCGATCTCTCGCTGTTCAAGATCCGCAATTTCTGGGCCGGCACCGTGGCCACGTCCGTGGGCTACGGCATCTTCTTCGGCAACGTGGTGCTGCTGCCGCTGTGGCTGCAGCAGTACATGGGCTACACCGCCACGGTGGCGGGCGAGCTGATGGCGCCGGTCGGCTTCCTCGCCATGGTCCTCTCGCCCATCGTGGGCAAGAGCATCGGCCGGGTCGATCCACGGCGCTACGCGACGGTGGCGTTCTTCGTGTTCGCGCTGGTGCTGTGGCTGCGCTCGCGCTTCGCGACGACGGCGGACTTCACCACCGTGATGATCCCGACCATCGTGCAGGGCGCGGCCGTGGCGTTCTTCTTCGTGCCGCTGGTCACGCTCACGCTCTCGGAGATCCCCGTCTCGCGCATTCCCGCGGCCTCGGGCCTGACCAATTTCGTGCGCATCACGGCGGGCGCCGTGGGCACCTCGGTCACCACCACGTTCTGGGAGCGGCGCGCGACGCTGGCGCACGCCAACCTGATCGAGCACCTGCACGCGGGCAGCGAGCCGCTGAACCAGACGCTGCAGGGCCTGCAGGCGCTCGGCCTCACGTCCGAGCAGGCGTTCGCGCAGCTGGAGCGGCTCGTCACGCAGCAGGCCTTCACGCTCGCCGCCAACGACGTGAACTGGGCCTCGGCGCTGCTGTTCCTGCTGCTGGTGCCGCTGGTGTGGCTGGCCGATGCGCCCCGGCGCGGCGCGGGCGCCTCGCAGGCGGCGGCGGGCGCGCACTGAATTCGCTCCGGCCAGCGCCCTTACGATGCGGTCATGACGTGGCCGCACCCGCATCCGGCAGAACCCGGCGCCCGCCCATCCTCGGCGGCGCAGATCGGCGCCGCGCTGGCGGTGCTGCTGGCGGCGCTGGCGATCGACCCGTCGCTGCCCGGCCATGAGGCCACGCGCCTGTTCCTGCCCGCCAGCGGCGTGGCGCTGGCGCTGGTGCTGTGCTCCGGCCTCGCGCTGCTGCCCGGCATCGCCGCCGGCATGCTGCTGGCCGGCGCGCTGGCCGGCCCGTCGATGGCGCACGCGCTGGCGCAAACGCTGGGCACCGTGGTCGCGGTGGGGATCGCGGGCCACTGGCTGCGGCGCCACTCCCCCTTCGACGCCGGGCAGCCGCACTTCGCGGTGCTGCGCCACCTGCTGCTGGCGGGGTGCGCCGTGGGCGCGGGCGCGGGCGCCATCACCGGCGGCGCCCTGCTGTGGCTGTGCGACGGCGGCCGCGAGAACGCCGGGGCGCACGTCGTCCAGGTCTGGATGGGGCAGGCGCTGGGCTTTCTGCTCGTCGCCCCGCTGCTGCTGAACTACCGCCGGGCGCTGCTGCAGCCGCTGTCGCTCGCGCGCTGGCGCGAGGGCGTGCTGCTGTGGCTGCTGGTGGCTGCGGCCGGCAGCGTGATCTTCGGCCCGGCGCACCACCCGCTGCTGCGGCCGGTGGCCAACGCCTACTGGATGTTCCTCTTCGTCGGCTGGTCGGGCATGCGCCTGGGCCTGCTGCCCACCATGGCGCTGCTGTGCATGATCGCGCTGCAGGCGCTGTGGGGCACCAGCGCGCGCGTGGGTTTCTTCGCCAACGACATCGCGGCCACGTGGGGCTTCGGCTACGGCTCGTTCATGATGATCCTGGGCGTGCTGGGGCTGGCGCTGGCCTCCTACATGGCCGACCGCCGCCAGCACAAGGTGCAGCTGCGCATCGCGGCCACGGCGTTCGACATCCACCTGGCGCTGCTCGTGACCGACGGGCGCGGGCGCATCCTGCAGGCCAACCCCGCCTTCCAGGCGCTGACCGGGCACGAGGCGGCCGCCCTCCTGGGGCGCACGCCCGACGTGCTGTGCGCGCAGGATGCGGAGAACCCGCCCGCGGCCTGGTTCACGTCCGGCGCCCACGTGGAGCGCCGCCTGCGCCTGCGCCACCGCGATGGCTCGCTGTTTCCCGTGTGGGGCAGCGTCTCGCCGGTGCGCGACAGCCGGGGGGTCATCAGCCACCGCGTGGTCGCGCTCGCCGACCTGAAGGATTTCGAGGCGGCGCAGGCGCGCCAGCGCCAGGCCGAGCAGGCGCAGCGCGACGCCCTGGTGCGCGAGGTGCACCACCGCATCAAGAACAACCTGCAGGGCATCGTCGGCATGCTGCGCACGCTGGCGCAGCAGCATCCGCAGCTGCACGACGGGATCGAGCAGATGGCCGCGCAGGTGCAGAGCATCGCCATCGTGCATGGGCTGCAGGGGCGCCACATCACCGAGGAGATCGACCTGCGCGAACTGGTGCACGCCGTGGCCCGCGGGGTGGGCCACGCGCTGAACGCCACGCTCACCGTCACCGACGCCTCGGCGCCCACACGCACGCTGCTGGCCCCGGCGGAGGCGGTGCCCGTGGCCCTGGTGCTCAACGAGCTGATGACCAACGCCGTCAAGCACGGCGGCGGCGCGCACGATGTCCGGGCGGCATTGCGCCAGGGCCGCGCCGAGGCCGTGATCACCCTCGCCAACCCAGGGCAGTGGCCGCCCGCCGCGGCCGCCGCCGCGCTGCCCGCCGGGCACGGGCTGGACCTGGTGCGGCTGCTGCTGCCGCGCCAGGGCGCCCGGCTCACGCACGAAACGCAGGCGGGGCAGGTGGTGACCACGCTGGCACTGCAGCCGCCTGTGGTACATATTGACCATGATTGATGTTGCGCTGCCCTGCCTGCTGCTGGTGGACGACGACCGGCTGGTGCTGGCCACGCTCTCGCGCGGCCTGACGGCGCTGGGCTGGCACGTGCTCTGCGCCGATTCGGCGGAGGAGGCGCGCGCGCAGCTCATGGACGGCCTGCGGCCCGATCTGGCGCTGCTGGACGTGCGCCTGCCGGGCGACGACGGCGTGACGCTGGCCCGGCAGCTGCGCGACGAGCACCATGTGCCGTTCCTGATGCTCAGCGCGTACAGCGACGACGCGACCGTCGCGCAGGCCGCCGGGCACGGGGCGCTGGGCTACCTGGTCAAGCCGCTCGATCCGCAGCAGCTCGCACCCATGCTGCGCACGGCCCTGGCGCGGGCGCACGAGCAGGCCGCGCTGCAGGCCAACAACGACCAGCTGCAGACCGCGCTGGACACCAACCGCGAGATCAACGTCGCCATCGGCATCGCCATGATGCAGTACCGCCTCCCGCGCGAGGCGGCGTTCGACCTGCTGCGCAAGGCCGCGCGCAGCCAGCGCCGCAAGCTCGCCGAACTGGCGCACGAGGTGGTCCAGGGCAGCGAGAAGCTGCACGCGCCGGCGCCCTCGGCCACCGCCTAGCTCCATACGCGACGCGTGCGAGACAACTTCGGGGCAACCCTAGGGTTAATACCAATGGCCGGCCTGCGCCGTGCCGTTATCTTGCCGCCTTTGCAGAAAGCGTCCCTCTTCGCACCGCTCCTGCCCTACGGGCCCTGAACACGCCCGAACCCCCCATCCGCCCGCCTCTCCGGCGGGTGTTTTTGCCGGTGTTCCGTACGCGTGTTCGCTTTCGACATTTCCTCTCCACGTACCGCATGGGGCCTGCGCCTGGGCAAGGTGCTGTTCCACTGGCCCGTGGGCACGCGCCTGCTGGCGCTCATGGCCCTGGCCGCGGCGACGGGCATCGCGCTGACGGCCAGCGGCCTGCGCGGCATGGCCGATACCGCCGCCGAGCTGCAGCGCGTGCACGACGAGCGCATGGTGCCGGTGCGCACGCTGTCCGAGATCTCCCGGCTGATGCTGGCCAACCAGTACCAGTTGCAGCTGGCCCTGGCCCGGGTACCCGCCGACCCGGCCGGCCCGCGCCCGCTGGAGCCGGCCGCGGCCGGCGCCATCGCCAGCGCCATCGAGGACAACGCCCGCCAGATCACCGCGCTGTGGGACGGCTACCGCGGCGCGCTGCCCGCGCAGGGCGACGAGGCCCGGCTGGCCGAGGACTTCGCCGGGCAGCGCGAGACCTATCTGCGCGAGGGCATCGCGCCGGCCCTGGCGGCGCTGCGCGCGCTCGACCCCGGGCCGGTGGCACAGCGCGCCCGCCACGCGCAGCGCCTGTACCGGCAGGCCGACGGCCAGCTGCAGGCGCTGACCGAGCTGCAGTTCGCCAAGGCGCGCGGCGCCTACGAGCAAGGCATGGCGCAGTACCGCCGCACGCGCGACCTCGCGCTGCTGACCCTGCCGCTGGCCGTACTGCTGCTGGGCCTGCTGGGCTGGGGGCAGATCCGCGCGATCACGGTCCCGCTGCGCCGCGCGCGCAGGGTGTTCCGGCGCATCGCGCGCGGGCAGTTCGACACCGCGATCCACGTGCCGGGGCGCGACGAGATCAGCTCGCTGCTGCGCGATCTGGCCGCGCTGCAGGCGCGCCTGGGGGACAACCAGCGCGAGATCGACCACCTGGTGCACTACGACCAGCTCACCAACCTGCCCAACCGCCGGCTGCTGCGCGAGCGCATCGCGCAGGCGCTGCAGGCGTCCGCCGCCCTGCCGGGCCAGCGCGCCCTGCTGCTGCTGGACATGGACCACTTCAAAAGCATCAACGACACGCTGGGCCACGAGGTGGGCGACCGCTACCTGCAGGAAATGGCCCGCCGCCTGAGCGCGGTGGCCTATCCGCGGCACTTCGCCGCGCGCATCGGCGGCGATGAGTTCGTCGTGCTCAGCGGCCCGCTGGGCAGCGACGCCGGCGCCGCGCTGGCCCAGGCCGAGGGCCTGGCGCACGAGCTTCTGGAGCGCCTCGCCACGCCATGGCAGGCCCAGGGGCTGCAGCACCATGGCAGCGCCAGCATCGGCGTGCACCTGTTCGCGCCGGGCCAGGCCAGCGTGACCGAACTGCTCAAGCGCGCCGACCTGGCGATGTACGAGGCCAAGAGTGCCGGGCGGGGGCGCTGGTGCGTGTTCGATCCGGCGATGCAGACCACGCTGGAATACCGCGCGACGCTGTCGGCGGCGCTGCACGACGCGATCGAACTGCAGCAGATGAGCCTGCACCTGCAGCCCCAGGTGGATGCGCGCGGGCAGGTCGTCGGCGCCGAGGCGCTGCTGCGCTGGAACCATCCGCAGCACGGCCCGGTCTCCCCGGAGGTCTTCATCCCGCTGGCGGAGGCCAGCGGCGCCATCGTGGCCATCGGCACCTGGGTGCTGGAGCAAGCCTGCACCCAGCTCGCGCACTGGCAGCGCTCGGACGCCACGCGCGCGCTCAAGCTCTCGGTCAACGTCAGCACCCGGCAGTTCAAGCAGGCGGATTTCGTCGCGCAGGTGGTGCGCCTGATCGGCGCCAGCCGGGCGGACGCCTCGCGCCTGGTGCTGGAGCTGACCGAGAGCCTGGTGATCGACGACATCGAGGACACCGTCGCCAAGATGAGCGTGCTGCACGAGCACGGCGTGTGCTTCGCGCTCGACGATTTCGGCACGGGCTATTCCTCGCTCTCGCTGCTGCGCCAGCTGCCGCTGCACCTGCTCAAGATCGACCGCAGCTTCGTGCGCGACGTGGCGCACGACAGCGGCAGCGCGACGCTGGTGCGCACCATCATCGCGCTGGCGCGCAACCTGGGCCTGCAGACGATTGCCGAGGGCGTCGAGAGCCCCGCGCAGCAGCAGGCGCTGCTGGCCCAGGACTGCCATTTCTTTCAGGGCTATCTGTTTGCCCGTCCCATGCCCCTGCCGCAGTTCGCCGCCTGGCTGCAGGCGCGGCCCCGCATCACCATCCCCTTCGAGGAGAACCTTCCATGAACCGTTTGCGCATCGCCACCCGCGTGGGCCTGCTGGCCGCCCTGCTCATGCTGCTCGCGTGCCTGATGGGGCTGATCGGGCTCTGGGGCATCGCGCACTCCAACCAGGCGCTGCAGGTGCTGCACACCGAGCGCCTGGCCGCGGCCGTCGAGGTGGGCAGGATCCAGGCGCTGCTGCTGCGCCAGCGCCTGCTGCTGGCGACCGCCCTGGTCACGCCCGACCCGGACACCATCGCCGGCAACACGGCCGAGGTGGAACGCAACATCGCCGCCATCAGCACGATCTGGAAGACCTTTGAATCGCGCGGCCACCCGGCCGAGGAAGCGCGGCTGGCCGAGACGTTCTACACCCACCGCCTGCGCTTCGTGCGCGAGGGCCTGGAGCCGACGGTGGCGGCGCTGCGCGCGGGCGACGTCGCGGGCGCGCAGGAGCGGGTCGTGTCGCGCGTGCGCCCCCTGTACGAGCCGGTGCAGGCCAGCATGGACGCGCTGATCCAGTGGCAGGGCGAGGCGGGCGAGCGCGCCTACCAGGAGGAACGCGCGCGCTACGTGCTGATCCGCAATGGCGCCCTCGCCGCGCTGGCCAGCGGCCTGCTGTTCGCGCTGTGGTTCGCCGGCACCCTGGTGCGCGGCATCCGGCGCGCGCTGGGCCAGGCGGTGGACGTGGCGCAGACCATCGCCCGCGGCGACCTGAGCCGCCCGGTGGCGGCCCAGGGGCGCGACGAGGCGGCCGACGTCCTGCACGCGCTGGCGGCGATGCGCGGCCAGCTCATCGCCACCGTGCGCCAGATCCGCGGCGGCAGCGAGCACGTGGCCAGCGCGTCCAGCCAGATCGCCATGGGCAACCACGACCTGGCCAGCCGCACCGAGCAGCAGGCCGCCGCGCTGGAGCAGGCCGCGGCGGCGCTGGAGCAGATGAACGCCACGGTGCAGCACAACGCCGAGCACACGCGCCAGGCGCAGCAGCTGGCGCAGGACGCCAGCGGCGTGGCGCGCGCGGGCGGCGCGGTGATGGAGCAGGTGGTGCAGACCATGCACGCGATCCACGCGTCCTCGGGGCGCATCGCCGACATCCTCCAGGTGATCGACTCCATCGCCTTCCAGACCAACATCCTGGCGCTGAACGCCGCCGTGGAGGCCGCGCGCGCGGGCGAGCAGGGCCGGGGCTTCGCCGTCGTCGCCAGCGAGGTGCGCCAGCTCGCGGGGCGCAGCGCCGAGGCGGCCAAGGAGATCAAGCAGCTCATCGGCGCCAGCGTGGCGCAGACCGAGGAGGGCGCGCGGCTCGTCGATCAGGCGGGTGGCACCATGGCCCAGGCCGTGCAGGCAATCACGCGCGTGAGCCGCCTGATGGACGACGTCAGCGCGGCCACCCACGAGCAGAGCACCGGCATGGGCCAGATCGGCAGCGCGGTGCAGCACCTGGACCAGAGCACGCAGAACAACGCCTCGCTGGTCGAGGAGCTTTCGGCCGCCGCGCACAGCCTGCGCGAGCAGGCGCACGCCCAGGTCCAGGCCATGGCCGTGTTCACGCTGGAGGAGAACGAGTCACACCAAAATCAGGAGCTGCTCGCGCTGGCCAGATAAGGGTTTAAGCCCTGTTCAGCCACCAAGCTGACGCTCGAAGAAAGCCAGCGTGCGTTCGCGCGCCTGGCGCGCCGCGGCGGCGTCGTAGCTCGCGCGCAGGTCGCAGTTGAAGCCGTGGTCGGCGTCGTACAGATGCACCTCGACGCCGGGGTGCGCGGCCGAGAAGGCCTGCACGCCGCTCACGGGAATGTGCTTGTCGCGGCGGCCGAAATGCGCCAGCACGGGCACGCGGGGCTGGTGCGCGATCTCGGCCTCGCGGGTCATGCCGCCGCCGTAGTAGGGCACGGCCGCCGACAGCCCCGTGCACAGCGCCGCCGCGCGCCAGGCGAGCAGCCCGCCCCAGCAGAACCCGAGGATGCCGACCTTGCCGCCGCTCGCCCGCGCGGCGTGGTCGATGGCGGCCTGGATGTCGGCCATCACGCCGGGCGCGGGCAGCTGCTCCACCTGCGCCTTGAGCGTCGCGCCGACGGCGATGTCCGAGGCGCCGTAGCCCAGGTCCACGCCCGGGCGCACGCGCTCGAAGGTGGCCGGCGCGATGGCCCACCAGCCGCGCGCGGCCAGCCGGTCGACGACGGCGCGGATGTGCGCGTTGACGCCGAAGATTTCCTGCAGCACCACGATGGCGGCGCGCGGCGGCGCGTCCGGCGCGGCCTGCCAGGCCGACAGTTCAAAGCCGTCCAAGCCCTTGAGCGTGACCCATTGCCCCATACGGCCTCCTTTTTCGTGACAATCCCTGCCCGCAAGTCTCTGCATTTTGCCCATGGAATTCCTCAAGCCCCTGATCGCGCTGCTGGCGATCGTCAATCCGCTCGCGGTGGTGCCGTTCTTCATCCACTACACCGAGGGCTTCAACGCCGCGCAGAAACGCCGCACCGTGCAGGTGGCGGCGTTCACCGCGTTCTGCGTGATCGCCGCCTGCGCGCTGGTGGGCCTGCAGATCCTGGCGTTCTTCAACATCTCGCTGGCGAGCTTTCAGGTGGGCGGCGGCATGCTGCTCTTGATCAGCGCGCTGAACATGCTCAACGCCCACCCGGCCGAGGCCAAGCCGCACACGCAGGAGCTGGAAGACGCCGCCGACAAGGCCGCGCAGGGCGACAGCATCGCCGTCGTGCCGCTCACGATCCCGCTGCTCACGGGCCCGGCGGCCATGTCCACCGTGGTGATCTACGCCGACCGCGCCAGCAACATCTGGCAACACCTGGCGCTGATCGGCTACGGCGTGGTGGTGGCCGGCGCCACGGCGCTGTGCCTGTCCCTGGCCGATCCGATCTCGCGCATCCTCGGGCGCACCGGCATCAACGTGATGACGCGGCTCATGGGCCTGATCCTCGCGGCGCTGGCGGTGGAGGTCATGGCCAACGGGCTGGGCGGCCTGTTCCCGGTGCTGCGCGGCTGATTCCGGTTTCGCCTACGGCTGCTGCGCCAGCCACTGCGCCAGCTCATCGGCCACCTGCGCCGCCGCCTCGGCCAGCGCACCGGCGCCGCCGGCCGCATCGGGCGTGGCGGCCGGGTGCTGCGCGACGAAGAGCCGCTGGGCGCGCAGCCGCTCCTCGCCCGCGAGCGTGCGCGACAGCGAGGCGCGCACGCGCACCAGGGCGTGGCTGGCCTGCGGCGAATCGAAGACCTGGCTGAATTCCTCCAGTTCCACGCGCAGCACGTCGGGCGCGCCGCCGCCCGCCAGCGCCAGCCCCGCGCCGCCCGCCGGCAGCACAGCCCGCTCCTGGCCCAGCCGCGCGCGCAGCGCCTGGGTGAACAGCACCGCCGGCGGCTGGCTCCAGCGCGCCAGGCTGTACGAGCGCAGCATCTGCGCGTTGGCATAGGCCAGGCGGTAGTGCAGCGCGCCGTCGGCCGAGGACGCGGGATCGGCCAGCACGATGGCCCGGCCGCCGCCCTCGCGCCCGGCCGGCGCGCTCGCCGGACCGGGACCGAAGTCGTAGACATCGGCGCGCACCGGCGGCTGCGGCAGGGCGGAGCAGGCCGCCAGGCCCAGCACGAGAATCAAGGGAAAAACGGCTCTGGCGCTTATCCAGCAAGCGCTACCAGCTATTGTTTTGATGGCATTCATCGACGATCTCCTTGCCCGCCGCCCGTGGGGGCGATGAATCCCGGCTCACCCGGCCCGGGGGCGGCCCGCGGCGGGCCGTAGACCAGGCCCTGCGGGTTCTCGCTCACGCTCGCCGCCGCGCGGCCGATCTGGCGGGCGGCCCGCGCGGTCTCGTCGGCCGCGCGGTCGAGCTGCGGCAGCGTGGTGCGGCCGAACCGCCCCGCGACGCCCGTGAGCGTGCGCGTGCCCTGCCCCACGTCGTGCAGCAGCCCGTCCGGGGCGTTGAGCTGGCGCACCACCTGGCCCATGTCCTGCACGGCCTGCGCGGTGTGGTTGCCCGCGTCGCGCAGGGCCTGCAGCGTCTGGCGCGTCTGGCCGATCAGCTCGGGCAGTTGCGCGACGGCCGGATCGATGCCCGCGGTCACCGTGTGGTTCAGGCTCAGCGCGAGCCGGTCGACGTTCTGCGCCGCGGCGCCCAGGCGCTGGAGCAGGGTGGAGAGCAGCCGCAGGTTCTCGTCGCCCAGCAGGCGGTTCACGCGCTCGGTCGCCTCCTGCACCTTGGCCAGCAGCAGCGGCCCCTGCTCGGCCAGCTGGCTGAAGGGCGAGGTCTGCATCGGGATGCGCGGCAGGCCGCTGGTGCCCGGGGGTATCTTCTCGAACGGCTTGTCCGCATCATTGAGCAGGATGTGCGCGAGGCCCGTCACGCCCTGGTAGCCCAGCGTGGCGTAGGTGGTGGCGCTGATCGGCGCGTTGCTGTCCACGTCGATGCGGATCACCACGCGGCCCGGCTCCTTGGGGTCGAACCCGATGGACAGCACCCGCCCGGCCGGCACCCCCTTGTAGCGCACCGGCGCCTGCGGCTGCAGGCCGCTGACGTTTTCCGTGGTGGTCAGCTCGTAGGTGGTGTGCGGGATCTCGTCGCTCGATATCCAGTAGCCGAGCGCGATCAGCAGCGCGCCGACCAGGACGATGAACAGGCCGGCGGCAAGGGCGTGTGCTTTGTTTTCCATCAGGACTCCTTGGCCGGCATGGCCGCCGACGGCACGGGGGCCAGCGCGCGCAGGCCGCGCTGGCCGCGAAAGAAACGTTCGATGAAGGGGTGGTCGAACCGCGCCACCTCGGCCGGCGGCGCGTGCACGATCACGTGCTTGTCGGCCAGCACCGCCACCCGGGTGGACAGGGCGTACAGCGTATCGAGGTCGTGCGTCACCATCACCACGGTCAGCCCCAGCGTGGCGTGCAGGGCGCGCAGCAGCTCGCAGAACTCGTCGGAGCCGTTGGGGTCCAGCCCCGCGGTGGGCTCGTCGAGCAGCAGCAGCGGCGGGTCCATGACGAGGGCGCGCGCCAGCGCCACGCGCTTGATCATGCCGCCCGAGAGATCGGCCGGCATGCGCTGCGCGTGCTCGGGCCTGAGCCCCACCATGCACAGCTTGACCATGGCGATCTCGCGCGCCAGCGCCCGGGGCATGGTGTGCAATTCATTCAGCGCGAAGGCGATGTTGTCGAGCACGCTGAACGCGGTGAACAGCGCCCCGTGCTGGAACAGCATGCCCACGCGGCTGCTCGCGCCCTCTCCCCCCAGCTCGACGGCCGGGCGCCCGAGCACGCGCACGCTGCCGCTGCTGGGCTGCGTGAGGCCGAGGATGTGGCGCAGCAGCACCGTCTTGCCCGTGCCCGAGCCCCCGACGAGCGAGAGCAGCTCGCCCTGCGCCACCGTGAGGTCCAGGTGCTCGTGCACGCTGAAGGCCTGGGCGCCCTTGCCGAAGACCGTGCCGAGATCGCGGATCTCCACCATGGCGGGGGCGTCGGCGGGGCGCGCGCTCATTGGAACCCCACGTTCCTGAACAGGATGGCGAAGAGCGCATCCACGAGGATCACCATGGTGATGGCGCTCACCACCGAGGCCGTCGTCCCCTCGCCCAGGCTCTGCGTGTTGGGCTCCACGCGCATGCCCCAGACGCAGGCGATCAGCGCGATCAGCACGCCGAACACCACGGACTTGGCGGTCGCCAGCACGAGCGTGACCCCCTCCACCACCAGCGGCAGCGCCTGGTAGAAATAGCCCGGCGTGATGTGCAGCGTGACGTCGGACGCGACGATGCCGCCGGCCAGGGCCGCCAGCGTGGTCCAGGCCGACACCAGCGGCATCGCCACGGCCAGCGCCAGCGCGCGCGGCAGCACCAGGCGGTAGCCGTGCGAGATGCCCATCACGCGCATCGCATCGAGCTCTTCCGTCACGCGCATCACGCCGATCTGCGCCGTGATCGCCGAGCCCGAGCGCCCCGCGACGAGGATCGCCGCCAGCATCGGCCCGAGCTCGCGGATCAGCGAGATGCCGAGGATGTTGACGATGAAGGTCTCGGCGCCGAAGCGCTGCAGCTGCAGGCTCATGAGGTAGGCGAGCACCACGCCGATCAGAAACCCCACGAGCGCGGTGATCGGCAGCGCCGTCGCGCCCATCTGGTAGAGGTGGCCCGAAATATCGCGCCACGGCCCACGCGCCGGCGCGCGCAGCAGCCGCCAGACATCGAACGCGAGCTGCCCCACCACCTGCACCAGCTGCGCGAGGAACTCCAGCGCCCCGAGCACCAGGGCCCCGAGGCGGTCCAGCGCCTCGCCGCGGCGCCGGGGCGCGGCGGCGCGGGCCTGCGGCGTGAGCCGCGCCACGCGTTCGAGCAGCTCACGCTGGCGCTCGCTCGCCCGCAGGTCCGGCGGCCAGCGGCCGCCCCAGTGGTGCCAGAGCAGCTGCGCGCCCACGTGATCGAGGCGCCCCAGCGCCTGCAGGTCCCACGCGCCCCCGGCCTGCGCCGTCCTGAGCTGCGCGGCCAGCGCGCGCCACGCCTGCCGGTCGGCCAGGGCCGCCGCCACCCAGTCGCCGCGCGGACGCACGCACGGCACGGGCGCGTGCTCCAGCATCAGCGTGGGAGGGACGAAGGTCTGCATGGGTCTTTCAGCGGCACGCGCGAGTATGAAGCATGCGGCGGCCGGCTTCCATGCCCCGGCAGGGGGCGGCCCGCGGCACTTTGCCAAAGGCGGCCCCGGCGTCGCACAATGTTCAAATACGAGAAACAGCGTAGATTTTCATGAGCGACACCACTTTCGACACCATCATCGTCGGCGCCGGCACGGCCGGCTCGCTGCTGGCCAACCGCCTGAGCCAGGACCCCGCGCGGCGCGTGCTGCTGCTCGAAGCCGGCCCGCGCGACAACTACCACTGGATCCACATCCCGGTGGGCTACCTGTACTGCATCGGCAACCCGCGCACCGACTGGCTCTACCAGACCGAGCCCGACCAGGGCCTGAACGGCCGCACGCTGCGCTACCCGCGCGGGCGCACGCTGGGCGGGTGTTCGAGCATCAACGGCATGCTCTACCTGCGCGGACAGCGCCAGGACTACGAACACTGGGCCGACGTGACCGGCGAGGACGCCTGGCGCTGGGGCAACGTGCTGGAGACCTTCAAGCGCCACGAGGACCACTGGCGCCTGGACGACCCCGCTGGCGCGGACGAGGCCTTCAAGCGCCTGCACGGCAACTTCTCCACCGGCAGCAGCGGCGAATGGCGCGTGGAGAAGCAGCGCCTGCGCTGGGACATCCTGGACGCCTTCGCGCGCGCGGCGGTGCAGGCCGGCATCCCGGCGACGACCGACTTCAACACCGGCGACAACGAGGGCGTGGGCTACTTCGAGGTCAACCAGCGCCGGGGCTGGCGCTGGAACACCGCCAAGGCCTTCCTGCGCCCCGCCTGCGAGCGCCGGCCCAACTGCACCCTCTGGACCGGCGCCCAGGCCATGAAACTCGTCACCACCGCGCAGCCCGACGGCAGCCTGCGCTGCAGCGGCGTCGAGGTGCTCAAGGACGGCCGGAAGGTCACGGTGCATGCCGTGCGCGAGGTGATCCTGAGCGCGGGCTCGATCAATTCGCCGCAGCTGCTGCAGCTCTCGGGCATCGGCCCCGGCGCGCTGCTGCAGCAGCACGGCATCCCGGTGGTGCACGATCTGCCCGGCGTCGGCGCCAACCTGCAGGACCACCTGCAGATCCGCGCGGTCTTCAAGGTGCAGGGGGTCAAGACCCTCAACACGCTGGCCGGCGACCCCTTCGGCAAGGCGTGGATCGGCCTGCAATACCTCCTCAGCCGCAGCGGCCCAATGAGCATGGCGCCCTCGCAGCTCGGCGCGTTCACCCGCTCGGGGCCCGAGCGCGACCGGCCGAACCTGGAATTCCACGTGCAGCCGCTCTCGCTCGACGCCTTCGGCGAGCCGCTGCACGGCTTTCCCGCGTTCACCGCCAGCGTCTGCAACCTGCAGCCCACGAGCCGCGGCACGGTGCGCATCAAGAGCGCCAACTTCAAGGACGCGCCGGCCATCGCGCCCAACTACCTCTCCACGCCGGAAGACCGCCTGATCGCCGCCAACAGCCTGCGCATCACGCGCCGCATCGCCGCGCAGCCGGCGCTGGCGCCCTACCGGCCCGAGGAATACAAGCCCGGCGTGCAGTTCCAGAGCGACGAAGACCTCGCGCGCCTGGCGGGCGACATCGCCACCACCATCTTCCACCCCGTGGGCACAACGCGCATGGGCCGCGGCGACGACCCGCAGGCCGTGCTCGACCCCCACTTGCGCGTGCGCGGCGTGCAGGGCCTGCGCGTGGTGGACGCGGGCGCGATGCCCACGATCACCAGCGGCAACACCAACAGCCCGACCCTGATGATGGCCGAGATGGCCGCGCGCTGGATCGCCGCGGGGCAATAGCCGCACCCCCCGGGAAAGTCCCAATGCGCAAGCGACGACAATTCATTACATTGTGCTCACTCAAGGCACGCCACCGCGCGTCCAGCGAGGAGCCGGGGAGACACCGCCTGCAACTACAAAACCAACAGACAAGGCGCCCATGAAGAGGCGCCGCATTCTTGACACAAGCACCCGCCAGCCGGGTGCTTTTTTTTGGGGTTCATCACGGATGACCGGGAAAGGCGGCCTCGGCTGGAGGCTCGGGCGGCTCCGTGCCCGGCACCCGATGGCATCTTGGCACCTCGACCTGAAGTACCAGGTCGCTGTGTTCGTACATGGTTTCCTTGATCCTGTGGCCCAGGGGAGCGAGGTAGAGCTGAGCGCCCTCACGGCGGGCAAATTTCATGGCGGGCACGAAATCGCTGTCCCCCGTCACCAGCACGATCACATGGGCCTGCTTCTTCAAGGTCAGGGCGGCAATGTCCATGCCGATCCGCATGTCCACGCCCTTCTGCGTGATGGAGGGTTTGAGATCACTCGCCGAGACCTCCAACCTGTCGCCCGACGCGCGATCGAGCTTGCGGGTCTGAATGGACCAGCCGTTGAAACTCAGCTCCCCCAAGCGAAGCGCCATGAGAGGCAACCTGGACAAATGCAGGAACAGTTGCCTTGACCGGGCCACCAGTGGCTCCTTGGAGAACTCGACAACCCCTCCATTCAGAGGCTTCTTCTCCGTCGATTCCAGGGGAACGGAGTCGTAGTAGTACACGCGGTGAAGCCGCATGTCTTGCAAGGCCTGGTCTACGCAGATCGCCTTCACGAGGCGCTGGAAATCGTCCGCAGTGGCCGGCGTTTTTGCGTTGCCGAGCTTGCGCTTGGCGAAGCCGCCATCGATCAGGATCGCAAAGTTGACGGTCATCGAGACAAAAAAATTGGCCGCCAAACAGGTCGAAGGTCGAGCCTTCTGTTACATGTCACCTGTAAGGCAGCCGTTTTGATGATGCTATCTGGCTCAATGGCCATGAGCGCATTCAATTCTACACAGCAATGGAGTGCGTCATAAAACACTTCCAAATCAACAGCGAGGTCAAGACAGCCTTCCCCGGCAATCCGGGATGAACGTTTTCGCACCCGCTCCCGGATGCGAAAATCCGCGCAATGGATTCCGTCATCGTGGCGCTGGCTTCGCTGCTGGCCGGTTTTGTCGATTCGATCGTCGGTGGCGGAGGGCTCATCCTCGTGCCGGCGCTGTTCGCCACCTATCCCGCCGCCGTCCCCGGCGACCTGCTGGGCACCAACAAGAGCGCGTCCATCTGGGGCACCGGCGTGGCCACCGTGCAGTACGCGCGGCGCGTGCGCATCCGCTGGCACGCCATGCTGCCGGCGGCCCTCACGAGCTTCGTCGCGGCCTTCGGGGGCGCCTGGGTGGTCACGCTGGTCTCCAGCAGCCTCCTGCGCAAGATCCTGCCCGCGATCCTCGTCGCCCTGCTGATCTACACGCTGGCGCGCAAGCAGCTCGGGCGGGTGCACGCGCCGCTGCCGGGCATCGGGCGCGAACGCCTCGTGGCCTGCGTCATCGCGGCGCTGATCGGCTTCTACGACGGCTTCTTCGGCCCGGGCACCGGCAGCTTCTTCATCTTTCTCTTCGTGCGCTTCCTCGGCTACGATTTTCTCAACGCCTCGGTCTCGGCCAAGCTGCTCAATCTCTCGACCAACGCCGCCTCGCTGATCCTGTTCGCCAGCATGGGCCACGTCTGGTGGCACCTCACGCTGTGGCTGGCCGCGGCCAACGTGATCGGCAGCATGCTGGGCACGCGCCTGGCCCTCAAGCACGGCGCGGGCTTCGTGCGCATCATCTTCATCGTGGTGGTCGGCGCGCTGATCCTCAAGACGGGCTACGACGCCTTCCTGAGGTAGCTCTACTGGGCGCCGGGCAGCGGCACCTCGTCGGCGCGCCGGGGCATGCCGATCGGCGCGGAGGCCTGCCCGCGCGCCACGGCGGCGATGTCTTCCTCGCTCGGGTACTGCCCGAGCAGCCAGTAGTCGAACACGCGGCGCACGATGGGCCCGGCCGCCGCCGCGCCGAAGCCGGCGTTCTCGACGATGGCCGCCACCACGATCTTCGGCTCTTCCAGCGGCGCGAACGCGGCGAACAGCGAATGGTCGCGCTGGTGCTCTTCCATCAGCCTGGCGTTGTATTTGACGTTCTGCCCCAGGCTCACGGCCTGCGCGGTGCCGGTCTTGCCCGCCGAGGTATAGGGCGCGCCGGCGAACACGCGCTTGCCCGTGCCGGCCTCGTTCACGGCGGCCAGGGCGTTGCGCACGATCGCCAGGTTCTTCTCCTTGAAGCCCAGCGCCACGCCCGGGGGCTCCTGTACCAGCGTGACCTGCCCCGTCACCTGGTCCTTGACGGCGCGCGCCATGTGCGGGCGGTAGCGCGTGCCGCCGTTGGCCAGGATGCTCTCGGCCATCGCCAGCTGCAGCATGGTGAAGCTGTTGTAGCCCTGCCCGATGCCGAGCGACACCGTCTCGCCCGGGAACCAGCGCTTCATGTCGGCGCGCTTGTAGGCGTGCTTCTTCCATTCGGTGCTCGGCAGGATGCCGCGCACCTCGCCCCCGAGGTCGATGCCGGTGAGCTGGCCGAAGCCGAGCGGCACCATGAAGTCGTGGATCGCGTTCACGCCCATGTCCACGGCCAGCGAATAGAAGTAGGTGTTGCTCGAAAACTGGATGGCGCGCGTCATGTCCACGCCGCCCAGCCCGCCTTCGTGGCTGCGGAAGGTGTGGCCGCCGAAGACGTAGAACCCCGGGTCGTTGATCACCAGCTTCGGGTCGCGCTTGCCCAGCTGCAGCGCGCCCAGGGCCATGAAGGGCTTGTAGGTCGAGCCCGGCGGGTAGGTGCCGCGCAAGGCACGGTTGAGCAATGGCTTGTTGATCGATTCGTTCAGCGCCTGCCAGTTTTCCTGGTCGATGCCTTCCACGAACAGGTTGGGGTCGAACGTGGGCTTGGAGACCAGCGCCAGCACCTCGCCGTTGCGCGGGTCGATCGCCACCAGCGCGCCGCGCCGCTCGCCATACAGGTCCTCGACGAGCTTCTGCAGCTTGATGTCGAGCGAGAGGATCAGCGTGCTGCCCGGCGTCGCCGGGTGCGTCTCCAGGCGCCGCACCGCGTAGCCGCCGGCCGAGGTCTCCAGCAGCTCGAAGCCGGTCTGCCCGTGCAGCTGCTCCTCGTAGCTCTGCTCCACGCCGAGCTTGCCGATGTAGTCGGTGCCGCGGTAGTTGGCCGCGTCGTCGGAGTCCTCGATGCGCTCCTTCTCCTTCTGGTTGATGCGCCCGATGTAGCCGATGGCGTGGCTGCCCACCTCGCCCAGCGGGTAGGTGCGAAACAGCCGCGCCTTCACCTCCACGCCGGGAAAGCGCCAGCGCTGCGCGGTGAAGCGCGCCACCTCCTCGTCGGTCAGGCGCGTGCGGATGGGCAGCGAATCGAAGCGCCGGGATTCGTCCATCAGGCGCTTGAAGCGGCGCTTGTCGCGCGGCTGGATGTCCACCACCTGCGAGAGCTGCTCGATGGTCGCGTCCAGATCGAGCGTGCGTGACGGCGTGATCTCCAGCGTGTAGGCCGAGTAATTGGTGGCCAGCACCACGCCATTGCGGTCCAGGATCTGCCCGCGCATGGGCACGATGGGCACCACGGCCGTGCGGTTGCTCTCGGCCTGCTCGGCCAGGTCCTCGTAGCGCTGCACCTGCAGCACGACGAGGCGCCAGACGATGAGCGCGAACGCCAGCAGCACCAGCGCCCCCACGGCCCAGATCCGCAGGCGAAAGCGCGCCGCGTCGCGCTCTGCGTTGCGCAGTTCGGTGTTCACAGCGGCCGGTTCTCGTCCTGGTCCGGCGGGCGGCGCTGCGGCGCCAGCAGCAGGCCGCTGGCGAGCGGCCAGATCAGCGTTTCAAGCAGCGGGGCCAGCACCACTTCCCAGCCCGGCGCCACGCCCGATCCGAGCAGGCGCAGCACCAGCTCCAGCAGATGCGCGCCGGCGAACAGCGGCAGCAGCTGCAGGGCCTGCCACAGCGGCCCGAACCAGAGCAGGCGCCGCTGCAGGGCCTGCACGCCATACACCAGCAGGCAGTAGACCAGCGCGTGCTGGCCCAACAGCGTGGAGTGGTCCACGTCGATGGCCAGGCCGAGCACGAAGGCGGCCCCCATGCCGACATGGCGCGGCTGGTGCATGCCCCAGAAGGCCAGCAGCACCATGAGCCAGTCGGGCGTCCAGGTGATGCGCCCCAGGGGCAGCAGGTCGAGCGCGAGCGCCACCGCGAGGCTCGCCACCACGAAGGGGCGGCTCACCGGCAGGAGCAGTTGCTGGGCCTTGGGCAGGATCATTGCCGCGCTCCCCGGTTGCCGCGCCGCTCGGGCGCCTTGGCGGCCGGCTTGGCCGGCGCGGGCGCCTGGACGTCGGGCGCCTTGCTGCCCACGGGCTGCAGCACCACGACCTGCTGCGCGCCGTACATCTGCGCCAGCGGGGCGCAGTAGATGCGGGCGAAGGTCGAATCGGCGCGGCGCTCGACGTGCATCACGCGCGCCACCTGCAGGCCCGCGGGGTAGATGCCGTCGACGCCGCTGGTGGTGAGCAGATCGCCCTCCTGCACGTCGGCGTTGCCCGGCATGAAGCGCAGCTCCATCCCGCCGTCATGGCTGGCGAGGGGGTCGCCATACGCGATGCTGCGCGCGCCGGTGCGCGCGTTGAGCACGGGGATGGCCTGGTCGCGGTCGATCAGCAGCGTCACCTCGCTGAGCGCGGCGAACACCCGCGTCACCTGCCCGAGCACGCCGTGCACGTCCACCACCGGCGAGCCGGGCTGGATGCCGGCGAGCTGCCCCTTGTCGATCGTGACCTTGCGCGAATACGGATCGGCCGTGTCGTAGAGCACCTCGGCGGCGATGGAAGGGGTGTCGATGCGCTGCCGCAGGGCCAGCAGCTCGCGCAGCTGCGCGTTCTCGTGCTGCAGCTGCTCGGTCGCGCCGGCGCGCACCGCCATCTGCGCCATCTGCCGGCGCGTCTCCTGCAGCGCCTCCTGCGCGTCGCCCAGCGACTGGAAGTACCCCGCGCCCCGGTGCGCGAACTCCACCGGCTGCAGCATCAGCCACTGCAGCGGGTACAGCACCACGGCCACGGCCTGGCGGATCGGGTCGGTGACGTGAAAGCGCGCGTCGGCCACCATGAAAAACAGCGCCAGGGCGCTGTACAGGACGAGGCGGGACAGTGCGGACGGCCCCTGCCTGAAAAAGGAGGGGGCCTTGCGCTCCAGGGTGCCCAGAGGCATGCGCGCGGCCCGGCGTCAATCGCTGGTGAAGATGCTGCCCTGGCGGTCGAGCCGGTCAAGCGCGATGCCGCAGCCGCGCACCACGCAGGTCAGCGGCTCCTCGGCCACCAGCACCGGCAGGCCGGTCTCCTCGGCCAGCAGGCGGTCGAGGTCGCGCAGGAGCGCGCCGCCGCCGGTGAGCATCATGCCGCGCTCGGCGATGTCGGCGCCCAGCTCGGGCGGCGTCTGCTCCAGCGCGTTCTTGACCGCCGAGACGATCTGGTTGAGCGGCTCGGTCAGCGCTTCGAGCACTTCGTTGGAGGAAATCGTGAAGCTGCGCGGCACGCCTTCGGAGAGGTTGCGCCCGCGCACCTCCATCTCGCGCACTTCCGAGCCCGGGAAGGCGCTGCCGATCTGCTTCTTGATGCTCTCGGCCGTCGGCTCGCCGATCAGCATGCCGTAGTTGCGGCGGATGTAGTTGACGATGGATTCGTCGAAATTGTCGCCGCCCACGCGCACACTGCCCTTGTAGACCATGCCGCCGAGCGAGATCACGCCCACTTCGGTGGTGCCGCCGCCGATGTCGACGACCATGGAGCCCGAGGCCTCGGAGACCGGCAGCCCCGCGCCGATGCCCGCGGCCATCGGCTCCTCGATCAGGAACACCTCGCGCGCGCCGGCCGCCTCGGCCGCGTCCTTGATGGCGCGGCGCTCGACCTGCGTGGAGCCGCAGGGCACGCAGATGATGATGCGCGGGCTGGGCGTGAAGACGCTCCTCGGGTGCACCATGCGGATGAACTGCTTAATCATCTGCTCGGTGATCACGAAGTCGGCGATCACGCCGTCCTTCATGGGGCGGATCGCCTCGATGTTGCCGGGCACCTTGCCCAGCATGGCCTTGGCTTCCTTGCCCACGGCCTGGATCACCTTCTTGCCATGCGGCCCGCCCTCGTGGCGGATGGCGACGACCGAGGGCTCATCGAGCACCAGGCCCTTGTCGCGGGCGAAAATCAGGGTGTTGGCCGTACCCAGGTCGATGGCCAGGTCGGTGGAGAAATACCGACGGAATGCTCCGAACATGCACAAATCCTTCTCGGCACGGCATGCGCGTCGGCCTGCCATCGCCGCAAACTGCAGAGGGTGTGGGGGTTGCTTTTTTCGCTCAATGACCAGCGCGGCGCGGGGTATTGCGGCAAAGCTCGGATAATACTGCATCCCTGTGAATAACTTTGCGCCGCTCGCAGCCGTTTGCAGTGTTTGCAAGCGGTTACGGCGCCGTTTCCCGCCATGGCACTGACCCCCGAGGACATCACACGCATCGCCCGCCTGGCGCGGCTCGAACTGAGCAGCGCCGAGGCCGAGCGCATGAGGAGCACCATCAACGATTTCTTCGAGATCGTCGAGCAGATGCAGGCGGTGGACACCCGCGGCATCAAGCCGCTGGCCCATCCCCTGTCCGCGGTGCAGCCGGTGGCGCTGCGCCTGATGCCCGACGAGGTGAGCGAGCCCAACGCGCGCGAGGCCTACCTCGCCAACGCCCCGGCGGCCGAGCGCGGCCTGTTCCTCGTGCCGCGCGTGATCGAGTAAACCCATGACCAGCGAACTGCATCAACTGGGCGTGGCCGCGCTGGCCGCGCAGCTGCGCGCCAAGACCCTCAGCAGCGTCGAGGCGGCGCGGCACTTCCTGGCGCGCGCGCAGGCGCACCGGCACCTGGGCGCCTTCCTCGCCATCGACGAGGAGGCCACGCTCGCGCAGGCGCGCGCGCAGGACGCCCTGATCGCCCGCGGCGCGGGCGGGCCGCTGGCGGGCGTGCCCATCGCGCACAAGGACGTCTTCGTCACGCGCGATTTCGTCACCACGGCGGCGAGCAGGATGCTCGCGGGCTACCGCTCGCCATTCGACGCCACCATCGTCAGCCAGCTGGCGCAGGCCGGCTGCGTGAGCCTGGGCAAGCTCAACTGCGACGAGTTCGCCATGGGCGGCGCGAGCGAGAACTCGGGCGTCGCGCCCATCGGGTTCGATGCGCCCCAGCCGGTGCGCAACCCCTGGGACGCGGCGCGCGTGCCCGGCGGCTCCTCGGGCGGCTCCTCGGCGGCGGTCGCCGCGCGCCTGGCGCCCGCCGCCACGGGCAGCGACACCGGCGGCTCGATCCGCCAGCCCGCGGGCTTTTGCGGCGTCACCGGCATCAAGCCCACCTACGGCCGCGCCAGCCGTTACGGCATGATCGCCTACGCCTCCAGCCTCGACCAGGCGGGCGCGCTGGGCCGCTCGGCGCACGACTGCGCCCTCGTCCTCTCGGCCATGTGCGGGCCGGACGTGATGCACGACGCCACCAGCGTCGACCGCCCGGCCGAGGACTACACGCAGGCGCTGGAGCAGCCGCTCGCCGGCCTGCGCATCGGCGTCCCCGAGGAGTTCTTCGGCGAGGGCCTCGCCCCCGACGTGCGCGCCGCCATCGACGCGGCCCTGGCCGAATACGAAAAGCTCGGCGCCCGGCGCGTGGCGATCTCGCTGCCGCGCACGCGGCTGGCCGTGCCGGTCTACTACATCCTGAGCCCGGCCGAGGCCAGCTCCAACCTCTCGCGCTTCGACGGGGTGCGCTACGGCCACCGCGCGCGCCAGTACGCCGACCTGCTGGACATGTACCAGAAGAGCCGCGCCGAGGGCTTCGGCGAGGAGGTCAAGCGCCGCATCATGATCGGCACCTACGTGCTCTCGGAGGGCTACTACGACGCCTACTACCTGCAGGCGCAGAAGATCCGCCGCCTGATCGCCGACGACTTCCAGCAGGCGTTCCTGCAGTGCGACGTGATCGCCGGCCCGGTGGCGCCCACGGTGGCGCCCGCCATCGGCTCGCAGAGCGACCCGGTGCAGAGCTACCTGGCCGACGCCTACACCCTGCCCGCCTCGCTCGCGGGCCTGCCCGGGCTCTCGCACCCCGTGGGCACCGGGGCGCACGGCATGCCGGTGGGCCTGCAGCTCATCGCCAACCACTTCCAGGAAGGGCGGCTGCTGAACGCGGCGCACCGGTTCCAGCAGGCCACGGACTTTCACCTGCGCACGCCCGAGGGCTACTGACATGAACGCACCATTGATCGCCGGCTACGAGGTCGTGATCGGCTTCGAGACCCACGCCCAGCTCGCCACGCAATCGAAGATCTTCAGCCGCGCCTCGGCCGCCTTCGGCGCCGAGCCGAACACGCACACCAGCCCGGTCGACCTGGCGCTGCCCGGCACGCTGCCGGTGATGAACCGCAAGGCCGTCGAGTGTGCTATCAAACTGGGACTGGCACTCGGCTCCCGCATTGCGCCAGAGAGCATTTTTGCGCGCAAGAATTATTTCTACCCCGACCTGCCCAAGGGCTACCAGATCAGCCAGTTCGAAATTCCCGTGGTGCAGGGCGGCAGCGTCTCGTTCTACCTGGGCGAAGAGAAGAAGACCGTGCGCCTGGTGCGCGCGCACCTGGAGGAGGACGCGGGCAAATCGCTGCACGAGGACTTCATCGGCCAGTCCGGCATCGACCTGAACCGCGCCGGCACGCCGCTGCTGGAGATCGTGACCGAGCCGGACATGCGCTCCTGCGCGGAAGCGGTGGCCTACGCCAAGGCGCTGCACCAGATCGTCACCTGGATCGGCATCTGCGACGGCAACATGCAGGAGGGGTCGTTCCGCTGCGACGCCAACGTGAGCGTGAGGAAGCCCGGCGCGCCGCTGGGCACGCGCCGCGAGATCAAGAACCTCAACAGCTTCAAGAACATGCAGCTGGCGATCGACTACGAGATCCGCTGGCAGATCGAGCAGCTCGAAGACGGCCACCCGATCCGGCAGGCCACGGTGCTGTTCAACCCCGACACCGGCGAGACGCGCGCCATGCGCACCAAGGAAGACGCGGCCGACTACCGCTACTTCCCCGACCCCGACCTGCCGCCGCTGGTGATCGCCGACGAATGGGTGGCCCAGGTGCGGGCCGGCATGCCCGAGCTGCCGCAGCACATGGCGGCGCGCCTCATGCAGCAATACGGCCTGCCCGAGTACGACGCCACCACGCTCACGCAAAGCCGGGCGATGGCCGCCTACTTCGAGGACGCCGCCCAGGGCAGCGGCCAGCCCAAGCTCGCGAGCAACTGGGTGATGGGCGAGATCTCGCGCCGGCTGAACCAGGAAGAGATCGGCATGGAGGCCGTCAAGGTCGGCAGCCGCCAGCTCGCGCAGCTCATCGGCCGCATTGCAGACGGCACGATCTCCAACAACGCGGGCCGGCAGGTCTTCGAGGCGCTGTGGAGCGGCGAAGGCGCCGAGGTGGACGCGGTGATCGCCGCCAAGGGCCTCAAGCAGATGAACGACACCAGGGCGCTGGAGGCCCTCATCGACGAGGTGATCGCCGCCAACCCGGCCAACGTCGAGCAGTACAAGGCCGGCAAGGACAAGGCCTTCAACGCCCTCGTCGGCCAGGTGATGAAGGCCAGCAAGGGCAAGGCCAACCCGCAGCAGGTCAACGATCTCTTGCGAGCCAAACTGGCCTGAAACGCCCGCCAGGCAAGCGCGGGCAGCTATCGGCGACGCTGAACAAGTCCCGTGCGCGTCGCCTCAAATCAGGGCTTTGAAGGAGGAGGCGTCAAGGCATCCTGCGCCGCCCGCTGCTGCGCCCAGAGCACGCGCAGCTTGGCCAGCTCGGCGTCGAAGCGTTCGTTGATGCGCCGCTTTTCCTCCTGCTTGGCGAGGATGAAGCGCTCCTGCTCATCGACGGCCTGGTCGTTGTCGGCGAACGCGCGCTGCAGGCGCACCGGCGCCTTGTAGAGCGCGCCGTTGTAGAACTCCAGCTCTTCGTCGAGCTTCTTGCGGTCGGCATGCAGTTCGGCGATGCGCCGCTTGGCCACCGCCACCACGTCGTCCACCTGGCCGAGCGCGTGCTGGCGCTCCGCCTGATGCGCCGCCTCGTCGGGGTAGCGCGTGAGCAGCACGCGCTCGGCGCGGCGATCGGCCTGCTCCTGCGCCTTGGCCTGCGCGCGCTTGCGCCGCTCGGCCTCCTGCACGCTGCGTTCGTGCTCGGTGAGCACCGGGCCGATGCGCCGACGCTCGGCGCCCGAGGCATCGAGCACCCGCTGCTCGCGGTCGCTGCACTCGGGGATGAAACGATCGGAGGTGATGCGGCGGCCGTTCTTGTCGATGCAGGTGTAGACCTCGGAGCCCGACGGCTGGCCCGCAGCCTGCGCGAGCGCCGCCGCGCCGGTGCACGCCGCAAGCACGCCCGCCCCCAGCCTCAACCACCATCCAGCCGCCACGCGCCTTCCCTTTCCTCAGTCCGCCACGCCATAACGGGCGCGGTACGCCAGCACCCGCTCGCGATGCTCGCGCATCTGCGCGTCGCCGCCACCGGCGGACAGATAATGCAGCAAATCCTGCAAATTGGCGATAGCGCAAACCTGCATGCCGAGCACCCCGCGCACGTACTGCACGGCGCTGTGCGGCACGTCCTGGCCGTTTTCCGTGGCCATCTCCTGGCGGTCGAGCGCGATCGCCATCGCATGCGGCGTGGCACCGGCGCCACGGATCAGCGCGATCGACTCGCGCGCGGCCGTGCCCGCGCTCATCACGTCATCGACGATCAGCACCCGCCCCCTGAGCGGCGCGCCGACGAGCGAGCCGCCCTCGCCGTGGTCCTTGGCCTCCTTGCGGTTGTAGGCGAAGGGGACGTTGCGCCCCAGGCGCGCCAGCTCGATCGCCACCGCGGCGGCCAGCACGATGCCCTTGTAGGCCGGGCCGAAGAGCATGTCGAACTCGATGCCGCTGGCGATCAGCGCCCGTGCATAGAATTGGGCCAGCCGCCCGAGCCTGGCGCCATCGTCGAACAGCCCGGCATTGAAGAAATACGGGCTCATGCGCCCCGCCTTGGTCTTGAATTCGCCAAAGCGCAGCACGCCGCATTCCAGTGCGAAGCGCACGAAATCCTGTGCCAGCATGCCCGCGTCCGAAGGCGACACCCCTGCTTCATCCGTCATGAAAAATCCCCATTTCACCCTGACCAGCCTCAACCTCAACGGCATCCGCTCGGCCACCTCCAAGGGGCTGGTCCGGTGGCTGGAAGTACAGCGCCCGGATTGTATTTGCGTACAGGAATTGAAGGCGCAGGCGGGCGACGTGAGCGGGCGCCTCGACGCGCTGGCGGGCCTGGCGGGGCATTTCCACTTCGCCGAGAAAAAAGGCTACTCGGGCGTGGGCATCTACAGCCGCCACGAACCGAGCGACGTCATCGCCGGCTTCGGCAGCCCCGAGTTCGACGCCGAAGGGCGCTGGGTGGAGCTGCGCTTCGACACCCCGGCGCGCAAGCTCTCGATCATCAGCAGCTACTTTCCGAGCGGCTCGTCCAGCGAGGAGCGGCAGGAGGCCAAGTACCGCTTCCTCGACGCGATGGAGCCGCACCTGCTGCGCCTGAAGGCCGAACGCGACTTCATCCTCTGCGGCGACCTGAACATCGCGCACCAGCCCATCGACCTCAAGAACTGGCGCGGCAACCAGAAGAACAGCGGCTTCCTGCCCGAGGAGCGCGCCTGGATGACGAAGCTGCTGGGCGGCGACGCCCGCCCCGCGCTGGTGGACGTCTACCGCCGCCTGCACCCCGAGACGACGGATGCGTGCTACACATGGTGGAGCAACCGCGGCCAGGCCTGGGCCAACAACGTCGGGTGGCGCATCGACTACCACGTGGCGACGCAGGCCCTGGCCGAGCTGGCGCAGGCCACCTCGATCTACAAGGACGAGCGGTTCTCGGACCACGCGCCGATCACGGTCGAGTACGGCTTCGGGCTGTGAACCGGCGGCGCGGGCGCCTCAATCGGCCCGCGCCCCGCCCACGCCGATCGGCGCCGGCGCGAGCTGGGTGATGCGCTTGAACAGCTCGGCATGGCGGTTGCCCTCGCCCGTCCACGGATCGCCGTTGCGCGCGAAATCGGCGTTGATCGCCTCCCACTCCAGGGGACTGAACAGGCGCCGCGCCGCGGGCAGGACGTGGCGCTCCTCGATGCCCAGGTGCGTCCGTTCGTCGGCGATGTAGCCGCGCACCGCGTCGCGAAAGCCCGCGAAGTTCGCCGCCCCGCCCTGCACGTAGCTCACCAGCGCGCGGTCGAGCCGGCCCGTCAGGGCCACCGCCTCGCGGTGCTCGGCCTCCAGCCGGTCCAGGTGCTCGTCCACCTCGTGCGTCTTGGTGCGCAGCAGCGCGAAGATCTGGTTTTCCTTGGGGTGGTGCACCTTGTCCGGCACCTCGGCGAGGTATTCGACCAGGCTGGCGAGCAGGGTGAAATGGGGTTCGAGCCGCCCCTCCTCGATGCCCTGCACGACGCGGGCCAGGCCGTTGAGCACGGCGGCGATGGCGCGGTGCTCGTTCTGGATCGCCTCGATGGCCGGGATGCGCTCGCGCGCCGGCGCCGGCTTGGCCTGCGCGCCCGATCCGGCGCCAAGCCAGCCGTCGAGCCGGGCGCGGTCGCCCAGCAGTTCGCCGCTGCCGCCCGCGTAGACGATGCGCCCGCGCTCCAGCACCAGGGCGTCCCGCGTGATCGGCAGGATCTGGCGCGCATGCTGCTCGACCAGGATCACCGCCATGCGGCCCTCGCGCACCATGGCATCGATGATGTGCAGCAGCTCCTGCGCGATCAGCGGCGCCAGGCCCTCCAGCGGCTCGTCGAGCAGCAGCATCCTGGGGTTGAGCATGAGCGCGCGGCCGATCGCCAGCATCTGGCGCTCGCCGCCCGAGAGCTGGTGGCCCATGTTGGCGCGGCGCTCGCGCAGGCGCGGGAACATGGCGTACACGCGCTCCAGGTTCCAGGTGCCCGGGCGCGCCACCACGGTGAGGTTCTCCTCCACCGTGAGCGAAGGGAAGATGTCGCGCTGCTGCGGCACCCAGCCCAGGCCCAGGCGCGCGCGCCGGTGGCTGGGCATCTTCGTGATATCCACGCCGTCGAACACGATGCGGCCGCGGCGCAGGCGCGTGGCGCCCATCAGCGTGGCCAGCAGCGTGGTCTTGCCCATGCCGTTGCGCCCGAGCAGCGCCAGGCTCCCGCCCGCGTCCACGGTGAAGGACTGCTCCTCCAGCACGATGGCGTCGCCATAGCCCGCCCAGACGTTTTCCACGCGCAGCAGTTCAGGCATGGGCTTCTCCCAGGTAGACCTCGCGCACGCGCGGGTGGTGGGCGATGACCGCGGGCGTGTCCTCCAGCAGCAGCGCGCCCGAGACCAGCACCGAGATGCGCTCGGCGAAGCGGAACACCAGGTCCATGTCGTGCTCGATCAGCAGGATGGTGACGTCGCGCGGCAGTTGCGCGATCACGTCGAACAGCTCGCGGCTCTCGCTCGTGGGCACGCCCGCGGCCGGTTCGTCCAGCAGCAGCACCTTGGGGCGCTGCGCCAGCGCCAGCGCGATCTCGATCAGCCGCTGGCGGCCGTAGGCCAGGTGGCGCGTGGTCTCGTAGGCGTCGGCGAGCAGGCCCAGGCGCTGCAGGATCGCGGCCGCCTCGTCCAGCGCCTGGCCGCGTGCGGCCAGGGGCTTGAACCAGCTCGCGCCCAGGCCCAGGCGCTCGCTGACCGAGAGCGCGACGGATTCGAGCACCGTCATGTCGCCGAACAGCTGGTTGATCTGGAAGGTGCGCACCAGGCCGCGGCGGCAGCGCGCCCACTGGGCCATGGCGGTCACGTCCTCGCCCATCAGCGCGATGCGGCCTTCGGTGGGCGCGAGGTAGCCGGTGAGCAGGTTGATCAGCGTCGTCTTGCCCGCGCCGTTGGGGCCGATCAGCGCGTGGCGCGCGCCCGCCTGCACCGACAGGTTCACGTGGTCGGTGGCGACGAAGCCGCCGAACTTGCACACCAGGTCGCGGGTCTGCAGCACCACGCCCGTGCTCGTGCCCGCGCTCATGCCGCGCCCTCCTGCCGGCGGCTGCGCGCGCGCTGGCGCCGCGCCGCGAGCCACTGCGAGGCCGTACCCAGGATGCCGCCGCGCGCGAACATCACCAGCAGCACCAGCGCCAGCCCGAGCCAGAACTGCCAGTACTGCGGGTTCATGTCCGACAGCAGGTGCTTGGCGACGATGAACACGATGGCACCGACCGGCCCGCCATAGAGCCGCCCGGTGCCGCCCAGGATCAGGATCAGCAGCAGGTCGGCCGAGTTCTCGAAGCCCAGCACCGAGAGCGAGACGAACTGGTTGGTCTGCGCCAGCACCGCGCCCGCCACGCCCGCGTAGGCCGCGCCCAGCGTGTAGACCGCCACCAGCCGGCGATGGATCGGCACGCCCAGCGCCGGCATGCGCTGCGCGTTCATCTGGATGCCGCGCAGGCTCTGGCCGAAGGGCGAGTGCACGATGCGCCGCGCCAGCCAGAACAGCGCGAACAGCACCACCACCGCGTAGATGTAGCCGGTGCGCCCGTACAGGTCGAACTCAAACAGGCCCAGGATGGGCTTGATCTCGATGCCCGGGATGCCGTCCACGCCGCCGGTGACGTCGCTGAACTTGTTGGCCAGCTCGTAGAGCATCAGCGCCACGCCCAGCGTGACCATGAGCCGCGCCAGGTCGCTGCCGCGCAGCAGCAGGAAGCTGCTCAGGAAGCCCAGCAGGGCGGCGAAGACCGCCGCCAGCAGCAGCCCCAGCAGCGGGTCGCCGATGCCGCGCAGGCCGAGCAGGCCCACCGTGTAGGCACCGACGCCGAAGAACGCGGCGTGCCCGAGCGAGATGATGCCGGCATAGCCGAAGATCAGGTCCAGCGAGAGCGCGAACAGGCTGGTGACCGCGATCTGGCTGAGCAGCAGGTAGTTGCCCGGAAACAGGAAATAGGCCAGCACCGGCAGGCACCAGAAGAGGTATTCGAGGGGCTGGCACCGGGCCGACTGGCGGTAGCGCTGCAGCGTCTCATGCAGCGCTGCGGCCGCTGGCGCGAGGGGAGGATTCATGTGAGCGTCTCAAGGGTGGGGACGACCGAACAGCCCCTGCGGCCGGAAGATCAGGATGGCGACCATGATGGCGTAGATGATGAAGGCGCCGACCTGCGGCACGTAGTACTTGCCCGCGACGTCGGCCACGCCCAGCAGCAGCGCCGCCCAGAGCGAGCCGAGGATGTTGCCGCCGCCGCCCACGGTGACGACGATGAGGAAGTACACCAGGTACTTGACGGGAAACTCCGGGTCGAGCCCGAGCATTTCCACGCCCAGCGCGCCGCCCAGGCCCGCCAGCGCCGAGCCGAGCGCGAAGGTGAGCATGAACACGCGGTTGACGTCGATGCCCAGCCCCCGCGCGGTGCGCTGGTTGTCCACCGCGGCGCGCAGCCGCGCGCCGAACGAGGTGCGGATCACCGACCACTGCAGCAGCGCCGCGACGGCGATGCCCGCGAGCACGAGGAACAGCCGGTACACGCCGATGTCCACGCCCGGCAGGTGGATCTGCCCCGAGAGGAAGCCCGGCAGGTGCAGCGGCTGCTGGCGCGCGCCGAAGAAGTAGTGCGTGGCCGCCACCGCCATGAAGACCAGGCCGAGCGAGAACAGCACCTGGTCGAGCGCCGAGGCCTCGTACAGGCGCCGGTACAGCAGCCGCTCCAGCACCACGCCGAGGAGGCCCGGCACCACGATGGCGAAGGGGATCGTCGCCAGGAAGGGCACGCCCCACTCGCCCAGCAGCACCACGCAGACATAGCCGCCCGCCATGGCGAACACCCCGTGCGCGAGGTTGACGAAGTTCATCAGCCCCAGCGTCACGGACAGGCCGACGCTGATCAGGAACAGCAGCATGCCGAAGGCGATGCCGTCAAAAATAATCGTCATGGCGGGAATGGGGGTGTTCGTTGGCGGGCGCCGGGCCGCGCGGCCCGGCACGGCCGGCTTACTTCGCGCCCTTGCCCGGGTCCTTGACGGCTTCGAGCGTGGCGAACTCGACGTTCTGCACCTCGCCGCCGACGCTTTCGAGCTTGCGGATGTACTCGTTCTGGATCACGTCGCGCGTCTCGGGGTCGATCTGCACCGGGCCGCGCGGGCTGGTCCACTTCAGGCCCTTGGCCGCGGCGACGAAGGCCTCGCCACCGGCATCGCCCTTGGTCTTTTCCAGCACCTGGTAGATCAGGTGCATGCCGTCATAGCCGCCCACCGACATGAAGTTGGGCCGGTCCTTGGGAAAGGCCTTCTTGTAGGCCGCCACGTAGGCCTTGTTCTCCGGCGAGTCGTGCGCCTGCGAGTAGTGGAAGGCCGTGATCAGCCCGAGCGCCGAATTGCCCATGGCCGCGAGTTCGTTCTCGTCCGTCAGGTCGCCCGGGCCGATGGCCTGGATGCCCGCCTTGTCCAGGCCCAGCTCGCGAAAGCCCTTCATCAGCGCCACCATGGAGCTGCCCGGCGGCACGAAGGTGAACATGGCGTCGGGCTTGGCGTCCTTCACGCGCTCCAGGTAGGCGGCGTAGTCGGCGGTGTTGACCGGGGTGCGCACCTCGCCGACGATCTTGCCGCCCAGCTCGGCGAAGGTCTTCTTGAACTGCGCCTCGGCATCGTGGCCGGGGCCGTAGTCGGCCACCAGGGTGTAGGCCGACTTGATCTTGTTCTCGGCCGCCCACTTGGCGATGGCCCACGAGCCCTGCGGCAGCGTCATCGAGACGCGCACGATGTAGGGCGACTTCTCGGTGATCGACGAGGTGGCCGCGTTCATCACGATCATCGGCACCTTGGCCTGCGTGGCCAGCGGCGCGGCGGAGAACGCGTTGGGAGTGAGGTCGAACCCGGCCAGGACGTCCACCTTGTCGTTGACCAGCAGCTCCTGCGCGGCGCGCTTGGCGATCTGCGGCGCCATGCCCGTGTCGTCCTTGACGATGAGCTTGACCTTGCGCCCGGCCACCGTGTCGCCGTGCTCGGCCATGTAGACGTCGATGCCGTGCTTGATCTGCTTGCCGTAGTCGGCGAACGGCCCCGACACCGACAGCACCAGGCCGATGGTGAGGTCCTTGGCCTGCGCCAGGCCGGCGCCGGCCAGCGCGCTGGCCACCAGCGTGGCCTGGATGACGGTTTTGACGAATCGCATGAGGGTCTCCTGTTGAAGTGACGAACGGTCTCGGGAAGGGTTCACCGCATGAACCCGCGGAAAAACGCGGCCAGCTCGGCCGTGGCGGAGAGCGGCAGCACGTGCGCCACGTACTGGTCGGGGCGCACCACGACGAGGGCCCCTTCGGGGGCAATGCCGCGCTGCCCGAAGATGCTCTCGCCCGGCAGCGGGGCGAACACGTTGTCGTGATCGACGAGCTGCCAGGGGCCGACACGCGGCTTGAACGCCGCCGGCACGCGGGCCATGTCCACCTCGGCATGCGGCTGCCGGTAGATCACCTTGACATCGAACCCCGCGTTGGCATCCTGCCCGGCGGGCGTGTGCGCGCGCAGCGGTGACTCCGCGGAATTCGTCAGCCACTGCGCCAGTGCCGTGGTGGGCGAGATCTCGCCCGCGCGCGCCGCGTCGGCGAAGACGTACAGGCGCCAGCGGCCGTCGGCCCGGGCCTGGTGGCCCAGGTGCAGCGGCCGCGCGTCGGCCACGCGCATGACGCGCGCCGACTTGAAGCGCTTGCCGATGGGAAAGCCCGTGGCCAGGTGCTGGTGGCGCGCCTCGCCGGTGATGAGCGAGGGCGCGTACTGCGTCATGAAGCCCTGCGCGAACTCGGTGATCCGCGCGTAGGCCGCCTCCACCTCGCGCAGGTCCTGCACCTGCTCGGCCGGCTTGGCCATCATCGCGGCCCAGCGCTTGTCGAAGTCGATGATGTTCCGGCCGATCACCTGGCGCTCGGCCGAATAGGTGGCCAGCAGGCGCTCGGGGCTGCGGCCCTGCAGCACGTGCGCCAGCTTCCAGCCCAGGTTGAAGCCGTCCTGCATCGACACGTTCATGCCCTGCCCCGCCTTGGCGCTGTGCGTGTGGCTGGCGTCGCCGGCGATGAACACGCGCGGCATGCGCTGGCCCGCCTGCGCCAGGGGCACGTCGTCGAAGCGGTCGCAGACGCGGTGGCCCACCTCGTAGACGCTGTACCAGGCCACGTGGCGCACGTCCAGCGTGTAGGGGCGCAGGATGGCCTGCGCGCGGGCGACGGTCTGCTCCACCGTGGTCTTGCGGATGGCGCCGCCGGTGGCGGGATCGACCTCGCCCAGGTCGACGTAGAGGCGGAACATGAAGCCGCCCTCGCGCGGGATCAGGAGGATGCTGCCGCTGTCCTCGGACTTGATCACGCACTTGGTGCGCACGTCCGGGAAGTCGGTCACGGCCAGCAGGTCCATCACGCCCCAGGCGTGGTTGGACACACTGCCCGAAAAGGCGCAGCCGATGGCGCCGCGCACCTTGCTGTGCGCGCCGTCGGTGCCGACGACGTATTTGGCGCGCACCACCCGCGTCTGGCCCTTGAGGTCGCCCGCGGTGTGCATCAGCGTCACGGCCACCGGATGCTCGCCCGCGGCGGCGATCTCCAGGCCCTGGAACTCGATGCCGTAGTCGGGCCGCATGCGCGTGGGCGCGCGCTGCATCACCTGCGCGAAGTAGTCCAGCACCCGCGCCTGGTTGACCAGGATGTGCGGGTACTCGCTCACGCCGCCTTCGTCCTCGGGCTCGCGCGAGACGCGCACGATGCGCGCCGGGTCGGCCGGGTCGGGCTTCCAGAACACCGTCTGCGTCACCTCGCAGCCTTCGGCGACGATCTCGTCGGCGAAGCCGAAGGCCTCGAAGGTCTCGACGCTGCGCTTCTGGATACCGTCGGCCTGGCCGATCTCCAGGCGCCCGGCGCGGCGTTCGACGATGCGCGTGGTGATGCCGGCGAACTGCGAGAGCTGCGCCGCCAGGATCATGCCGGCCGGGCCGGCGCCGACGATCAGCACGTCGACTTCGTCGGGAATCTGCTCGGGCCGGTCGATGCCGGCGCCCGCCGCCGGCTGGATGCGCGGGTCGCCCGAGACGTAACCGTGGTGATGAAATTGCATGGTCTGCTCAGGCGGCCAGCTGCTGCTCCAGCCGGTGCAGCACCTCGTAGCAGGGCAGCACCTGCGCCACGCTGGCGTTGGGCTCGCGGCCCTCGCGGATGGCGGCGAAGAACTCGCGGTCCTGCAGCTCGATGCCGTTCATCGAGACATAGCCCCGGCTCACGTCGATCTGCTCCTCCTTGCCGTTGAACAGGTCGTCGTAGCGCGCGATGTAGGTGCCGCTGTCGCCGATGTAGCGGAAGAACGTGCCCAGCGGCCCGTCGTTGTTGAACGACAGCGAGAGCGTGCAGATCGCGCCGCTGGCCGCCTTGAGCTGGATGCTCATGTCCATCGCGATGCCGAGCTCGGGGTGGATCGGCCCCTGCACCGCGTTGGCCTGCACGATGGGGCTGCCCGCCTGCCAGGCGAACAGGTCGACGGTGTGCGCGGCGTGGTGCCACAGCAGGTGGTCGGTCCACGAGCGCGGCTGGCCCAGCGCGTTCATGTTGCTGCGGCGAAAGAAATAGGTCTGCACGTCCATCTGCTGGACGTGGAACTGGCCCGCAGCGATCTTCTGGTGCACCCACTGGTGGCTGGGGTTGAAGCGGCGCGTGTGGCCGACCATCGCGACCTTGCCGCTCTTCTTCTGCGCATCGAGCACCCGCTGGCCGTCGGCCAGCTGGTCGCACAGCGGGATCTCGACCTGCACGTGCTTGCCCGCCTGAAGGCACTGGATGGCCTGCGCGGCGTGCATCTGGGTGGGCGTGCACAGGATGACGGCATCGACCTGCGCCAGCGCCAGGCTCTCGGCCAGGTCGGTCGCGGCGTGCGCGATGCCGTACTTCTGCGCCACTTCCTGCGTCTGCTCCAGGCGGCGGCCGACGAGCGAGACGACCTCGACGCCGTCGATCTTGCGGATGCCGTCCAGGTGCTTGATGCCGAAGGCGCCGGCGCCGGCCAGCGCAACCTTGATGGGAGGGCTCATGGTATTCCTTGATTGATAGCTGCCCGCGCTTGTCCAGCAAGCGCTAGGCCGGGTTTTCGAGTATGAGATGGCCGACGGCGGTATTGGACGCGGGCACGTGGTAGAAGCGGTGCAGGACCTTGGGCAGCGGCTTGGCCTGGTCGACGTCGGCCATGGCGCCGCGCGCGATCAGCCACATCACGAGTTCGATGCCTTCGCTGCCGGCCTCGCGCACGTACTCGATGTGCGGCACCTCCGACAGGCCCACGGGGTTCTCGATCAAGAGGTCGAGGAAGCGGTTGTCCCACGCCTTGTTGATGAGCCCGGCGCGCGCGCCCTGGAGCTGGTGGCTCATGCCGCCCGTGCCCCAGATCTGCACGTTCAGGTCTGCGTCGTAGCTCTCGACGGCCTTGCGGATCGCGCGGCCCAGGTTCAGGCAGCGACGCCCCGACGGCACCGGGTACTGCACCACGTTCACCGCCAGCGGGATCACCGGGCAGGGCCAGGCGTCCTTCTTCGGGTCCTTCTCGCCGCACATCAGCGACAGCGGCACGGTGAGGCCGTGGTCCACGTCCATCTTGTTGACGATGGTGAGGTCGAAGTCCTGCTGGATCACGCTCTGCGCGATGTGGCTGGCCAGCTCGGGGTGGCCGGCCACCCGGGGCACCGGGCGCGGGCCCCAGCCCTCGTCGGCCGGCCGGTACTCGGCGGCGGTGCCGAGCGCGAAGGTCGGGATCATGTCGAGGCTGAAGGCGGTGGCGTGGTCGTTGTAGACCATGAGGATGACGTCGGGCGTGTTCTCCCTGAGCCACTGGCGCGAGAACTCGTAGCCGGCGAACATCGGCTGCCAGTAGGGCTCGTGCGTCTTGCCCAGGTCCATGGCGGCGCCGATGGCGGGCACGTGCGAGGTGTAGACGGAAGCGGTGATGCGGGCCATCTCAATGTCCTTTGGTCGTGGCGCGGGCGGCGTGGCCCTGCGGCTGGTGCCGAGGCTGCGCGTCGCCGTCTTCGCCGAGGTAGCGGTTGCCTTCGGGCGAGCGCCCGCCCGCGACCATCATCGCGCGGTACTCGTCCTCGGTCATGCCGGTCATCGAGCCGGCCATCTGCTGGAAGCTCAGGCCGTCGGTGGCGCCGATGCGCGCCAGGAAATAGATGTTGCCGCCGGTGCGCATGCACCAGTTCAGGTCGCGCGCCAGCACCGCCTGCTTCTGCTCCTCGGTCATCGGCCACTCGTCGAGGTAGGCACGCTCGCCGGCCTTGAAGCGCTCGCGGTTCTCGGGCTTCATCAGCGAGACGCAGAACTGGTTGAGCCAGTAGCCTTTGCGCGACTGCTCGGCATCGAAAATGATGGTGCCGGGCACGTCGAGATAGGGTTTGTCGAGAGCCATGAAAATCTCCTTCCTCAAGTCTCTTCGGGCCAATACAGGCGCATCGGGTTGTCGACCAGCAGCTTGCGTTGCAGCTCGGCGGCCGGCGCGATGTGCGGGATGAAATCGACCAGCAGCCCGTCGTCGGGCATGTGGTCCTTCAGGTTGGGGTGCGGCCAGTCGGTGCCCCAGAGCACGCGGTCGGGAAACTCCGCAACCACGCGGCGCGCGAACGGCACCACGTCGCGGTAGGCGGCCTGCTCGCCGTGCAGGGCCGGCGGGCCGCCGACCGACAGGCGCTCGGGGCAGCTCACCTTGCTCCAGACGTTGCCGTGCTCGCGCATGAACCGCAGGAACAGGGCGAACTCGTCGCTGTCCACGCCCTTGGCCACGTCGGGCCGGCCCATGTGATCGACCACCACCACGGTGGGCAGGCGGGTGAAGAAGTCCCACAGCTCGGGCAGGTCCACCGCCTCGAAATAGATGACGACGTGCCAGCCCAGCGGCCGGATGCGCTCGGCGATCTCCATCAGCTCGTCCTTGGGCGTGAAATCCACCAGGCGCTTGACGAAGTTGAAGCGCACGCCGCGCACGCCCGCGGCATGCAGCGCCTGCAGCGCCTCGTCGCTCACGCCGCGCCGCACGGTGGCGACGCCGCGCGCGCGGCACGCAGGCGCTCGGCGCTCGCGTCGGGATCGGCGGGCAGGAGGATGGCGCGATCGTCGCCCCCGCTGTTCGACTGGTCGATGCCGGCATTCGCCATGACGAAGCCGAGGCGGTGCTCGGCGATCACGAGGCCCTTCCGCGCGCGCACGATGCGGGCCGATTCGGCGAGGATGAGCTCGACGATACGGGCGTCCTTCTCGGTCTCGCCGGCGAGCTCGATCGCCCGTGGCGAGGGGGCGACCGTGCCGAGGTCGACGACGCGACCCTCCGCCTTGGAGACGATCTTGTGGGCGAGGACGACGACGTCGTCGTCGGCGAGGGCCTCGGCCCCGAGGCGGTCGAGGATGATCGCGGCGAGGTCGTCGCCGGGAACGATCTCGGGGATGCCGGGAACAGCGAAGAGCGAAAGGCGCGTCCCTGTCGGTTCGGTCATGAAGAGTCGCGCTTCGGCTGTCCGTTCAATGGCATGCGAGGCCCGCGACGGATGCAGGCCGGCCGAAAGATATACGCCTTCGCGCCGGCCGCGCGCCGAATTTCGTCATACCTGCCCATCCGCCGCAGCGTTCCGGGTTTCTTCGGCAGAAAACGACGGGGTCCGGATTTCCTTTCGCACCGCGGGTACCCGAAAAGGCGGTTCTCCCTCGCGGAAAAGGCGCGACTGCGCCAGACTGGCCGCGACGCAAATCCCCGAGGAGTCCCTGTGAATGAAGATCGGCGCCCTTTTCCCGCAATTCGAGATCGGCCTCGATCCGTCCAATGTGCGGGACTTCGCGCA
>OFJB01000062.1_pt1 | contig 74799 bp, 66 predicted proteins | sample 1775081 | NCBI WGS metagenome assembly OFJB01 (sample SAMN08195771, study PRJEB24354) | sludge metagenome | isolation source: initial sludge from phenol fed wastewater aerobic bioreactor | place: India: Nagpur | collected 2016-06-05 | reverse complement strand
CCGCGTTAGCGACCCCAGATTGCCGCTTTGAGCGGCTCACAATCTAAAGCCCCCGGCTTTGCCGGGGGATACTTACCCATTCAGACATCGTGTTCGAGGAGTCGGAAAATGGAAGTGAAGGTCGCGCCCGGTTGGGCAAATCAAGAGGCAGTCGGCGCAGGCTCTGCGTTCGCCGAAATTGCGCGCTCGATGGGGCGAGAGGCATGGATCCAGCGCTACGCTGCAAGCGAGTTCCTGTGGCCTGTTAACGCCAACAGCTTCCTGGTCGCGGACGCTGCAAGCCTGCCGCTCGGGCGGGCGCTGGATCTGGCCACCAGCGAAGGGGCCAATGCCGTCTGGTTCGCTGAGCGGGTCGTGGCTGCCGTTGGGCATGAGCTGTTTATCGAGGAAGCGCACCCCGTGGAACGCATTGTCGGCACCGGCGACGGCCCCCGGCTGGCTATCGATTGTCTCGTTGGCGGGCGGGGCTTGTCATGAGCAAGCCTGATCTTACGAATTGCCCAAAGGTTTTGCAGAATGGTGACGTACGCTGGGTGATGGCCAGCCTGTCGTTGCCCATGTTGCTCTCCTCGCTGGGGACTAGCATCGCCAACGTGGCGTTACCGGCGCTGGTGCACTCCTTCTCGGCGTCTTTCCAGGCAGTCCAGTGGGTTGTTCTGGCCTACCTTCTTGCCATCACTAGTACGATCGTCGGCGTCGGGCGCTTGGGTGATGTCATCGGCCGGCGCCGACTGCTGCTTGTCGGGATCGTCGTCTTCTCCGTGGCCTCCGTGCTGTGCGGCGCGGCATCTGGACTGGGGTGGCTGATCGCGGCGCGTGCGCTCCAGGGCATAGGGGCGGCCATCATGATGGCGCTCACAATGGCGTTGGTCGGCGAGGCCGTACCCAAGGAGCGTACCGGCAGCGCCATGGGCCTGCTCGGTACTATGTCCGCGGTGGGCACGGCAGTGGGGCCGACGCTCGGCGGGGTGCTCATCGCTGTTGGCGGCTGGCAGGCGATCTTCCTGATCATGTTCCCGCTCGGCGTTGCGGCGCTGCTCCTGGCGCTGCGCCTCCTGCCCGCCGACACCCCCTCGACCGGGGCGCCACGTCCGCCGTTTGACAAGGCTGGCTTAGTCGTCCTGGCCATGGCGCTCGCCGCCTATGCGCTGGCGATGACGCTAGGCAAGGGTCATTTCGGGGTCATCAATGGCGCGCTGCTGCTTGCCTCGATCGGTGGCGGTGCGCTGTTCCTGTGGGTCGAAGCGCGGGCGCCGGCGCCACTTGTACGGCCAGGTTTGTTCCGCCAGGGCACACTTGGCGCCGGGTTCGCGATGAGCGCCCTGGTCACCGCCGTAGTCATGGCAACGCTGGTCGTCGGGCCGTTCTACCTCGCCAGCGTCTTCGCTCTGGAAGCGACTCCGGTCGGCCTGGTGATGTCGACCGGCCCGCTGGCGGCTGCGCTCTCGGGTATGCCCGCCGGCCGTCTGGTGGATCGCTTGGGGGCACAGCGGATGACCATCGCCGGCCTGGCAACGATGGCGCTGGGTGCCGTTACGCTGCCGGCGCTGTCCGCCAGCGTCGGCCTGGCGGGTTATGTCGGCGCGCTGGCCGTGACCACCGCCGGCTATGCGCTGTTCCAGGCGGCGAACAACACTGCGGTGATGACCGGCAGCGGGTCCGAGCAGCGCGGTCTCGTTTCCGGCCTGCTCAATCTCTCGCGCAACCTCGGTCTGATCACTGGCGCGTCCTTGATGGGCGCGGCTTTTGCCTTGGGGGCGGGTACCTCCGATTTCACAGCGCTCGCCCCGCAGGTTGCCGCCTCAGGCCTTGCAGCTACCTTTTCCATTGCCGCTGGGTTCATTCTTGCCGCGTTATTGATCGCCGTGCGTTCCAGCGTCGTATTTCGGCATAAAGAGAGCCTGAACGCTGACTGACATCCCCAACGAATTGTCAAGGTTCAGCCGGCCGATCAGAAATCGGATCAGATTGGGTTTCGAGTTCTGGCGTGACTTCCGTCAGGGGAACCGGCCGGCTACGGCGAATACCCTCGGAGAAGAAGGGATCGACAGGGAGGTTGTCGAATTGGGCGCGAGCATCACAGACTGCCTTGTCAGCCTCGACGGCAAGCTTCTTGCCAAGGCTGACGGCTGCCGGGTAATTGCGACCCAAAGACTTCTTGATTTCCCGCTTGCCGATGAGCGAACGCAACTCTGGTGGAACGCTTTGGCGGAAATGGTAGGTATGGTTCCTGAGGGGCAGGCAGGGCGGCATGTCCAGTCCTTTCCGACTGAACTTTGTACCCTGTCTTTGTACCCTTGATTACCCAAGTGACTGATTGCTTAATACAATCAGTCACTTGGGAATAAATTGGCGGAGTGGACGGGGCTCGAACCCGCGACCCCCGGCGTGACAGGCCGGTATTCTAACCAACTGAACTACCACTCCGCGCTAAACCTTGGCTTGCTGGAAGCACCGATTAAAAAACCGGGCTTCGGCTGGGATACGCCGTGCAGCAACCGAAGCCGCGCATTATAGTGAACTCGGGCGGAAGGCGCAAGGCGATTTTTCGATTTGCCGTTGTCGTGCTCACGGTTTTCCTCGCCAACTGCTGTCGATGGTCAGTTGCAGCGCATTATCCTGTTCCAGCCGCGCGAGCAGGGCGCGGGCCTGCTGGGTGAATTGTGGAAGTTGCGCGGCGTCGAGCTTCTTGCCGGGGAGGAATTTTTCGCTCAGGGGATTGACGAAGTCGTTGCCGTGTTTCACCCGGTAGTCGAGGTGCGGGCCGGTGGAGATGCCGGTCGAGCCGACCAGGCCGATGATCTGTTTCTGCTCGACGCGCGCGCCGCGGCGGATGCCCTTGCCGAGGCGCGACAGGTGGTTGTAGTAGGTTTCGTAGCCGGCACGGTGGCGCACCCTGACCTGGATGCCGTTGCCGCCGTTACGGCCGGCGAAGCTCACCACGCCATCGGCAACCGCCCATACCGGCGTGCCGATCGGCGCCGCGTAATCGATCGCTAGGTGCGGCCTGACGCCGCCGAGCACCGGGTGCGGGCGACGGTAGGTAAAGCCGGAGCTGATGCGGGAGAATTCCAGCGGCGAGCGCAGGAACATCCTTTTCAGCGAATTGCCTTGCGCGTCGTAATAGCTCAGTCGTTCCGGGTCGCCGCCTGGGGTGGCAAAGCCGATGCCGGTCAGCGTCTGTTCGCCGCTGACGTACTGGGCCGCCAGGATGCGTCCGAAATCGACCGGCACGCCATCGGCGTAGCGTGTTTCGATCAGGATGTTGAAGCGGTCGCCGGGCTGCGTGTCGGCGGTGAAGTCGAACTCGGATTCGAAAATCTGCACCAGGTCGAGCAAGGCCGAGGGGGCGATGGCGCCGCTCTCGACAGCGTCCCAGAGCGAATTCTTCACTTCTCCCTGGCGCATTTCGACCCGGATTTCCGGTTGGGTCGTGCTGCGTTCGACTTTCCAGCGGCCGTCGCGGTTGATCGCCTTGAAGCGTAGCCAGGCGCTTGGTGCGAGGACCAGCATGGTCGGCCGGGCATCGTCGTCGCGATGCAACTGGAAAGAGTCGCCCGGTCGCAGCGAGCGCAGGTTGGCGCCGGCGGCTTCGAGTGCGGCGGTGATCTCGTAGGCCGTGTCGGACGGGATGTCGTGGCGCAGCAAGGCGGCGACCATCGTGTCGCCATCGCTGAGTTTGATCGTCTGCCCCGGTGGCTGGGCTGAGGTTGCCATGGCGACAGGAACAGCGGCGGCGACTTCAGATGCTTGCAGCTTGGGCGTGCCGGTTGGCCAGAGCAGCCAGCCGAGCAGGGCGGCGGTTGTGGTGAGGGCGGCGGTCGTGCGCAGCAAGGCGCGCGAATTTTGGATCATTGCTTGTCACTTTCTCGCGTCGGGCGATACTCGGGAAGGCAGAAATGAGCGCAAATCACTCGCGGCGAGTCATGCCCGCTGGCTTTGTTTCGAGAGAAGAGGCTCTTTTCGGCATCCGGAAGAAAAGGTGCCTGAGCATGGTCCTGAGTCAGATACTTTGCCTGACCTTGGCGTCCCCACGGGGATTCGAACCCCGGTTACCGCCGTGAAAGGGCGGTGTCCTAGGCCTCTAGACGATGGGGACCTGGACTGATTTGTAGTGATTCGGTGCCTGGTGGAGGTAAGCGGGATCGAACCGCTGACCTCTTGCATGCCATGCAAGCGCTCTCCCAGCTGAGCTATACCCCCAGTTCCGAGAGACAGCCGAATCATTTTCCAATCTGCCGCCGTGGCAACAAACCGGAAATACAACAAAACCTGGCCTGGAGCGGCGAACCGTATTGGCGCTTTGTTTTTGCTGCCCGGTTGCTGTCTCCAGCGCGGCGCGAACTATAGCACAGCTTTTTCTGGCTTGGGTAGGGGCGCGGCAATTTCATTTGCCGGTGCATCATCATCTGCCTGCAACATGCGCTCGCTACGCTGCTTGCCATCCTGCCAGCCGGCGGGTCCCGAGGAAAAATCGATTGCAAAGCGAGCGTGCATGAAAATCGCCATTGCCGGTACCGGCTATGTCGGACTGTCCAACGCCGTGCTCCTGGCGCGGCACAACGAGGTGGTCGCCCTCGACATCGTTGCCGAGAAGGTGGAGATGATCAACCGGCGTCAGTCGCCGATCGCCGATCCCGACATTGAAGCCCATTTCGCCGGTGAAGCGCTGAACCTGCGCGCCACGCTGGACAAGCACGACGCCTACGCGGGGGCCAGCTACGTCATCATCGCGACACCGACCGACTACGATCCGGAAAGCAATTACTTCAACACCGCCTCGGTCGAGGCGGTGATCCGCGATGTCGTCGCGATCAATCCCGAAGCCGTGATGGTGATCAAGTCCACCGTCCCCGTCGGCTACACGCGCAAGGTCCGCGAGGCCTTCACCCTGGCTCTCGGGCGCGAGGCGCAGATCCTGTTCTCGCCCGAGTTCCTGCGCGAAGGCCGGGCCCTGTACGACAACCTGTATCCGTCGCGCATCATCGTCGGCGAGCGCAGTCCGCGCGGCGAGGCGTTTGCCGGTCTGCTCAAGCAGGGCGCGCTGAAGCCGGATGTGCCGGTGCTCTACACCGAGAGTACCGAGGCCGAGGCGGTCAAGCTCTTCTCCAATACCTATCTGGCGATGCGGGTCGCCTACTTCAACGAACTCGATACCTACGCCGCGACGCACGGCCTCGACACGCGGCAGATCATCGAAGGCGTCTGCCTCGACCCGCGCATCGGCAGCCATTACAACAATCCCTCCTTCGGCTACGGCGGTTACTGCCTGCCCAAGGACACCCGGCAACTGCTCGCCAATTACCGCGAGGTGCCGCAGAACCTGATCCGCGCCATCGTCGATGCCAACACGACGCGCAAGGACTTCGTCGCCTTCGAAATCATCCGCAAGAACCCGCGGGTGGTCGGCATCTATCGCCTGGTGATGAAGAGCGGTTCCGACAATTTCCGCGCTTCCAGCATCCAGGGAATCATGAAGCGGCTGAAGGCGCGCGGCATCGAGGTGGTGGTTTTCGAGCCCGGTCTGAGCGACGACGAGTTCTATCGCTCGCGTGTCATCCGCGACCTCGCCGCCTTCAAGCAGCAGGCCGACCTCATCGTCGCCAACCGGATGAGCGATGAAATCAGCGACGTGGCGGCCAAGGTATATACCCGCGACCTGTTCGGTGGCGATTGATCAATCGCCCGGCCGCCGGCGCGGGCGTGACGTAGGAAGCAGGCAGCAATGGCCAAGGGAATGATACTGGCGGCGGGGCAGGGAACGCGGGTGCGTCCGCTGACCAAGTCGATGCCGAAACCGATGGTGCCGATCCTCGGCAAACCGGTGATGGAATACCTGATCGAGCACATGGCGCGCTACGGCGTGCGCGACATCATGGTGAACGTCGCCTTCAACCATCGCAAGATCGAAAATTACTTCGGCGATGGTCGGCGCTGGGGCGTCAATCTTGGCTACTCGTTCGAAGGCGCCCGCGAACACGGGGAAATCGTCCCCAAGGCCATGGGCTCGGCCGGCGGCATGCGCAAGATCCAGGACTTCGGCGGCTTTTTCGACGAGACGACGCTGGTCATCTGCGGCGACGCGCTGGTCGATCTCGACATCGCGGCGGCGCTGCGCGAACACCGTGAGAAGGGCGCGCTGGCCAGCGTGGTGACGCTGGAAGTGCCGTTGGCCGACGTGCCGAACTACGGCGTCGTGGTCGCCGACGACAACGGGCGGGTGCTCTCCTTCCAGGAAAAGCCGAAACCCGCCGAGGCGAAGTCGCGCCTGGCGAGCACCGGCATCTACCTGTTCGAGCCGGCGGTGCTCGACCTGATTCCGCCCGGCGTACCCTTCGACATCGGCAGCGAACTGTTCCCGCTGCTGGTCGAGCGTGGCTTGCCCTTCTACGCCCAGCGTCGTCCTTTCAACTGGATCGACATCGGCCGCTTGAGCGATTACTGGGAGGTTTCGCAGCGCGTGCTGCGCGGCGAGGTCGAGCAGATGGAGATGCCGGGCGCGGAAGTTGCGCCTGGGGTCTGGGTCGGCCTAAATACAGCGGTGGCCTGGGAGAGTGCGAAGCTGGTCGGGCCGGTCTATCTCGGCTCCAACGTGCGCATCGATCCCGGCGTCTCGATCATCGGTCCGGCGTGGATCGGGCACGGCAGCCACATCCGTTCGGGAGCGCGTATCGAGCGCTGCATCGTCTTCGAATACACGCGCATCGGCGACGCGCAGCAACTGAGCGAGATGATCGTCTCGCCGCAATACTGCGTCGGTCGCGATGGCGTCGCGCACTATCTGGGCGAGGACGATTCGCCCTACCGCTGGGGCGACGCGCGCGGCTGAGGCGGCGCCTTACTTGCGCGTCGCGCGCAGCGGTTTGCCTTTGCCGCCACGGCTGCCGCGGCAGTTGTCCAGGCGTTCGCCCTTGAGCTTGCCGGCGACGCCGTCGACCACCGCTTCGATCGCCTCCAGCGCGCTCTTGCCGGGCGCCGCGTCGATCAGCTTGAGGCCGCGTCCCTTGGGCAACTGGCGGATGTCGTCGCCGGCGAAGACGAGCGCCCGGCCGTCGCGGGTGAATACCGCGATCTCGCCGCCGGCCGGAGCAGGCTGGAAGATGGCCGGGGCTTCGCCGTCGTCGAGCGTCAGGAAGGCCTTGCCGGCCTTGCCGCGCGACAGCAGGTCCTCGCCCTTGACGCGGAAGCCGTAGCCGCCTTCGCCGGCCACCAGGTAGGTCTTGTCGGCCGAGACGGCCAGGGCGAGCACCAGCTTGCCGCCGTCCTGAAAGTCGGCGAGCGAGGTGGCGGGAACGCCGTCGCCCTTGCCGCCGGGCAGGTCGGCGGCGGGGATCGAGTAGGCGCGGCCCTTGGTGTCGAGCAGGATCAGGTGATTGACCGTGCGGCAGGGCAGGCAGGCGAGCAGGCTGTCGCCGGAGCGGAAAGTCAGTTGCCCCGGATCGACGTTGTGGCCGCTACGCGAGCGCAGCCAGCCGTGCTTGGAGACGATCAGCGTGGTCGGCTCGTCGGGGATCGAGACGTTCTTGGCATCCGACAGCGTGACGCGTTCGGCGGCTTCGATCAGGGTGCGGCGGTCGTCGCCGTATTTCTTGGCGTCGGCCTCGATCTCGGCGGCAACGCAGTCGCGCAGCGCGCTTTCGGAGTCGAGCAGCTTGTTGAGGCCGGCGGCTTCCTCGCGCAGCTTGGCCAGTTCCTCGCCGATCTTGATGCCTTCAAGGCGAGCCAGCTGGCGCAGGCGGATTTCCAGGATGTCTTCGGCCTGGATCTCGGACAGCTTGAAGGCGGCGATCAGATCGGCCTTGGGGTCATCCGATTCGCGGATGACCTTGATCACGCGGTCGATGTCGAGCAGGATCGCCTGCCGGCCCTCGAGGATGTGGATGCGCCGTTCGGCGGCGGCCAGCCGGTGGCGGGTGCGCCGTTCGACGGTGCTCAGCCGGAAGCGGCACCATTCGGCGATCATGTCGTAGAGCGTTCCCTGGCGCGGCGCGCCGGTCAGGCCAAGCAGCGTCAGGTTGATCGAGGCGTTGGTTTCCAGGCTGGTGTGGGCGAGCAGCAGGCGGACCAGGTCGTCCTGGCCCTGGCGCGAGCTGGCCGGCTCGATGACCAGGCGGACGTCGTGTTCCTTGCCCGATTCATCGCGTACGCCGCTTTCGCCGATGGCGGACAGGAAGGCCGCTTTCAGGTTGAGCTGTTCCGGGGTGAATACCTTCTTGCCGGCCTTTTCCTTGGCCACCGGGTTGGAGCAGGCTTCGATCTCCGACATCACGGTGGCGGTGGATACGCCGGGCGGCAGTTCGGTGACGACCAGGCGCCACTGGCCGCGCGCCAGCGCTTCGATCTTCCACTTGGCACGCAGGCGCAGGCTGCCGCGACCGCTCTTGTAGGTGGCGGCGATTTCCTCGGGCGTCGAAATGATCTGCGCGCCGCCCGGGTAGTCGGGGCCGGGCACCAGGCGCAGGACTTCGTCCTCGCTGGTTTGCGGATCGCGGATCAGCGCGGCGGCAGCGGCGGCGACTTCGCGCAGGTTGTGAGCGGGGATTTCGGTGGCCATGCCGACGGCGATGCCGGAGGCGCCGTTCAACAGGCAGAAGGGCAGGCGCGCCGGCAGCAGGCAGGGTTCGTCGTTGACGCCGTCGTAGTTCGGCTTCCAGTCGACGGTGCCTTCGTCAAGTTCGCCGAGCAGCAGTTCGGCGATCGGCGTCAGGCGGGCTTCGGTGTAGCGCATGGCGGCGGCGTTGTCGCCGTCGCGCGAGCCGAAGTTGCCCTGGCCGTCGACCACCGGGTAACGCAGGCTCCAGTCCTGCGCCATGCGCACCATCGCGTCGTACACCGACGAATCGCCGTGCGGGTGGTATTTACCGATCACGTCGCCGACGACGCGCGCCGACTTGACGTGCTTCGGGCTCTTGTACAGGCCCATCCGGTGCATCGCGTAGAGGATGCGCCGCTGCACCGGCTTCTGGCCGTCGGCGTTGGCCGGCAGGGCGCGGCCGGTGACCACGCTCATCGCGTATTCGAGGTAGCGGCGGGCGGCGTAGTCGGCGGGCGGCGGAATGTCTTCGGCCGGGCCTTGGGCGGCGGGCGGCAGCGGCGGATGGTCGGCGTCGTCGCTGGCCGGCGACGGGGCGGCCTCGGTCACCACGGCTGCGGGGGCGAGGGCTGGCGCGGCAGGGGTTTCGTCCGGCACGGCGGGGGTTTGGGAGAAGAGGTCGAATTGGTCGTTCATGGTGGCGACTGCAGGGATTCCGGTCGGGGGCGAATGTATCACGCGGGCTCGGCGCGTGGTGCTTGCGCGGGTCCTGTCTAGGTGAAATCCCCAAGTTTGCGCGCGCGCCGGGGCGCGTAGAATCCCGCCCCTTAAAATTCCGGACAGCATCATGACTTCCTCGCAAGGGCCGCGCGCCCACTGGTCCAGTCGCTGGGCCTTTTTCCTGGTCACCGTCGGCTCGGCGGTCGGTCTTGGCAATATCTGGAAATTTCCCTACATGACCGGCAGCAATGGCGGCAGCGCCTTCGTGCTGGTCTATCTGGCCTGCATCCTGATCATCGGCGTGCCGCTGCTGATGGCGGAGACCCTGCTCGGCCGGCGCGGTCAGGGCAATCCGGTGATGACGATGCGGGTGCTCGCCGACGAGGCCGGCGCCAGCCGCTGGTGGCAGGTGATCGGCCTGATCGGGATTGTCGGCGCCTTCATCATCCTGGCGTTCTATAGCGTGGTTGCTGGCTGGGTGCTGGAATACACCTGGCGCGCCGGTCTCGGTTTCGCGGTGCAGCCCAAGGAAGCCTTTGCCGACGCCTTCGGCGCCTTGCTGGCCAGCCCCGGACGGCTGATCTTCTGGCATACGGTGTTCATGGCGCTGACCGCAGCGGTGGTTCTCGGCGGGGTGACCAGCGGCATCGAGCGCGCCAACAAGATCATGATGCCGGCGCTGTTCGGCATCCTCGTTTTCCTGGTCGCTTACGGCGCCATCGCCGCCGACCTGCCGGCGGCCTTCCGCTTCCTGTTCCATTTCGACCCGTCGGCGATCAACCGCGGCGTGCTGTTCTCCGCCATGGGCCATGCTTTCTTCACGCTCAGCCTGGGCATGGGGGCGATCATCACCTACGGTTCCTACCTCGGCCGCGAGGTGTCGATTCCCCGTACCTGCCTGGCGATCGCCGCCGCCGACACCGGCGTCGCGCTGCTCGCCGGCCTGTCGATCTTCGCCATCGTCTTCGCCCAGGGGCTGGAACCGGCCGCCGGCCCCGGCCTGCTGCTGCAGACCCTGCCGCTGGCCTTCTCGCAGATGCCGGGCGGGCACGTCGTCGGCCTGGTGTTCTTCGTGCTGGTCGTCTTTGCCGCCTGGACCTCGGCCATCTCGCTGCTCGAGCCGGGCGTCACCCTGCTCGTCGAGCGTTTCGACCTCGGGCGCAAGGCGGCGGTGGTACTGCTGTCATCCGGCATCTGGCTGCTCGGCGTCGCCGTCGCGCTGTCGTTCAACGAATGGAGCGCTTTCAGCCTGTTCGGGCTCGGCTTGTTCGACCTGCTCGACACGCTGACCACCAAGATCATGATGCCGCTGGCCGGTCTGCTGATCGCGCTATTTACCGCCTGGGCGATGAAGCGCGCCCACGTCGAAGAGGAAGTCGGCCTGCGCGGCGGCGCCTTCCGACTCTGGTTCGGCGTGGTGCGTTACGTCTCGCCGGTGGCGATCTTCCTGATCTTCCTCAACGTCATCGGCGTCATTGGCTGAGCCACCTGGTTCAAGCCCAGCAATAGCGACCGCGCCCCTGTTCCTTGGCGCGGTACATCGCCTGGTCGGCGGCGATCAGCAACTGGTCGCCGTCGGCATCGCCGAGGGCGATACCGATTGACGTCGAGAGTCGGCAATTCTCGCCGCCGATGACGAAATCGGGCTCGAAAATGCTCAGGCACTTTTCGGCGACCTTGGCCACGACGCGCTCGGCGTTTTCCGCGAGGTCGGACAGCAGGATCACGAACTCGTCGCCGCCGATGCGTGCCAGGGTGTCTTCCTGACGCAGCATGCCGCCGATACGGCGGGCCACTTCAACCAGGGCCTGGTCGCCGGCTTCGTGACCGAAACGGTCGTTGATCGGCTTGAAGCCGTCGAGGTCGAGAAACAGGATGGCGATCCGCGTCCGGTTGCGCTGCGCCCGCGCCAGTGCCTGGGACATCCGGTCGGCCAGCAACTTGCGGTTGGGGAGGCCGGTGAGCGGGTCGTGATGCGCCATGTGGGCGAGTTCGGCGCGACTTTCCAGCAGCTTGCTGAGCATCCGGTTGAAGGCTCCGGTGAGATGGCCGACTTCGTCCTTGCGCGCCACCGGCAGCGTCGCCAGCGGGATTTCGCCGAGCGTCATCAGGTCGGCGCGGCGCGCGGTTTCCATCAGCGGGCGCAGCATGCTGCGCATGACGACGATCATGAAAACGATGAAGACCGGCAGGATGATCGCCGTATTCTTTACGATGAATCCGCGCAATCGCTCCAGAGGCGCAAAGGCTTCCTTGGTCGGCAGGCGGGCGACGACGAACCAGTCGCCGCTGGGCACCGAGGCGGTGGCGGCGATTTCCTCGATGCCGGCGGCATTGATCGTGACCCCGGTGCCGCGGAAGCCGCGCATGGCCCGGTCGTGCATCGGGTTGACGCCATCGGCTGGCGTCGGTCGCAGCACCTTGCCTTCATCGGAGGCGGCGATGAACAAGCGGTATTCCGGCGAAACCAGCAGCAAGCCGCCGCTGTTGCCGATCCGTGTGGCGTAGAGCGCAGCCATGAAATTGGCCGAATGCAGCGCTGAATAACCCACCAGTACTTTTGTCACCAGACCATTTGCGTCACGCACCGGTACTGCCATCGGCAGGATGGCGCCAGTCGCCGGGGCGTCGATGAAAGGCTGACCGATACTGGCTTTGCCGGCCAAGGCCGTCTTGAAATAGGCGCGGTCGGCGAGCGAACTGCCGCTGCGGCCAGGCAGCACCGGGTAGTCGAGGCTGACCCGGCCGTCGCGGTCGACCAACAGCATGCCTTGCGAAAACAGAGGGTTCAGGTTCTGCGCCTGGCCGAGCAAGGCGTACCGCTCGGCCGGACTGGTGACGCGGCCCAGATTGCCGGCGATCCGTTCGAGCAGGCTTTGGCGGTCGGCGAGATCGCGTTCGATATCCTGCGCGACGTAGTTGGCGATCGCCAGCAACTGTTCGGCCGTCTGCTTCTGCAAGTCGTCGCGCAGGTAATCGCTCAGCAGGACGGTGCGTCCCAAGGCGCCGGTCAACAACAGGACGATGCCGAGCAGGATCAGGCGGCTGGTCAGACTGCTGGGGATGACGCTCAATTTCATTGGTATATGGGCAAGGACATTGCGCCGCCTAGCTTACGCGAGATGCCGCAGCGTTGAAAAGTTTCATGAATGCAATATTTGTCACGATGTCATGGCCTATTCCGAAGCGATATTTTTTTGTCGTATCTGCCTTCGTCGCTACCTCATGACGAAGCGCCTCCTTGTCGTCCACGCGGCAAACCGGGATGGCATCTCTTGCGCCATGAAAGACCCGGCTATAACGATCGTCTGAGTTGCATCCGGCGTTTGAAATGAATGGTAAAAATGACTTTTACATGCTTGATGTTGGGTATTGGGCGGCGGATAATCCAAGCGCGTTGTCATATTCCTTTGGCAAATTTATTAAGGTCTTTTGTTTTGGCGCTGGTGGAGGGCGTGATGTCGAGAGTAGGCTTGTTTGTCTTTTTGCTGGGCCTGACCGTCCTTTCGGCTCATGCGCAGGATGCACCGCAGAGCATCAGAATTTGCGACGAAAGCGGTTGTTCCGAACGGCCGCGTGATACGGCCACCTTCAATCCCCTGGCCGATGTCGATCCGGCGGTGGCACGCCAGCATGCCGAACTCGTTGCCCTGGCCGGCAAGGATCCGCGTGCGGCATACGATCTCGGGTTGCGCTATTTCCGCGGTGACGGTGTTCAGCAGGACAGCCATCGGGCGCTGGCCTGGATGCGCGACGCTGCGTCGCGCGGCTATCTGCCGGCGCAGACGGCGCTCGGTCGGGTTTACCTGGGCGGCCTGGAGGAAATGGGCGCCGATCCGGCTGAGGCGGAAAAATGGTTGCTGATGGCGTCCGGCCGCGGCGACAAGGAGGCCGCCAAATTGCTGATCGATGCGCAAAAGGCCAAGCAGAGCGAAGTGGCTTATCAACGCTGGAAAGATAGCCAGCGCGAGCAATCCCGGAATTTCTGGCTGGGCATGTACGAATACCAGTGGCAATGGCGCGATGACGATCGCTGGCACGAGCGCCATGTATCCAGATCCCGTCGTTATTGAGTCTTGCAGGAGTGCTGAAAATGTTCAAACACAAATTGTTCTCGGCCCTGGCCCTGTTGTCGGTGTCGTTCCTGCTTGCCGCCTGCGCCGGCGGCAAGGTGACCACTGGATCGGCCGATGCCACCTCGGTCAGCGGTTCGGCCAGCGGTTCGACCAGCGTCGGCGCCAATGCCGGCCTCGAGCGTTGCGCCAAACCGCTGGGCACGCTGGCTTTCGACGATGGTCGCGGCAAGGAGTGGTACGGTAGCTTCGGTCGCGCCACCAAGGTGACCCGGATCGATCCGCTGATTCGCCTGGCGGTGCAGCAATCGAACTGTTTCGTGATCACCACGATCGGCAACAGCCGGACCGAGAGCAAGGTTTCGGCGATCGCCGACAAGCAGCGCAACTCCGGTGAATTCCGCGTCGGTTCCAACCAGCACAAGGGGCAACGCGTTGCCGCCGACTACTACATGGAGCCTTCGATCGTCATCGACGAATCGCCAGCCGGTCGCGTCGCCGGCGCCTTGGGCGGTCTGATCGGCCATGGTGGCGCGATCATCGCGGCTGGGGCTGAAAGCAAGGTTTCCGTCGTTACCCTGACCTTGTACGACATCCGTTCCGGTGTCCAGTTGGCGGCTGCGGAAGGCAACGCGACGGCGAGCAATTTCGGTGCCGCGCTGGGGGCTTTCGGTGGTCGGGCGGCCGGTGGTCTCGGCGGATTCTCGCAGACGCCGGAAGGCAAGGCGACGGTGGCGGCATTTTCCGATGCCTACAACAAGATGGTGATCGGCCTGCGCAATTACAAGGCGCAGAGCGTTGAAGGTGGCCTCGGGCGTGGTGGCAGCCTGCAGGTGAACTGAGGCGCGTCGGTTGGTCCGGACGCCGGTGGCCCTCGTCGAGGGAGCGACCGGCGTTCAGCCGTTTACGGCGCCCAGCGCACGGGCGATGAAATCGCGCTTGACCCGTGGTTTTGGCACCCGCTCGTCGAACCAACGGCGGATATCGTCGTCGAGACAGATACCGTGCATGTAGTTGTAAAGCGCCTTGTTCAGCGCCTGGCCGAGGCTGGTGTGATCGACGCCGGTCGGATCGAAGAAGGCCACGTCGTTTTTGGCGAAGCCCTTGAACGGCAGCGGTTTGAGCGTGATCCCGTATTCTTCGGGATTGCGTCCGACCGGCGAATGCACGGTGCACGCGAAGCGGTGGAAGAAGCCGGACTGGATGCAGCCCTCGGCGAACAACTGGCGCACGTATTCCAGCGCATCGACCGTGTCCTGCACGGTCTGCGTCGGGAAGCCGTACATCAGGTAGGCATGGACCAGGATGCCGGCGTCGGTGAAGGCGCGGGTGACACGCGCTACCTGGTCGACCGAGACGCCTTTTTTCATCAGCGCCAGCAGGCGGTCGGAAGCGACTTCCAGACCACCGGAAATGGCGATGCAGCCGCTGTCGGCGAGCTGCAGGCAGAGTTCGGGCGTGAACGACTTCTCGAAGCGGACGTTGCCCCACCAGGAAATCGCCAGATTGCGCCGCTGCAGTTCATCGGCCAGCGCGCGCAGCGCCTTCGGCGGGGCCGCCTCGTCGACAAAGTGGAAACCGCTGTGGCCGGTCTCGTCGACGATGCGCTCGATGCGGTCGACCAGCGTGCTGGCGTTGGCGGCTTCGAAGCGCGAGATGTAGTCGAGGCTGACGTCGCAGAAGCTGCATTTTTTCCAGTAGCAGCCGTGGGCGACGGTCAGCTTGTTCCAGTGGCCGTCCGACCACAGCCGGTGCATCGGATTGAGCATGTCGAGCAGCGACAGGTAACGGGCTAGCGGCAGGCCGTCCCAGGTCGGCGTGCCGACATCCTCGAAGGGCACATCCGGCTCGCCGCTGGTGAACCAGCGCACGGCGCCGTCGACGCGGGTGAAGGTGCGCAGCAGGTTGAGGCGCGGCCGTTCCCCGGCCAGGTGCTCGATCAGCGCCAGCAGCGGCGCTTCGCCGTCGTCGAGGGTGATGTAGTCGACGTAATCGAAGACGCGCGGCTCGGCCAGTTCGCGCAGCTCGGTATTGACCCAGCCGCCGCCGAGGACGATGACGATCTGCGGGGACTTCGCCTTCACCGCCTGGGCGATGCGGAAGGCGGCATAGACCGAGCCGGGGAAGGGCACCGAGAGCAGCAAAATATCCGGATTTTCACGGTCGACCGTCGAAATCGCCAGTTTTTCCAGCGTCGTGTCGACCAGCGTCGGCGGCGCCGCCAGCGCCTGCGCCAGCGGCTCGAAGCTGGGCTGGCTCTGGGCCAGCGATTCGGCGTAGCGGACGAACTCGAAGCGCGGGTCGGCGGCCTCGCGGATGACGTCGGCGAGGTCGTTGAGGAAGAGCGTCGCCAGGTGGCGGGCGCGGTCCTGGATGCCGAGCGCGCCGAAGGCCCAGCCGAGCGGATCACCGCTGCCGTCGTCGACATAGTGGTCGAGCGCCGAGAAGCGCGGCCCTTCGGGCAGGAAGGCGCGCGTGCAGATGCGGTGCGCCAGCGAGCTGTCGCGGCCCTGCAGCAAGGCCAGCGCCGGCCCGGTAGCGACGCGGTAGCGCTCGAACTGGTTGAGGAAGGTCTTGATCGTCGGCGAGCGCTGCTTGCGCGGCAGCGCTTCCGCCGCCGCCCGCAACTGGTCGAGGCCGGCCGGTGAGAGCAATTCGAGGACCGTGCCCAGCGCCAGGTCGGCCTGCGTCGCGTGGAAGCCGCGCGAACGCAGGAAGCCGGTCAGGTAGGCCGTCGCCGGGTAGGGCGTGTTCAGTTGCGTCAGCGGCGGAATCAGCGACAGCAGGCGGGGGCGGGCAGGCAGGGTGGTCATCGCCGGCAGTTTACCCGCTGCCGCCGGTAAACGACACGGGGCGGCTCGTCGGCCGCCCCGTGTCGTTGTGTCTGGTCTTAGCTGCTGGCCGAGCCGAGGGCCAGCTTCTGCTTGTTGTACTGCTCGAGCGCGCGCTGCGTGCCGTAGGCGATCGCTTCCTCGGTCGAGGCGAACTGGCGACGGCCGTTGCTGCTGGTCGCTTCGCTCGGAGTCGTGGTCTGGCTGGTCTGATTGCCGTTGCCGGACTGTTCGGCGGCGCGGGCGGTACCGTAGGCGATGGCGGCGTCGACCGAGGAAAACTGGCGGCGCGCGCTGCCGTTCGTCGCCGCAGCCTGCTGGGTGGTATCGGTCGTGCCGGTGGCCCGGCTGCCCTGCTGTTCGGTGGCGCGCTGCGCGCCATAGGCGATCGCTTCGTCGACCGAAGCGAACTGGCGCCGCTCCGGTCGGCTGCTTTCCGCCTGCTGGCGGGCAACCCCCTCGCTGCTCAGGGTGACCTTGGTCGAACTGCCGGCACTGGCCGTCGACGTTGTCCCGGAAATCTGTTGCAGCGCGTTTTTCACCCCGCTGCTGTCGGCACCGATCGCCGTTGCCATCTTCTCGGTGGCCTTCAGGCTGCTGGTCAGCGAATTCATTGCGCGCTCGCCGCGGTTGCCGGTGATCTGGCTGCGGTAGGGGTCCTGGGCGGGGGTGCTGGAATTGACGGTGGTGGGCATGATGACCTCGCGAAAAACGGTGCGCCGGATCAGCGATCCGGACAGACCTCCACTTTACGCCATTGGCGGCAACTGCGCAAAAAATGGGCAGGGCAACAAAATCGCTTATCCGTCAGTCGGCTAGATTGCCCGCCCAGTGCGCTTCCACAGACTTATCCACAACTTTCGGGGATAAGCTGGATGCTGGTGCAGAGAGCTTTTTCGGCGATATACTGTGGATATGAACAGTCATCGCCGCATCGCCCATCTCGACATGGACGCCTTTTTCGCGTCGGTCGAGCTGCGGCATTACCCGATGCTGCGCGGCCAGCCGGTGGTCGTCGGCGGTCGCCGCGTCGACCGCCCGGTCGAGCAGGCTGACGGCAGCCTGCGTTTCGCCCGCCTGCGCGATTACGTCGGGCGCGGCGTGATCACCACCTCGACCTACGAGGCGCGGGCGCTCGGCGTCTTTTCCGGGATGGGGCTGATGAAGGCGGCGCAACTGGCGCCCGACGCCATCCTGCTGCCGGCCAACTTCGACGCCTACCGCGACTACTCGCGGCGTTTCAAGGCGGCGGTGGCGAGCGTCGCGCCGGTGATCGAGGACCGCGGCATCGACGAAATCTACATCGACCTGAGCGGCATCGCCGAGGACAGCCTGCCGCTGGCCCGGCGGATCAAGCAGGCGGTATTCGCGGCGACCGGGCTGAGCTGCTCGATCGGCATCACCCCGAACAAGCTGCTGGCCAAGATTGCCTCCGACCTCGACAAGCCCGACGGCATCACCATCCTCAGCCATGAGGACGTGCCGACGCGGATCTGGCCGCTGGCAGCGCGCAAGATCAACGGCATCGGCCCGAAAGCGGCCGAGCGGCTGCGCGCGATGGGCGTGGACACGGTCGGCCAGTTGGCGGCGGTGGCCGAGAGCGAACTGGTCCGCCGCTTCGGCGCCAGCACCGGCAGCTGGCTATGGCGCGCCGCCCGCGGTATCGACGAGCGGCCGCTGGTGACCGAGCGCGACCCCAAGTCGGTCAGCCGCGAGAGCACCTTCGAGCGCGACCTCGACGTCGGCCTCGACCGCGCGGCGCTGTCCGAGGCCTTCACCGGGCTGTGCGCCCGGGTCGCCGACGACCTCGCGCGCAAGGGCCTGGTGGCGCGGACGGTCGGCGTCAAGCTGCGCTTCGCCGACTTCAGCACGGTCACCCGCGACCTGACGCTGGCCGAACCGCTGGCCGACGCCCAGGCGATTCGCAAGGCGGCCGGGCAGTGCCTGAAGCGCATCGCGCTCGGCAAGCGCATCCGCCTGCTCGGCGTGCGCGCCGCCGGGCTGCAAGCGCCAGTGGCGACGCCGGCGCCGCTGGCGGTGCAGGCCGAGTTGCAACTCTTTTAGCGGCCAGCGTCGCCTGCCTTTATCATTCGCGCTTTTGCGCCGGCCGCCGCCATGTCCTACCTGCTCATCGTCAACCTGATCTGGTCGTTTTCCTTCAGCCTGATCGGCCAGTATCTCGCCGGCCAGGTCGATAGCGACTTCGCCGTGCTTGCCCGGGTTGCCGTCGCCGCCCTGATCTTCTTGCCGTTCACCGTCTGGCGCGGCCTGCCGGCGCGGCTGGCGGCCGGTTTCTGGCTGGCCGGGGCGCTGCAGTTCGGCATCACCTACCTCTGCCTGTACCGCAGCTTCAGCGTGCTGACGGTGCCGGAAGTGCTGCTGTTCACGGTGCTGACGCCGATCTACGTGACCCTGATCGAGGACGCGCTCGAACGCCGCTTCAACCGCTGGGCGCTGTTCGCCGCCGCGGTCGCCGTCGGCGGCGGCATCCTGATCCGCTGGCAGCCGCTGGCCGGCGAATTCCTGTGGGGCTTCGTGCTGCTGCAGATCGCCAACGCGACCTTCGCCGCCGGCCAGGTGCTGTGCCGCCATCTGCTGCTGCATCATCCGGTCGAACTGCCGCTGTACCGCTTCTTCGGCCATTTCTTCCTTGGCGCGCTGGTCCTTGTGCTGCCGTCCTTCCTGATCTTCGGCAACCCGGACAAGCTGCCGGTGACGGCGATGCAGTGGGGCGTGCTGCTGTGGATGGGGCTGTTCGCCACGGCGCTCGGCATGTTCTGGTGGGTCAAGGGCAGCACCCGCGTCGACGCCGGCACGCTGGCGGTGATGAACGAGCTGCATGTGCCGCTCGGCCTGCTGGTCAATCTGCTGATCTGGAATCGCGACGCCGACCTTGCCAAGATCGCGCTCGGCGGCAGCGTCATCCTGCTGTCGCTGGCGATCAACCGGCTCGGGCGGCGAACGTCGGCGCTGGCGGCAAGCTGAGCGCGGTTTTGAGGGATATCAAGTTCGCCCGCTTAATTCCTGAGTAAATTACTCAACATTGATTGAGTGACAGGCAGGAAGCAGCATGTTTGGAATCCGCACCCGGCGCGAGCTGGCGGCAGTGGTGGCCGAGAATCACCAGATCAGGACGCAGTTGCTGGCCAGCGAGGCCGCCGCCGACGAGCTGCGGCGCCAGCTCGCCGACGACCGGGCAGCGAACCAGGCGCTGCTGGCGCGGCAGACCTTGCTCGATGGCGTACTCGGCAACATTCCCCGTTTCGGCAGTTCGCTGGCCGGCATTCAGCAGTCGTTTTCCGGTCTTTCCGGGCAGTTGGCCGGGGAAGCCGCGAGCGCCCGCGAGGCCGCCGCCGAATCCGACGCCAACCGCGCCGCCTTCGAGCAGATCGCCGCCAGCCTGCACGCGATGTTCGGGCGCATCAGCGCCGCCGGCGACAGCGTCGAGAACCTGACGCGGCGGGTCGGCGAGATTGGCGGCATCGTCCGGCTGATCCAGGAAATCGCCGAGCAGACCAACCTGCTGGCGCTCAACGCGGCGATCGAGGCGGCCCGGGCCGGCGAGGCCGGGCGCGGTTTCGCGGTGGTTGCCGACGAGGTGCGTAAGCTGGCCGAACGCACCGCCCGGGCGACCACCGAGATCGGCACGCTGGTCGTCGGCATCCAGGCCGAAACCGCCCAGGCCAAGGCGACCATCGATCTCGGCGCCGGCGAGGCGGCCCGCCACGGTGCCGAAAGCGAGGCGGCGACGCAGAGCATGCAGCGCCTGCTGGCGATGTCGCAGCAGATGCAGGCGGCGATCGCCTCGTCGTCGCAGGTGGCTAGCGCCGAACTGGCCAACGTCGAGGAATTGCTGCTCAAGCTCGAGGTATACAAGGTCCTGCTCGGTCTTTCCGGCCTTGCCCCGGAGGCCCTGCCGGACGAGACCGAATGCCGGCTCGGTCGCTGGTACTACGAGGGCGAGGGCAAAGCCGGCTTCTCGCGGCTACCCGGCTACCGCGAGATGGAAGGCCCGCACAAGGCGGTGCACGACCACGCCCGCCAGGCCGTCGCCTGCTATCGCCGAGGCGATCCGGCCGGCGCGCTGCAGGCGCTGACGCGGATGGAAGAAGCCAACCTGGCGGTGATGCGCGGCATGCAGCAGATTCTCAACGGCGGGCATGGCTGATGGCCAAGAAATTCCCGCTGCATCCGAAGCACCCCGAGCGTATCTGCTGGGGCTGCGACCGCTATTGTCCGGCCGGCGAGATGGCCTGCGGCAACGGTTCCGGGCGCACCCAGCATCCGGCCGAACTGCTCGGCGAAGACTGGTACACCTTCGGCGACTGGGGCATCGTCGTCGACGAGCCGCCGGCTCAGTAGAACAGCGCGCCGAGGTCGAGCGTCGGCTGCCGGCCGAGCGCCTCGCGCTTGCTGTCCAGCCAGCGGCGGGCGACCGCCCGGCCGAGCGCGTGCAGTTCTTCGAAGAACTGACGATTGACCGCCAGCTTGCTGTCGCCAGGCAGTTCGCCGAGCACGCTGTCGGCGCTGATGGCGTGGAAGCGCAGGCGGGCAAAGCGGCGCTCCAGGCGGGCGATCGGCAGGCGGTCGAGGAGCCAGTCGGGGAGCGGATTGCTGTCGCCGATCTGCTCGCGCAGGTGGGCGAACATCCGCATCTCGCGCAGGAAGGTCGAATTGAAGGCGAGTTCGCGCAGGCGTTCGCGGATTTCCTTGGCGCTTTCCGGCGTTTCCGAATAGTGCAGCGGTGTCAGCAGGACCAGCATCAGGTCGGCCGACTGGCAGTGGTAGACCAGCGGAAAGACCGCCGGATTGGCGCTGTAGCCGCCGTCCCAGTAAGGTTCGCCGTCGATGACGATGGTCCGGTGGATGGTCGGCAGGCAGGCCGAGGCGAGCAGCACGTCGGCCGACAGCTCCTGATTCTGGAACAGGCGCAGCTTGCCGGAGTTGGCGTGGGTGGTGGCGATGAACAGCTTGACCGGACTGCCGGCGCGCAGGGCGGCGAAGTCGATCTGGCGCTCGATGACGTCGCGCAGCGGGTTGAGGTCGAAGGGGTTTAACTGCTCCGGGCTGAGGTGGTCGGTCCATTGCAGCATCATCTTCAGCGCCGGTGCCATGCTCGCCACCTGGTTGCCGGAAAATTGCGCCGGCAGGGTGTCGGCGATCGCCAGCCAGAAATCGGCCAGCGCCCGCCGCGCGCCGGCGCGGCCTCCGTGCAGCAGGCCGTGGGCGAGACAGGCGGCGTTCATGGCGCCGGCACTGGTGCCGCTGACGCCCTCGAAATCGATCGATTCGTCTTCGAGCAGCGCGTCGAGCACGCCCCAGGTGAAGGCGCCATGGGCGCCGCCGCCCTGCAGGGCGAGGTTGATCCGGGCGGGCAGGGCTGAGCTGGACATCGGCAGGGACTCCACGGTGACGACGCCCCGATGATAGCCGCTTAATCGCACTCCAGCGTGACCAGCGGCGCGCCTTCGGCGACGTGGTCGCCGGCGCGGACATGGACTTCGACGACGCGGCCGGCGTAGGGCGTCGGAATGTCGAGCGCGACCTTGCCGGTTTCCAGGGTCAGGATATTGTCGTCGTGGCGCATCTGCTCGCCCGGCGCGACCAGCACTTCCAGGATGAAGACGTCGCCGCTGGCGCAGGAGCCGCAGCTCTGCCAGCACTCCGGGTACTTCGGCATGTGGACGGTGCGGTGCGCCACGGTCGCCCGCTTCAGCGCGCCAGCTTGCGGCGGATCGTCGGCAGGACGGCGAGCGCCGCCTTTTCGCCCTCGATCATCGCCTCGTGGCGGGCGTTGAAATCCCAGGACTTGACGTAGGGCAGGCGCGGGCGGATCACCGCGTCGGCCTCGGCGAGCTCGGTCTTGCCGATGACGCTGCCCATGATCGTCGTCGTCTGCCAGAGGATGGCGCTCATGCTGTCGACCGGCTGGCCCTCGGCAACCGCCGAGATGTCGACGGCGATGACGAAATCGGCGCCCATCTCGCGCGCGGCGCGCACCGGCACCGGGCTGGTCAGCCCGCCGTCGACGTACTGGTGGCCGTTGATCGTCACCGGCTGGAAGACGCCGGGGACGGCCGCCGAGGCGCGCACCGCCATGCCGCTGTCGCCGGTCCGGAAGACGACGCGCTCGCCGCTGTTGAGGTCGGTGGCGACGGTGCCGAAGGGCAGCTTGAGCTTTTCCAGCGGACGCCGCTTCAGGTTCTGGTTGACGAAGGATTGCAGCGCCTCGCCCTTGAGCAGGCCGGGGCCGCGCAGCGTCCAGTCGGCGAACAGCGTCTCGTCGAGCTGGATCGCCAGCTTCTGCATGGCGAAGGCATCGTAGCCGCCGGCGTACATCGCGCCGACGACGGCGCCGGCACTGGTGCCGACGACGAGATCGGGGACGATGCCCTGGGATTCCAGCATCTTGATCACGCCGATATGCGCGAAGCCGCGCGCCGCACCGCCGCCGAGAGCGAGGCCGATCTTCGGCTTGTGGGCGGTCGGCGGGGGCGTCGGCGGCGCCGGCGGTGGTGCCGGCTGGGTGGTGACGCAAGCGGCGAGCAGGAGGGCGCCGGCAAGTAGCAGGGCGTGGCGGAAGGGGAGCTTGGGCGTAGCGGAGTTCATCAACGATGTGTCGTCAGCAAGTGGCGTCGCGCGCCAGGGGGGAGATGGCGCGGGATGATAGTCCGTCACGAAGCCGCGCGCTGTGCCATTCGGTAACGACGCCCTTCCGGCCCCGCCTGGCGGCGCGAAAGTTTTCATTGACTGATGATTCCGTTGTTCTATGTTTAAAACCATGTCATGACATTGCCGGGCGCCATGAGCATGGTCTGCCGCTTCCCGGAAAAGGATACCAGGCGGGGGCAGGCACGGAAAAACCGGAACACAACGGAGGAAACGATCATGTCATTTTCCCTCAGTGCGCAGGATGCGCATGAATTTGCCATCACCGAACTCAACCTGCTCAACGCGGCCCGGGCGCTGCCCGATGTCGATCTGGAAAAGAGCGAACTGATGCCGGGAACGCCGATTTTCGACCTCAACGGCGAAATCCTGTTTTACCGGGTGCCGCTGGAACAGGCGGACGGTCAGCGCGGCTACGTCGATATCGCGGCGCAGAGCCTGTTCGGCGAATCGATCCTGGCGCTGGCGCCGACCGCCGACTGGAACGCCAGCACCTGGCTGGCACAGGCCAAGTCGGTTTTTGCCCGCCGCGCCCGCGCCGCCCGCATTGCCGATTACGACGAACTGCGTTTCGTCGCCTACAGCTATCCCAAGATCGCCGTTCAGTTCCTGCTCGATGGCAAGGAGGTGGCGCTGCTGGAACTGGCTACCTGGGCGGCGATCCCGACGGCGGAAAAGCGGCGCAAGGGCGGCGAGCCCGGGCAGTTCGAGCGCTGGTCGCTGATCGCCGAACTGCCGGGGAAGAGCAAGGCCGACGCCGGCAAACGCTTCGAACTGCGGGCCGCCGGCTTGCGCAAGGCGCTGGGTCAGCGGGTGGGTGCAGGCGATCTCTTCATCTCGCGCGATTTCCTGCCGGCGACGATCGCCATCAGCCGCCTGCACGACAGCCAGCAGTTGCGCTATTCCAACCGTGCCGGCGATCATGCGCCGTGCTTCGAGTTGCGCGGCCAGGAAACCAGCGTCTGGTGCGTCGGCGCCAGCGTGCAGATGCTGCTCGATTTCTATCGTTACAACTATGAGCAGACGCGACTCGCCGAGGAACTCGGCCTGGGCACGCTGGCCGATCCCAACGGCCTGCCTTACGGCGACGAGAACAAGGTACCCCAGACTCTGGAAAAGCTGACCTCGTCGGCGCTGAGCGCGGCGATGGTGGCAACGCCGACCTTTTCGCTGCACGTCAATGAAATCCGTGCCAACCGGCCGCTGATCAGCTTCATTCCGGGCCATTCGCGCGCCGTCGCCGGTTACACCCGCAGTCTCTTCGCGCTGGCCGGCAGTCCCGGGTTTTCCGGCCTGCTGGTATATGATCCCTGGCCGCCCAATGCCGGCGTGATCACGCGCTGGGAGAACTTCAACACGCAGACCTATCGCTATGCCTTCACCGCGCACGTCAATACCGTCTGAAATCACGGCGGTTGACATCAAGGCAGTGACGAAGCGCTTCGCGGCCCTCCATGCCGCGGGCGCTTTCGTCCTGCCCGGCTGTCCGGAAGTGCCACCCGGCGACTTGCTGCCGGTACTCGATGCGCAGGGTGGCTTGCATGCCTGGCTGGCGCCCTTCGTCGACGCCGGACGCCTGCCGGCCTACGCCCTGCTGACGCCGCAACTGGTCCTGCAGCGATTCTCGCTGTTCGCTGGCGGTCGGCTCGATGCAGCGCCGGCTGCCGCAGACTGGCTCGACCCGGCGAGCATCGCCGCCCGGGCTGAAGCTGCGGCGGGTAGGGGTGCTCGGGCGGAAATGCCAGTGCTTTCCTTCGATGGCGTCCCTGATCGTCTGGCCTGGCGGGTGGCGTTAGTCTTCCCGGATGGCCAGCGGCAGACCTGGTTCGTCGCGGGCAGCGCGGCGTGGCCGGCGTCCGACGCCGGTGAGATTGAATATCGGGGGTAGTTGAAAGGAGGGCAAGGCTGGCGTTGCCCTGCCTCAGACGTCGGTTTCCACCAGCCCGCCGTCCTTCTCCATCCACTGCCGGCGGCCCGACGCTTCGCCCTTGCCCATCAGCAGCGTGAAGGTCTGGTGCATGCGGCGGATCGTCTCGCGCTCGGCCTGGAACGGCACCAGGCGGCGGGTGTCCGGGCAGAGCGTGGTTTCCCAGAGCTGGTCCGGGTTCATCTCGCCCAGGCCCTTGAAGCGCGAGACGGTGATCTTGTTTTCATTGACGCCTTCGTCGCGCAGCTTGCGCAGGGTCTGTTCCTTCTCCGCCTCGTCGAGGCAATAGACCTTGCGCGTGTGGCCCTTGGCTTCGACATCGACGCGGAACAGCGGCGGCTGGGCGACGTGGATGTGGCCTTTCTCGACCAGCGCCGGGAAGTGCTTGAGGAAGAGGGTGAACAGCAGCACCTGGATGTGCGAGCCGTCCACGTCGGCGTCGGACATGACGATGATGCGGCCGTAGCGCAGCCCGGAAACATCGACCGTGTCGAGTTGGTCGAGGCCGTGCGGGTCGACGCCGACCGCCACGGAGATGTCGTGCACTTCGTTATTCTTGAACAACTGGTCGCGGTCGACTTCCCAGGTGTTGAGCACCTTGCCACGCAAGGGCAGCACTGCCTGGGTTTCCTTGTCGCGGCCCTGCTTGGCCGAGCCGCCGGCGGAATCGCCCTCGACCAGGAAAATCTCGTTGCGCGAAACGTCGTCGGATTCGCAGTCGGTCAGCTTGCCGGGCAGGGTGGCGATGCCGGAGGACTTCTTCTTCTCGACCTTCTGCGTCGATTTCAGGCGGTTCTGCGCCGCCTTGACCGCCAGCTCGGCGATCTTCTTGCCGTGCTCGGCGTGGCTGTTCAGCCACAGTTCGAACGGGTCGCGCACCATCTGGGCGACCAGCTTGTAGGCGTCGCGCGACGTCAGTTTTTCCTTGGTCTGGCCCTGGAACTGCGGGTCGAGCACCTTGGCCGAGAGCAGGAAGGTCATGCGCCCGCAAACGTCTTCCTGCGCCAGCTTGACCTTGGCCGGCAGGATCGCGTGGTGCTCGGCGAAAGCCTTGACCGCGTCGAAGACGCCGGCTTTCAGCCCGGCCTCGTGGGTGCCGCCGTCGAGCGTCGGGATCAGGTTGACGTAGGATTCCGGCTTGCCGCCGCCTTCCTCGAACCAGGCCAGCGCCCAGGTCGCGCCTTCGCCAACGGCGAAACCGTTTTCCACTTCAACGTACTTCTCGCCGACGAAGATCGGCGCCACCGGCGTGCCGGCCATCATCTCGGCCAGGTAGTCGGCCATGCCGTTGCGGTAGCACCAGGTTTTGGTTTCCTGGCCGTCGACCGCCAGCTCGACGCTGACATTGGGCATCAGCACCGCTTTCGAACGCAGCAGGTGTTCGAGCTGGCCGAGGTTGACCTTGGGCGAATCGAAATATTTCGGGTCCGGCGCGATGCGTACCGTCGTGCCGGTGGTGCGCGGGCCGACCTCGCCGATCTTCGCCAGCGGTTCGACGACGAAGCCGTCGGCAAAGACGATCTTGTGCACACCACCGCCGCGCTTGATCTCGACTTCCAGCCGCGTCGATAGCGCGTTGGTCACCGACACGCCGACGCCGTGCAGGCCACCGGAAAAACGGTAGGCGTTGCCGGCTTCCTTCTTGTTGAACTTGCCGCCCGCGTGCAGCTTGCAGAACACCAGCTCGACCGCTGGCCGGCCTTCTTCCGGGTGAGTCTCGACCGGGATGCCGCGCCCGTTGTCGGAAACTTCGATCACCCCGTCGGCGCCGACACGCACCGCGATCTTCTTGGCGTAGCCGGCCAGCGCCTCGTCAGCGGCGTTGTCGATGACTTCCTGGACGATGTGCGTCGGGCAGGTCGTCCGGGTATACATCCCGGGGCGTTCCTTGACGGGTTCGAGATCCTTGAGAACGCGGATCGAGGCGGCGGAGTAATCGGTCATCGGTGATTTTCGGGCGGGAAACGGAGTCGACCGCAGAAGACTGGAAACCGCCGGATTCTAACGTCAGGCGCCCGGCGTGGCGAGTGAAGCCAGGCCGCAACGCGAAATCGCTTCACGTCTGCCCGGCTTCCTGCTCGGGTGTGGCTTCGATTTGATGGCGCAATGTTGCAACGGCTGCGGATCCTTCGTTATAGCCCAGCAGCGCCCAGGCGGCGTCCGCCTGCGCCAGTATCTGTAAGGCTTCGTCTTTAGCGCCAACCGCCGCCAGTACCTGCGCTAGCAGATTGCCGATGCTGCCGATGCCGTCCGGGCGTTGCAAACGGACGACGATGGCGAAGGCCTCGCGCAAGTGTTCGAGAAGCTTCTCGATATTGTCGGCGCGCAAGCCTTCGCGATCGAGGATGATGCTTGCCAGGGAATAATGCGCATGCGCCTGCATGTCGATATCGCCCAGCCGAATAGCCACCGACAAACATTCCTCATGCAGCTTTTGCGCTTCGTCGAGTTGTCCGCGCGCCTGATGAATGTCGGCAATTTTCCCGAGGGTTATCGCCTGCTCGCGTAGCTCGCCGAGTTTCTCGAATACCGGCATTTCTTCGTCGAGGCGGATGCGCAGGGCTTCGTCGAGTTGTCCGCGCGCCTGATGAATGTCGGCAATTTTCCCGAAGGTCACCGCTCGCGAGCGCACGTCGCCGAGTTTCTCGAAAACTGGCAGTTGTTCGTCGATACGGATGCGCAGGGCTTCGTCGAGTTGTCCGCGCGCCTGATGAATGTCGGCAATTTTCCCGAGGCCTACCGCCCGCTCGCGCAGGTCGCCGAATTTCTCGTAGACGGGCATTTCTTCGTCGATGTGGATGCGCAGGGCTTCATCGAATTGTCCGCGCGCCTGATGAATGTCTGCAATTTTCCCGAGGGCCACCGCCCGCGAGCGCACGTCGCCGAGTTTCTCGAACACTGGCAGTTGTTCGTCGATGCGGATGCGCAGGGCTTCGTCGAGTTCTCCGCGCGTCTGATGAATGTCGGCAATTTTCCCGAGGGTCACCGCCCGCGAGCGCACGTCGCCAAGTTTCTCGAACACTGGCAGTTGTTCGTCGATGCGGATGCGCAAGGCTTCGTCGAGTTGTCCGAAACGAACTAACAGTTCCGCCAGTTCGTCTTGCAAAGGCAGGCGCAAATCGTCGGCGGGATTCTGCAGTAGCCAGGCGCGAATTTGAGCGATGCGGCGCGTGCCTTCGAGGAGGGAACGGTTGTCGATAGGACCGGCGAATTGCGCTTTCTCGGGTAAGGAGAGTGGGGTGGTTTGGGTGAAGTCGTAAACGCCGCTGCGCCAGGACCACAGGTCGGGTGCCTGTTCCGCGCACAGGCGGATGCTTTCCGGCGCCAACCAACAAAGCAGGCGGACGCGACAGTTTTCGGCCAGGGTGTCGCGGCGGATATTGAGTGCTTGCCAGCGCTCCTTGGTTAGCCAGTGGTCATAACCGCAGAGATGGACAATCGCGTATTGCTGCGCCAGGTCGAGCAGGCGATTTTCCAGCTCGGGCAGATCGAAGGACGCGTCTTCCGCGCCGAGATCGAGGCGGATGGCGGACAGGCCTGCGGTGGCGGCAGCCTGGTCGAGGGTGGCAATGAGTTGGTCGCGCAGAAGTTCGTTGCGGATTTCAGCCAGGATGAACTGGAAGCTGGCGCCATGCAGCAGCGTCTTCAGCAGGCGCTGATAGTTTTCGTTGTTCTCCGGCGACAGTGCCGTACCCAGCAGGCAGCGTTGCAGGTTGCCGGAAAACCCCGAGTTGTCGGCCAGGGAAAGCGGTAATCGGTCAGCTTCGGCGAGCGGCGTCTTGGGCACGGCGGTAGCCTTCCAGGGTACGCACGACGGGGTGGCTACGTTGCCAGCTACCGCCGTTGTATTCGAGCAGCGCCAGGTTGTAGAGCAGTTTCTTGCTGCGCTCGTCGTTACCGCCGTGCTGCTGATCGGCATCCTTGGCGACGAGCAGTGCATAGTCCTCGGGGTCGAGGAAGCGGCGATATTCGCCGGCCAGGGCATCAATGGCTTTGCCGGCAACGGCGCGGTCGATGCCTTCGTCGGCGAATTCGCAGCAGTATTTGAGCAGGCGCAAGAGTTCGCGCGGGTGGCCACCACAATGTTCGATCAGGGTGCGCAGCGTCTCGTCGTCGGCAAACAGCTTGCGGTCGGCGCGTCGCAAGAGCAGGTCGCGTAGGGCTCGGCGCCCGGTGTCGCACTCGCTGCCGTTGCGCTCGTTGATCTTGATCATCGGCAGGAAAAAATGATCGAGACGACCGCCGATATTGCTCTCGTAGGCCAGATGCAGCGGCGCGGTGTACAGGATCAGGGCGTCGACCTGTAGCATTTGCGCGACATCGGTGTCGAACAATCGGCGCGAATCGTCGTCGCGTAACTTGTCGGTACCATCGAGCACGAACAGGACACGGTCGATGCCGCTTGCCGCTTTGAGGGACTGTTCGGAAAAGCGCAGGAAATTATTGAAAGCCTCAGCCAGTTGGCCATAGGAATTGCGGATGTCGTCGCGGATTTCGCTGCGGTAGGTCGCGCCAGTGCGGAAGGACGTGGTGACGGAGGCGAAGAGCTTGCATAGCAAAGGCACGGAAAGCTGTGCCTCCGTGCCGGTTTTGACTTCGGCGTTGAGGGCGTGCTCGCTCAGGCGGGTTTGTACCGTACTGCGGAACCAGTCGTGGAGCGGTTGCAACTGGGCGTCACCGATGACGATGCCCCTTTCCTGCAAATCGGCGAGCAGGGTGCGGGCCATGGCCATGAGCAGGTCGGGAAACTGGCAATTGCTGCGGTCCAGCTCGGCGTTGATGTTGACTTCCAGCGTGCAGAAGCGCCCGGTGTCGTTGAATTTCTTGGCGTAGTGCCGCAATTCCGTGGTTTTGCCGCTACCCAGGTGGCCGAAGAAAAGCAGGTGCTTTTGCGTGGGGGCAATGACCTGATCTTTCCACAGGCCGAACTTGCGCGACAGATGCTTGAAAAGATCGTGACTGTTGCGCGCATCCAGTGTGTCGACGTAACGCGGATCGTCGGCAGGCAGTCCTTCCTCGAATTCGAGGTGGCTGAGTACCTCGGGAAGTGTGGCGGGTGCGACGTAGGTCATGTCTGGGCTGTCGTGTTGGAGCGTGGGAAGTCTAACGCGTCCTTGGCCTCGGGCAAAGCGATGGGGCGTGCCTTTTCTTGTCCCGGTCCGATTTCGCCAGCCTCCGGGTAGAGAGAGGCTGGCGATGTTCGCTCAGGCGATTTCCAGCTCCGCGATGTAGAGCTCGGCGGCGTCGCCGAGCTTGTCTTCCACCGCATCGCGCAGGCGGGCGTAGTGCTTGGCGTTGAAGGTCATCTTCTGCGCGGCGGTCCACAATTCGACGCTGCGTTCGCCCCAGGAGAAGAACAGGAAGCGGCGGCGCTGGTCGTCGGAGGTGAAGTGGAAGGCGCCGAGCGCCATCGAGATGACGCCGTCTTCCGATTTCTGCACGGCGCCGATCTGGAAGTTGCCGCTCGTCTCGGCGGTGGTGTGGAAGTCGAACAGGCGGATCGCGCCGTCTTCCTCGGCCAGCGCCTTGAGCGCTTCGAGCGACTGGTTGAGCACGGCGAGCTGGTTCTGCGTGGCGATGGCGGCGATCACGGCGAGTGCGGCCTGGTCCATGCGCAGTTCGCCCTCGGCCTGCTCGTACTTGCTGAAGGCGAATTGTTCGCTGGTCCAGCCAAGTTTTTCCAGGGTCTCGATGTACTTGCCGTACCAGGCCTCGGTGTCCTTGAAGCGGTCGAACAGGGCGCTGGCGCTGCGCGAGGCGAGCTGGACGGAATACAGCGCGTCCTCGCGTTCCTGCGGGCTGACGCCGACGACGAAAGAGAGCAGGGCGTTGGCGTCGACGGCCGGGGGTGGCTTGCGCGGTGGCTTGGGCTGGCGGCGTTCCATCAGGTTCATGCCGAATTCGAGGAGCGAGGCCTGGTCGCTGGCCTTATCCAGGGGCGCGCTGCTCGCTCGCGACTCAAATCCCGCTTCTTCCGCTGGCGACAGCGGCAGCAATTCGGTGGCGAGGGCGAGTTCCTGAACGTAGTTTTCTGCTGCCGACACTTTTGATCTCCGGTTATGCAAAACGATGTTTTGAAGTATGCCGTAGTGCTAGTGGTTTGTCGTGCGACGGGCTTTTACAGGAATGTGAAGATACCCCGGGGGCGGAAGGGCAATCCCGCATTTTGCTGATCTCGGCGCCAGCTCGGCCAGCCAGGCTTGGCGCTTGTCGGCGCCAGAAAATGCCGCCTCCCCCCGCGTTTGCGGGGTAGTGGCCAAAGGGGCTTCTGAAGATACTTGCCTGGGTTTACAACAATTTACATATTTCAGGGGTTGGCAATGACATTTACGCCGAAACGTTTGGTCGCCGCGCTGTTCTCCTGCGGTCTGATCAGCTTGCTGCACGCGCCGGCCATGGCCGGTATCGACGGGCTGGATTACAACCTGCCGACCAACGTCGGCACCGCAGTGATGGGGCTGTCCGGTGACGGCAATGTCGCGGTCGGCACGGTGCGTCTCGACGCCTTCAATTACCGCGCCTACAAATTCTCGCCGGGCGGCAACACGCAACTCGACGGTCCGGCCGGTTACGAACAGGTGGTCGCCCAGGCGGCGTCCACTGACGGCTCGGTCGTCGCCGGCTGGGCCTTGCCCAGCTACAGCAGCCCCAGCGCGCGGGCGCTGGTCTGGAACGCCGCCACCATGACCCAGCTGCCGGACCTGGCGAGCGGGCCGGGCACCATCGCCAGCCAGGCCTGGGCGATTGCCGGCGACGGCCGCAAGGTGGCCGGTTTCAGTTATGCCAGCGGCGGCGGCTACCACGCCGTGCGCTGGCTCGACGGCGGGACCGGCTGGTCGATCCAGGATCTCAACGGCGGCGCCTTCACCAGCAGTTTCGGCCGCGGCATCGATGCCAGCGGCGATACGGTCGTTGGCTACGGCAGCACGATGGTTCTCGGCTATCAGGGCAGCAACCTCGTCCATATCAGCGGTCAGGTCGAAGAGGCCTTCGTCTGGACACCGGGCGGTGGCATGCAGGGTCTGGGCGTACTCGCTTCCGACAACGATCCGGTGGTCGGCACGATGACCCCGAGCAGCCGCGCCTACGCGGTGTCGGCCGACGGCAGCACGGTGGTCGGCATTTCGCGCGGCGTCGGCGTCAACGATATCCCTGAGGCTTTCCGGTGGACCGCTGCGGGCGGCATGCTCGGCCTCGGCATCCTGAATGGCGGTACCTACAGCATCGCCAACGGCGTCAATGCCGACGGCAGCGTTGTCGTCGGCAGCGCCGACCAGCCGACCCCGCTGATTCCCAGCATCCGCGGCGCTTACGCCTTCCGCTGGACGGCCGCCGGTGGACTGCAGACAGTCAGTGACTGGCTCACCGCCAACGGCGTCGCCGTCGGCAGCAATACCTTCAGCGATGCTGTGGCGGTCGATGCCAGCGGCAATGCCGTCATCGGCAAGGGGCAGATCGATGGGCGGACCCAAAGCTATCTGGCCAGGGTCAGCGGCGGCAATACCGGTGGCGGCAACACGGGAGGCGGCAACACGGGTGGCGGAAACACGGGCGGCGGAAACACGGGCGGCGGAAATACGGGCGGCGGAAATACGGGCGGCGGAAATACGGGCGGCGGAAATACGGGCGGCGGAAATACCGGCGGCGGCAGCGGCGTCATCGGCCTGACCGATTTCAACCAATCGCTGGCCCTGTGGCAGCAGGCGCTGAATGCGATTTCGCAGCGCTTCGGGCTCAACCTGTGGGGCGCGCACCACAGGACGCTGATGGATTCCGGCGTCAGCGGCGAGCGCGGCATCGGCTTCTGGGCGACCGGTGACTACGCCCACGAGCGGGACGGCGACGGCCGTCAGGTGCTCGGCGAGTTCGGCGTCTATCACGACCTGACGCCGAAGCTGCGCTGGGGTGTCGGCGTCGGCCGCAACGACTACCGGCAGGATCAGGCCTTTGGCGGACGTAGCAAGGCCGACGGCAGTTATCTGGTGCTCGAGGCCGATTACGCGCCCGGCACCCGGCGTGACTGGGTGTACAGCGTGACCGGGCTATACGGCCGGATGGATACGAATCTGCGCCGCGGTTACCTGAACGCCGGCGTCGCCGATGCGTCGACCGGCACGCCCGATGCAACAAGCTGGGCGCTGCGCCTGCGCGTCGATCGCTACGATGCCTGGCGGACCGGCGAGGTTTCCTGGAGCCCGTTCGTTGCCTACACGCACGTCAGCAGCAAGCTCGACAGCTATACCGAAACCGGTGGCGGTTTCCCGGTCGCCTACAGCAGCCAGCACCGGCGCAGCGACGAGTTGCGCGGCGGTCTGGTCGGCCGTCTGGCGCTGGGCGCCAACACCGACCTGCGGGCGAGCGGCGAACTGGTCGTCGCGCGCAATCGCAGTGGCGGCAGCAGCGGCCAGTTGCTGGGTGCCGGCGGCTTTGCCTTCAACACCGGCAGTTCGCACGATACCGAGAGCTGGGGCCGGCTCGGCCTGGATATCGACCATCGGTTGACCGCGAAGGCGGCGCTGGCGACCTCGCTCAATGTCGCGTCGGACGGCAACGATCCGCAGTGGTCGGGTAGCGTCGGGGTGCGCGTCGCTTTCTAAACGCGCCGGGAATCAATTGACGGGGGCGGTGAGCGGGACGCGCAAGGCGATCCGGCAGCCGCCCCCGTCGCCGTTGACCTGCGCCACTTCGCCGCCCAGTCGCTGGGCGCGCACCTGCATGTTGCGCAGACCGCGGCCGCGCGGCAGGGCGTCTTCGGCCAGGCCGCGGCCGTCGTCGACGATGCTCAGGTGCAGGGCGTCCTCGCTGGCTTCGAGGCGGATGGCGACGCTGCTGGCGCCGGCATGGCGGATCACGTTGGAAATCGCCTCGCGCAGGATGCGGCCGATGTTCAGCGCCTGCGGCTGGCTCAAGGCCTCGGCGGCGCCGTCGTTCTGCCAGTCGAGACGGATACCGGCCTCGCTCAGGCGCTGCTCGCATTCCGAGCGCCAGTCGGCGGCCAGCTCATCGAGCGTGAAGTGGGCGGCGCCGGTGTAGGAGACGACGTCGCGCAGGTCGCGCAGCGCCGAGCGGGCCAGGTCGGCGTCCTCGGCGCGCTGGGCGCGATAGACCAGCGACAGCAGCTTGGCGCCGACGTCGTCGTGCAGGTCGCGGAAGATGCGCTCGCGCTCCTCGGTCACCGCCCGTTCGGTTTCCAGTTCGCGCATCCGTGCGTAGCTCTCCTGCAACTGCAGGTGCTTGTCCTGCACGCGGTGGTCGAGTTCGTCGGCCAGCGCCTCGTATTCGTTGAGCGCGCTGACGTAGCGACCGGTCATGATGAGGCCGAGGGCGAGGAAGACGAGCGGCGCGCTGTAGTGCAGCAGGAAGACGTCGGTCAGCGGCCAGGCGGTGCGCCCCTGCCAGATGTGCTGGCTGTGGATCAACCAGTCGTGCAGGCCGAACAGGACGACCAGCCCCATCGCGCCGACCAGGAAACGGGCGTCGCGGTTGCGCTCGCGCCAGGCGGCGCGCAGCAGCAGGGCGAGCGTGCTCAACGCGGCGAGCAGGGTGTAGAAGTGCCAGCCGGCGGTCAGCGGCAGGTACCAGGCGGCGGGCGCCAGCCACAGGCTGAGCGGCGCGGCGAAGATGCCGAACCACAGCGTGCCGACCAGCGCCGGCTGGCGCAGGCCGACGAAACGCAGCAGCGAGATGAGCAGAAAGCCGGAGAAGATCTGGAAGCCGGCATTGGTCAGGATTTCCCAGTGCGCGGTATCGACCGGCGCCTGGCTGAGGTAGAGGTTGGTCGCCTGCAGCGACCAGACCAGCGCCGACAGGCCGAAATAGCCGTAGGCGGTTTCCTGGCGGCGGCGCAGCCAGAGGTTGAGGGTGAGCACGCCGACGGCGGCGATCAGCAGGCCGGCGGTCTGGTTGAGCGTGATGTTGAGGAAATAGGCGCGTTCGTAGATCGGGCGGAGCTGGTTTTCCGGGCCGAGTTGCAGCGGGTGCAGCGCCGCCTGCGTGTAGGCGTGGCCGAGCAGCCGGACGTGCAGGACGTTGTCGCCGGGGCGCAGCAGTTCGCCGGGTACCGGGAAGAACAGTGGGCGGTTCCAGTTGCGGGCGATCGGCTCGCTGAAGCTGCCGCCGTCGCCGATCGCTTCACCGTTGAGGAAGACAGCGGCGTTCATCACCAGCTTCGGCAGGTAGACCGCCTGCAGGCCGGGGTCCGGCCGGTCGATGCGAAAGCGCAGCCGGTACCAGCCGTTGCCGGCGACGCCGGGGCGCGTCAGGCGCCACTGGTCGGGCAGCGTCACCGTCTGCCAGGGGACGTTGTCGGGCGGCGGCGTCGCACTGTCGGCGAGGACGAAGTCGGCCTCGCTGAAATCGATGAGCGGCGCCTCGCCGGCCCGGGCGGCGCCGGCCAGCCAGGCAAACAGCAGGAGGAGCAGGAAACGGCGCGTCACGCGGTCAGAAGGCGGTGGTCAGCCGCAGGTAAACATCGCGCACGGCGACGAAGTTCTGGCCGCGCACGGCGTCCTGGACCTCCAGCTTGACCACCAGCGGCATCGGCAGGAGGCCGCCTTGCCAGGCTTCGATGCCGCTCCAGCTGAGCGCCAGCCGCAACTGGTCGGCGCGGGTGTCGGTGTGCGCCGACAGCGCGCTGGTGTCGGCGCCGGTCGGCGAGCGGTAGCGGTCGGGCTTTTCCTGGTAGCGGTGCCAGGTTGCCGCCAGCCGCCAGTTGCCGAAACGCTTGCCGATCTCGACGTCCGATTCCCAGTAGTCGCCGAGGTTGCGGCGCAGGCGCTCGACCGTGGCGGTGGTCAGCGGGTTGCCGGGGCGGGCGCGGACGTGGTCGGGCAGTTGCACCTGGTATTCGGCGAGCAGGTGCAGGTCGAAACCCTGGCCGAGGTCGCGGAAGTATTCGAGGCGGCTGCGCAGGTCGGTGCTGCCGTCGCCGGGCGGGATGTCGAAGAGGTTGTTCGGGTCGTCGGCGCGGGCGATGCCGAAGCGCACGCCAAAACCGAGGATGGCGCTGTCTACCGGGCTCTTGTGGAAACGCCAGAGGGCGCCGACGGTCGGGTCGGCGAAACCGGCGACGCTGACCGTGCGCGGCGTCCGGTAGCCGAGGCCGGCGAGCAGCGCCTGCATGCCGGCGGTGCCGATGCCGCCATCGACGCCGAAGCGGACGTGGGTCGTCGTCCGGGTATAGGGGATGATGACGCCGACCGTCAGGTCGTCGGTGACGCCGTAGCCGAGCATCAGTTCGGTGTATTCGGTGACGGCGCGGGTGTCGAGGCGCAGGGTGCCGCTCAGCCCGGGGTTGAGGCGGGCGAGGTCGAGGCCGTCGTAATCGCGGTCGAGGTCGACGCGCCGGCCGCGGTTGTCGAAGCGCTGGTCGTAGCCGTTGCGCAGGACGGTCAGGCGGGCCGCCCAGTGGCCGCCCGGGGCCATGCCGTCGAGGCCGAAGCCGGTGGCGGCCGGGATCGCTTCGGCGAGCGCGCTGGCGACCGAGAAGCCGAGCAGGGCGGCGAGGCAGGAACGGATCGGAAGCTTCTTCATCAGCAGCGCCAACAAAAAAAGGTAAAAGGACACGATTCTCCCGTATCCGCCACCGCCCGCCACCCCCGCGTTCATGGGGGCGCGGCCGCCGGCGCCGAGGTTATCATTGCCCATCCCACGCTGGAAATCCCGATGCGCCACGGTTTCATCCTCGAAGACGTTCCCGAATCCCAGGACTGGCTGCGCCAGGCGCTGGCCGAAAGCTTTCCCGGCATTGCCATCGGCGTCGCCGATTCCTTGCAGGAGGCGCGCCAAAAACTGCGCGGCGGGCCGGCGCCGGACATCGCGCTGATCGACCTCGGCCTGCCGGACGGTTCCGGGATCGAGATCATCGACCTGATCCAGCAGACCTCGCCGGCCACGCTATGCATCGTCGCCAGCATCTACGACGACGACGGCCACGTCTTCCCGGCCCTGCGCGCCGGTGCCCGCGGCTACCTGCTGAAGGACCAGCCGGTGTCGGCCATCGTCGTCGCGCTGCGCGGTATCGCCGCCGGCGAGCCCCCGCTGTCGCCGGCCATCGCCCGCCGCATGCTGGCCTTCTTCAACCGCCCGGTGACGCCGCCGGTGGCCCTGACCGCGCGCGAAACCGAAGTCCTGCGGCTGATCGCCAAGGGCATCACGCAGGCCGAGACGGCGCGCCTGCTGGCGATTTCGCAGCATACGGTGGCCGGTTACGTGAAGGACCTCTACCGCAAGCTCAACGTTTCTTCGCGCGCCGAAGCGGCGGTGCTGGCGCGCGACATGGGCCTGATCTGAAGCGGCGAACTTCCTGCTAAGCTCGCTGACCAAGTCCCGTCCCCCATTGGAGAACCCTTCATGAACGTTGCCGAAATCGCCACCACCCGCCGTACCTGCAAAGCCTTCGATCCGAGCCGCAAGGTCGATCCCGCCGCCATTGAACAGTTGAAGACCTTGCTGCGCTTTGCCCCGTCGTCGGTCAATTCGCAGCCCTGGCACTTCATCGTCGCCAGCAGCGCCGAAGGCAAGGAAAGGATTGCCGCGACGCTGGCCGGCCGCTTCGAGTACAACGCGCCCAAGGTGCGCAACGCGTCGCACGTGGTCGTCCTCTGTGTCCGCCGCGATCTCGACGACGCCCACCTGCAGGCGCTGGCCGACCAGGAAGATGCCGACGGCCGCTTTGCCACCGCCGAGGCGAAGGCGACCCAGCACAACGCGCGCAGCTTCTACACCAACCTGCACCGCGACCAGTTGAACGATCTGCCGCGGTGGACCGAAAAGCAGATCTACATCGCGCTCGGCGCGCTGCTTTTCGGCGCCGCCGCGCTCGGCATCGATGCCTGCCCGATGGAAGGCATCGACGCGGCGGCGATCGACGCCGCGCTCGACCTGGAGGCGCAGGGGCTGCGCTGCGTCGTGTTGACCGCGCTCGGTTACAGCAGTGGCGACGATTTCAACGCCAAGCTGCCGAAGTCGCGCCTGCCGGCGGCGGCGGTGATCAGCGAGATCTGAGAGTCAGTCGAGCGGGCGCGTCATGTAGCGCGCCGGACCGGGATAGCTGGCGAGCGCAGCCTGCGCGGCCGGCGCCAGCGTCGCCGGTTCGCTGAAGCCCTGGCGCTGCCAGAAGGCGTGGGCGTCCTGGACGCAGACCAGCGCGGCGTGCCGCCAGCCGTGGCGGCGGGCAGCGGCCAGCGCGCACGCGACCAGGCGCGCGCCGAGACCGCGGCCGGCGGCGCTCGGCGCCACCGCGAGGTCGTGCAGGTAGAGGCAGTCGGCGTTGGCGGCGGGCGCAAAGTCGCCGCCCAGTGGTGTCACCTTGCCCAGGTGCGACGGGTAGGTGGCGAGATAGGCGCCGACTGCGCCGGCTTGTTCGCCGACCCAGACGAAACCGGCGGCGGCGGCCAGACGGCCGGCCCAGGTGGTGGCGTCCTCGTTCATCGACGGCAGGTAGCACTGGTGCTGCACGGCGAGGATGGCGGAAAGATCGGCGGCCTGCGCGGGGCGCAGGTGGAAGACGGTGGGACTCATGACTGGCGCGATTGTAGGCGGCGGCCGGGCGAAGTCAATTCCCGGTCATGCGCGTATCATCGACCCGTCGCCACCTGCGGAGAAAGAAGATGAGCAAGGCATTGCGCTGGTCGGAACGCTGGTTCCGCTTCGGATTGTGGCTGGTCGCCCTGGCTTTCGGCAGTTTCCTGATCGGGCTTGGCGGCAACATCGTCGAGAACCTGCCGCGCGTCGAAGCGACGCTGAGCCTTGAGAATTTTCTCGACCCGGTCGCCGCCGGCAAACTGCGCGCCGAGATCGACGCCGCCCAGCTCGCGCGCCAGGCAGCGCAGGACGCGCTCGACCAGGCCGAATTGAAACTCAACGTCGCCCGCGCCGACGCCGCCAGCGCCCGCGACACCTTCAGCAACTGGCTGGCCACCCGGCGCGCCACCGAGCGCCCCGAGCAGGACCGCGAACTGATCGTCCGCACCGCCGCGCTTGACGCCTTGAAGGCCCTCGAGCGCAAGGCGCTGGCCGCGGTGCAGGCGCAGCAGCAAACGCTGCTCGACCAGCAACAGGCGGAAGCGCGCGCCCAGTCGGCACTGGGCGAACTGCGCGCGGCCGCCGCCGAACGCTACCACGACGAAATGCGCAGTCAGGAACTGCGCGTCTTCGGCTATCGCCTGGCACTGACCCTGCCACTGCTCGGCGTCGCCGGCTGGCTCTTCGCCAAGCAGCGCAAGAGCACCTGGTGGCCGTTCGTCTGGGGCTTCATCTACTTCGCGCTGTTTGCCTTCTTCGTCGAATTGGTGCCCTACATCCCGAGTTACGGTGGCTGGATCCGCTACAGCGTCGGCATCGTCCTCACCGTGCTGGTCGGCCGCTACGCGATCCTCGCGCTGAACCGCTACCTCGAACGGCAGAAGCTGGCCGAGGCGCTGCCCGACGTCGAACGGCGCAAGGAACTGTCCTACGACGTCGCCCTGGCACGGCTGGGCAAGAAGGTCTGTCCGGGCTGCGAGCGCAGCGTTGATCTGGCCAACACGGCGATCGACTACTGTCCGCATTGCGGCATCTGCCTGTTCGACCACTGCACTGCCTGCAACGAACGCAAGAGCGCCTTCGCCCGCTTCTGCCACGCCTGCGGCGCGGCAGCGAAAAGCTAGAGGAGCAGCGCCCCGGCCAGCGCGCAGCCGGCGACGACGCGCCACGGCGGCTGTTTTCCCCAGGTCAGCGCGGCCAGCGCGACGGCGGCCAGCGCCAGTTCGCCGGGGCCGTGGATGGCGCCGGTCCATACCGGGTCGTAAAGCGCGGCGAGCAGGATGCCGACCACCGCCGAGTTGATCCCGGCCAGCGCCGCCCGGGCGCGGGCGTTGGCGCGCAGCGCGTCCCAGAAGGGCAGGGCGCCGGCAACCAGCAGGAAGGCCGGGGCGAAGATCGCCGCCAGCGCCAGCAGGCCGCCGGCCCAGCCGTTCGGCGTGGCACCGCCGGCGGCGCCAAGGAAGGCGGCGAAGGTGAACAGCGGGCCGGGTACCGCCTGGGCAACGCCGTAGCCGGCCAGGAAGGTTTCATTGTCAACCCGGCCAAGGTCGATCATGGCCGTCTGCAGCAAGGGCAGGACGACGTGGCCGCCGCCGAAGACCAGCGCGCCGGCGCGATAGAAGGCATCGACCATGGCCAGCGCCGGCGTGGCGAGCGTCGCGGCGAGCCAGGGCAGGCCGAGCAGGCCGGCGGCGAAGAGCGCCAGCCAGAAGCTTGCGTCGCGTCGGCCGATGCCGTCGGCGAGCCGTTCCAGGCCGGCGGCCGGGACGGCGGCACCGAGCGCCAGCCCGCCCAGCGCGCCGCCAGCGATCACCGCCAGTTGTCCGGCGATACCCGGCCAGGCCAGCAGCAGTGCGGCGCCAAGCAGGGCAAGCAGGCGCCGCGGCCAGTCCGGGCAGAGGCTGCGGCCCATGCCCCAGACCGCCTGGGCGACGACCGCCACGGCGACGATCTTGAGTCCGGTGAGCAGTCCGTGGGGCAGGCTTTGGCCGAATTCGGCCAGACCGAGTGCGAAAAGAATCATCAGGATCGCCGACGGCAGCGTGAAGCCGCACCAGGCGGCAAGCGCTCCGCGATAGCCGGCGCGCTGCAGGCCGAGCGCCAGTCCGACCTGGCTGCTCGCCGGGCCGGGCAGGAACTGGCACAGGGCGACCAGGTCGGCGTAGGCGGCATCGCTCAGCCAGCGGCGACGGTGTACGAATTCGTCGCGGAAGTAGGCGAGATGGGCGACCGGCCCGCCGAAGGCGGTCAGGCCGAGGTGCAGGAAGGCGACGAAGATTTCTCGGACGGTGCTGAGCGGCATGGTGAAAGTTTAACGCTGTCACATGACTGCACGGCTGCAGTCTTACACTTGCGAACAGTCATCGATGCCGGCTTTTGCTAGGCTGTCGCCTGTCGGATTTTCGGAGTGCTCTGAACATGTCAGTCCTGCGCAAACTTGCCCTGGCGCTTGCCGCGCTGATCGCCCTGCTCGGGCTCGCCGCCGGCGTCGCCTACGCGCTGTTCGATGCGGCGGCGATCAAGCGTCACCTGGTCGAACAGGTGGCGGCCAAGACCGGTCGCACCCTGGATATCGCCGGTGAGGTCAGCCTCTCGTTGTGGCCTGAAGTGGCGGTCAGCGCCGGCCAGGTCAGCTTGTCCGAAGCCGACGGCAAGACCGGGTTCGCGGCGCTCGAATCGCTGCGCGTTGCCGTCGCGGTGATGCCCTTGCTGGCCGGCAAGGTCGAAGCACGCGAGATCGGCATCGACGGCCTGGCGCTGACCCTGGTCAAGCGTCGCGACGGCAAGCTCAACATCGACGACCTGACGGCCGGCGAGGCCGCAGCAAAGCCCGCCACCCAGGAAGACAAGGCGCCGGCCGCTGGCAGCCAGCCGCTGCAGCTCGACATCGCCGGCCTGGCCTTGCGCGACGCCCGCTTCACCTGGCGCGACGAAATGGCCGGCAAGACGACCAAGCTGTCGGCGCTCGATTTCTCCACCGGCCGCGTCCAGGCCGACGGCGCTGCCGGTAGCCTGGCCATCGACCGGCTGAAACTGGCGGTGCGCGGCAGCAGCGGTGACGACCGCTTCGAGGCGAACCTTGAACTGCCGGCGCTCAAATTTTCCGAGCAACGTCTGGCGACGCCGTTTTCCGGCAAGCTCGCGCTGAGCAGCCCGGCGATGCCGATGGGCAGCGTCAAGCTGCCGCTGTCCGGCAAGCTGGCGCTCGACCTCGGCAAATCCACCGCCGACCTGACGCTCGACACCCAGCTCGACGCCTCGAACATCGCGCTGAAACTGGCGGTCGAACGCCTGTCGCCGCTCTTCTTCAATTTCGACCTCAACATCGACCAGTTGAACGTCGATCACTACCTGCCGCCGGCCAAGCCGGGCGCGGCCGGCGCTGAAGCTGGCGCAAGCGGCAAGGCGGAGAAGCCGGCGGCGAAGATCGACCTGAGCGCGCTCGAAGCGCTCAACTTCCGCGGCAAGCTGGAGATCGGCCAGTTACAGGCGAAGGGACTGAAACTCTCGGCGCTGGCGGCGCGTCTGGGCGCCGCCGACGGCCGGCTCGACGTGACGTCGATGCAGGCGAAACTCTACGGCGGCAGCCTCGACGGCGCGCTCGGCGTCAATGCCCGGGGCAATGTGTTTACGGTCCGCCAGAACCTCTCCGGTATCGACATCCGTCCGCTGCTCGCCGACCTGATGCAGAAGGAGCCGCTGGAAGGGCGCGGCACGGTGACGCTCAACGTCAATACCCGTGGCGCCACGGTCGATGCGCTGAAGCGCGGGCTGGCCGGGCAGGCCTCGCTGGCACTGAAGGATGGCGCCATCCGCGGCGTCAACCTGGCCAAGCAGCTGCGCGACGCAAAGGCGGTGCTGCGTGGCGGCAAGGGCGCGGCGAGCGCGCCGGACGCTGCCGAGAAGACTGATTTCTCGGAACTGGTCGCCACCTTCCGGATCGCCAACGGCGTCGCCCACAACGACGACCTGGCGATGAAGTCGCCTTTCCTGCGCCTGGCCGGTGCCGGCGACATCGACATCGGCAACAGCCAGATCGACTACCTGGCCAAGCTCAGCGTCGTCGAAACCTCCAAGGGACAGGAAGGCAAGGAACGCGACGAATTGCGCGGGATCACCGTGCCGGTGCGCCTGCGCGGGCCCTTCGACAATCTTTCCTATTCGCTGGAAGCCGGCGAATTGCTCAAGGATGTGGCGAAAGCCAAACTCGACGAGAAGAAGGACGAACTGAAGGAAAAGGCCGGCAAGAAGCTGGAAGAAAAACTCGGCGACAAGCTCAAGGGCCTGTTCGGCAAATGAGCCGCCGGCCTAGAATGCCGCCTTTATCCGCCGGACTGACACCATGCCCCGCATCAAGATCGCCCTGCCCGAGAAGTTCGTCTTCAGCACCGAAATCCCGATCTACATCCAGCACATCAACTACGGCCACCACCTCGACAACGCCGCGCTGCTGATGCTGGTCGCCGAGGCCCGGGTGCGCTTCTTCAAGCATTTCGGTTGGAGCGAGCTCGACGTCGGCGGGCCCGGCATCGTCGTCGCCGACGTCGCCGCCCAGTACCGTTCCGAAGCCTTCCACGGCGAGACGCTGGTGATCGCCTTCGCCGCCGCCGATTTCCACGATTACGGCTGCGACCTGGTCTGGCAACTGAACGACCAGGCGAGCGGCCGCGAAGTGGCGCGCGGCAAGCACGGCATCGTCTTCTTCGACTACGCGACGCGCAGCAAGGTCAAGGTGCCGGCGGTGTTCGCCGAAAGGATGGCCGGCGCATGATCCCGATCCGCTACGTCGAGCCGGTGTTCCGGCCGCCGTCGGAAGCCGAATCGCTGATCCTGCCGCTGACCGACGGCTGTTCGTGGAACCAATGCACCTTCTGCGAGATGTACACCGCGCCGCAGAAGAAATTCCGCGCCCGCGACGAGGCCGAGGTGCTGGACAGCATCCGCGCCACCGGCGAACGTTACGGCAGCGACATCCGCCGCGTTTTCCTGGCCGACGGCGACGCGCTGGTTCTGCCGACGCGCCGGCTGCTCACCGTGCTCGAGGCGATCCGCGCCCACCTGCCGGCGGTGCGGCGGATTTCCAGCTACTGCCTGCCGCGCAACCTGAAGAAGAAAAGCCAGCCGGAGATCGACGAACTCGCCGCCGCCGGGTTGAGCATGGTCTATGTCGGTGCCGAATCCGGTGACGACGCGGTGCTCGCCGCGGTCAGCAAGGGCGAGACCTTCGACTACACCGTCGATGCGCTGAACAAGCTCGGCGCCGCCGGCATCAGCCGGTCGGTGATGATCCTCAACGGTCTCGGCGGGCGCGAACTGTCGCGTCAGCACGCCGAAAACTCGGCGCGCCTGGCCAACGCCACCCAGCCGGAGTATCTGGCGACGCTGGTGGTCAGCTTCCCCAAGGGCGAACAGCGGCTACGCGCCGGCTTTCCCGGCTGGGAACCGCTGACCCAGCCGGAACTGTTCGCCGAAATGGAGACTTTCCTGGGCGGTCTGGAACTGAAACGTACCGTTTTCCGTTCCGACCACGCGTCGAACTGGCTGGTCCTCAAGGGCACGCTCGGCGCCGACAAGGAGCGCCTGCTCGCCCAGGTGCGCCAGGCCATCGCCGGCGAAGCGCCGCTGCGCCCGGCCTGGGCGCGCGGCCTGTAGCTCAGCCCGCCTTGCCGACGCGCAGCGCGGTGAAGATGGCGAGCGCCTGGAAGATGGCGATGCCGAGCAGCACGCCGCTGAAATTGCCGCTGTCCATCAGCCGGCCGAAGATCAGCGGCGCCGTCGCCAGCCCGAGGTCGAGCCCGGAGTAGACGAAGCCGTAGATGCGACCGAAAGCCGCCTGGCCGAAACGCGCCGTCGCCGCGCGGCGCACCAGCAGGTCGCGCGAGGGGCCGGCGACGCCGGTGCAGAAACCGATCGCCCCCATCAACGGCAGGATGCCCCAGGCCGGCGGCAGGCCGCTGGCCAGCAGCAGCGCAAGCAGCGCGGCGACGCCGAGGGCGCCGGCGATCAGCCCGTCGTGCGCGTTCTTCTGCGCCAGGAAACCACCGAGCACGATGCCGGCGGCGCCGCCGAGCAGGTAGGTGGACAGCGCCGTCGCCGCGCTGCCCAGGCTGAAGGCGTAGAGCGCCTGCAGGATCGGCGTGGCGAAGTTCTGGATGGCGCCGAAGGCGGCGGTGATCAGGAAGAAGAACAGGAAGCACAGCCAGACCGCCGGCACGCGCAGGAAGGCGAGCGGCGGCACGGCTTCGCCGCTCTGCTTGGTGGCGTGTTCGGCGAGCGGGTCGGCGATCGCCTGGCGGCGCCAGCTCAGGACGCCGAGGGCGACGACAGCGACGACGCTGGCCCCGAGCGCCGCCTCGCGCCAGCCGGCGACGGCGGCGATGCCGGTCATGAACACCGGCGCCGCCGCCCAGCCGAGGTTGCCCGACAGCCCATGCACCGAGAAGGCATGGCCGAGGCGCGGCTGCGAGACGCGCCGGTTGAGTACCGTGAAGTCGGCCGGATGGAAGACGCTGTTGCCCAGCCCGGCGAGCGCCGCGGCGGCGATCAGCCAGGGCAGGCCGCTGGCGAAATGCAGCGTGACGCCGGCCAGCACGAAGCAGCAGATGCCGGCAAACAGCACGCGGAAGGCGCCGAAGCGGTCGACGAAGAAACCGGCGGCGGCCTGGCCGATCCCGGAAATCACGAAGAAGACCGTCATCGTCACCCCGACGGCGGTGAAGCTGAGGCCGAAATCGGCCATCAGCCACGGGAACAGCGGCGGCAGCAGGAGGTGGAAGAAATGCGAAACGCCATGGACGAAGCCGATCAGCGCGATCGTCTCGAGGTCGCCGGCGGCGGGGCGGGGCAGGGTGGTGGTCGTCATGTCGGGGTCGGGGTGGGGCTTTTGTTATGCGACGAGTTTAACCAGCCGGCCTATTGACGCGAACGCGATAGTCCGACAAAAATTATCGCAATGCTGACAACCCTGCCTTTCGATCCCTGCCCGCGTCGCGCGCCGACCGCCGCCGAGCCGCTCACCGTCAACCTGCGCCGCCTGCCGGCCGACGTCCATGTGCCGGCGCACAGCCACGACTGGGCGCAGCTCGCCTTTCCGCTGCGCGGCGCGCTACGCATCGCCGCCGCCGGCATGGCCTGGCTGGTGCCGGCCTTCCGCGCGGTGTGGATACCGCCGCACATCGAGCACGAAGTGGTGATGCTCGGCCAGGTCGAACTGCGCACCGTCTACATCGCCACCGAAGCCGCGCCGCTGCCGCTCGACGCCTGCTCGGTGGTCGAAGTGTCCGACCTGATGCGGGCGCTGATCGAAGCCCTGAGCGCGCTCGGCGAGAGCGAAACGGCGCGCCGCCAGCAGATGATCCAGCTCCTGCTCAGCGAAATCGGCATCGCTCCACCGCTTTCGCTCGGCCTGCCGCTACCGCGCGACCGCCGGCTGCAGGCGCTGTGCGGCGCGCTTTTCGACGACCCCGCCGACAACCGCCCGCTCGCCGACTGGGCGGCCCGCGTTGGCGCCAGCGAACGCACGCTGGCGCGTCTCTTCGCCGACGAACTGAAGATGAGCTTCGGCGCCTGGCGCCAGCAACTGCGCCTGGCCCGCGCCCTCGACCTGATCGGCCGCGGCCGCCCGAGCGGCGAAGTCGCCGCCGAACTCGGCTACGCCAGCCCAGCGGCGTTCTCGGCGATGTTCAAACGCGCCTTCGGCGTGCCGCCGGGGCGCTTCATGCAGCAGCGGGGCGGAGCAGCGCATGCCGGGGCGAACGGGTAGGGGAAGGGCGCTTGTGGATGGCCTTGAGCCTTGCGAATACGTGCTGGCTGCCTGTCCGGCATGGAAGTCGGCGGTGCGGTGTTATAACATTGCATTTTTCCGCCCCCGATCCCGCCGCTGCGCGCGTCCAGCGAGCCGCCTTCCGGAACCCAGTCCGATGAAAAACTCCACGCCTGCCGGGCGCGCCGCCGCCGTCCTGTCCGCTTGCCGCATTGGCGGCGAGCACAACAGCGAGGCAAGGCCATGAATCCTTCCGCCAGCGACCGGCGCATTCCGGTCACCCTGCTTACCGGCTTCCTCGGCGCCGGCAAGACGACCTTGCTCAACCACCTGCTGACGCAGCCCGAGATGAACCGGACCGCGGTATTGATCAACGAATTCGGCAGTGTCGCGGTCGATCACCATCTGGTGACCAAGATCGACGAAGACCTGGTCATGCTCGATTCCGGTTGCATCTGCTGCACGGTGCGCAGCGACCTCGAGAAGAGCCTCAAGGAACTCTTCATGCGCAGCCTGCGGCGCGAACTGCCGCCGCTCAACCGGGTCATCATCGAAACGACGGGGCTGGCCGATCCGGCTCCGGTCATTTTCACGCTGATGGAAGATTTCTTCATTGCCGAGCGCTTCCGTACCGACGGCGTCGTCACCGTCGTCGATAGCACCCACATCCTCGGCCAGCTCGCCCACCATCCCGAGCCGGTGAAGCAGGTGGCGATGGCCGATCGGCTGCTGCTCAGCAAATGCGACCTGGCCAGCGGCGAGCAACTGGCCGCGGTCGGCCGCACGCTGGCCCGCCTCAACCCGGCCGCTGCCCAGCTCCCGGTACGGCAAGGCGTTCTGGCCGTCGCCGCGTTGACCGATTGCGGTCTCTACGACCCCGCCGCCAAGACGCCGGACGTCGCCGGCTGGCTGGCCGAGGAGAAAGTGCGCGAGGAAGCTCGGCGGGCGTCTGGTCATCACCACCACGAACACGATGTCGATCGTCATGATGCCCATGTCTACAGTTTTGCCCTGACCTTCGATCAGCCCCTGGCCTGGGTTTCGTTCGCCGACGCCGTGGCGACCCTGCTCGACGGCATGGGCGACCGCATCCTGCGCATCAAGGGGCTACTCAATGTGGTCGGCGACCACAAGCCGCGCGTCGTGCAGTGCGTGCAGCACGTCATGTATCCCTACAGCCGGCTCGACGACTGGCCGGCGCAGGCTCCCTACAACGACCGGCGCAGCCGCCTGGTCTTCATCGTGCGGGACATTCCGCGGGGCATGATCGAACAGGCCTTCGCCATGTTCTGTGGGGTGCGCGACGTCGGCGAGACGAAAGCCGAATGCTGATGCGCAAGCGCTTCGCCTTCGCAAACGCGCCTGTTCCCTGCGCATCAGGCCGAAGACCGATCTCTCCTCTGTCCCGCGCGTCAGCGCCGCCGCCACCGAATTCTCGGAAGACGTCGTGCGTACCAGCCACGAACTGGTACAGGGCTACAAACGTTTGCAGAACGAATTCTGATCCGGCCCAGGGCGACGCCAGGGCCGCGAATTCGCCGGCCGCGCCTGAATGACCGGCAATCTGGGCTATGATTCAACCATTCCCGAGGAACCACAGATGAATCCGAATCCATTGACCGAAGCCGATCTCGACCGGCTTGAAGAATTGCTCGAGGCAGAAGTTTTCGGCGAGGAGGCGATGCGCCTCGACGAAGCACAGGCGCTGATCTGCGCCGTTGTCAGTTGCCCGCAGCCGATCCCGCCGGGCGAATGGCTACCCGAGGTACTCGGCGCCGGTATCGAGAAGAGCGACGATCCGCTGGTCGGCGAAACCGTCGAACTGCTGATGCGCCTGAACAACGGCATCGCTGCAGCGCTGCTCGCCGACGAAATGGTCTCGCCGCTGCTCTACCCGGTCGACGAAGGTTCCGAGGAATACGATTTCGCGGCCTGGGCCGACGCCTACATCTACGGCGCGGGGCTGGGCGGCGACTGGTACGACCTCGCCGGCAAGCACGCCGACGATCTCGACGAACTGCTCGAACCGCTGTTCGTGCTCAACGGCATGCTCAAGGAAGACGCCGAGAAGAACGGCGAGCGCTGGTTCCCGCCGGCCGAGGAAGCGCGGCTGATCGCCGACATCCAGGAAAACCTGCCGGTGATCGTCCAGACCCTGTACAACTTCTGGCGCGCCAAGCGCGGCGGCGGCACGGTGCAGCGCGAGGAACCGAAAACCGGCCGCAACGATCCCTGTCCCTGCGGCAGCGGCAAGAAGTTCAAGCAGTGCTGCGGCAGTCCGGAAAAACTGAACTGATCCGCCAGCTACGGCCGCTCAGCGGCCGTAGCGCTGTTTCTGCTCGAAGGCGATGGCCCGCTTCAGGTATTTGCTGAAGCTCTGCATCGCTTCCGGGTGGTTGCTGTAACCCTTTTCCTGCACTTCGGCATCGACGAGAGCGTCGAGTTCGGCGGAGAAGGAGACGGCAGGGTAGGTGATACGGCGTTTGGCGGATTTCATGGCAAGCGGATTCGCGGCAAAAGCCGCGCACTTTACCCGAACTTGGCCGTTTTCCGGGGATTTTCCGGCTTCAGGCCGTTCCGTCCAGGGCATCCAGCCCGCCGTTCAGGACCCGCGCGTCGAAACCGCGCTGGGCGAGCAGGAAGGCGGCGGCACTGCTGCGGCGACCGCTCTGGCAGAACAGGATGCAGGGTACGCGGCGGTCGAGGCTGTCGGCTTTCAGGCGCAGCAAATACAAGGGGATGTTGCTGCTGCCCTTCAGGCTGCCGGCGGCGAATTCGGCTTCCAGCCGGACGTCGATCAAGCGGGCGCCCTGCTTGATCAGGCGGGCGCCTTCGAGCAGCGTCACCTGACGGACCAGCGGCGCGCGCAGCAGCGCGTCGAAATCGGCGGCCGGCAGGCGCATCAGTTCGCCGGCGCTGGTCATCGTCACCGTCGCGTTGCGCGGCTCGCCTGACAGCAGCGCCTCCTCGCCGAATCCCTGGCCGGCGGCGAGGGAGGCGAGGACGATTTCCTTCTGCTCGCCGGCACGACGGGTGACGCGCGCGCTGCCGGAGCGGATCAGGTAGTAGTGGTCGCCGGGCTCGCCCTGGCGGACGACGACCTGGCCGGCGGCAACCGGCAGCGCTTCGAAGCGGCCGAAGAGACGATGCAGGTTGCCCGGCGGCACCTTGCTGAAGGCCGGATTCTTTAGCACGTCGAACATCCATTGCGGATCGTCGCCTTCGAACTCGGTAACTTCGTAGGCGGTGGCCTGGTCGCGCGTCAGCAGGTGGTCGAGGTCGTCGTCGCCGAAGACCACCAGCAGCGAGCGGCACATCGCCCGGCAACTGAAGGCGCGCGGCTTCTGGCGCGCCAGCGGGTGCCGGGCGGCAGGCGTGCCGGCGCTCAGGCGGGTCGGCGCCGAACCGTCCTCGCGGTCGAGCGCGACTTCGCCGGACAGCAGATAGTAGCTGTGAGCATCGGCGCTTTTCTGCGGGAAGACGAGTTGCCCGGGTTCGGCGATGAAGGGGCGGGCCAGTGCGCAGGCCTGGGTCAGGGCGGCGTTGGAGAGGTCGGAGAGAGGGATCAGGTGGGCGAGGTCTTGCGCGTTCATGATGGGCGTGGCAGCCGCAGGCGACGCCGTGATTCTACGGCAATGCCCAGCTGACATGGCCGCCACCCAGCAAAAAGGAGCCAGCTTGCGCCGGCCCCTGTGTCATTTTTCGCGCTGCCGCGTCAGCCCAGTTCGACCGGCACGAAAAGCCGGGCCTTGCCGCGCTCGATCAGCAGGGCGACCTTCTTGCCGGATTTGCCGATCAACTGGCGCAACTGCTCCGTATCGTTCACCGCCTCGCCGTTGATCGACAGGATCACGTCGCCTGGCCGGATACCGGCACGGGCGGCGGCACCACCCGCCTGTTCGACGAGGAGGCCGCCGGCGATGCCGCTTTGCCGGCGCTCTTCCGGGGTCAGCGGACGGACGGCGACGCCGAGGCGGCCCTTGTCGGCCTTGGCCGGTTCGGCGGCGGCGACCTTGTCGTCCTGGAAGGCGCCGACCTTCACCGTGATGTCACGTGCCGCCTTGTTGCGCCAGATTTGCAGGCGCACCGTTTCGCCCGGTCGCTTGGCGGCGATGATCGACGGCAGTTCGCCGGAAATCTCCACTGCCTGGCCGTCGATGCCGAGGATCACGTCGCCCGCTTCGAGGCCGGCGCGGCCGGCCGGACCGTCCTTATCGACCGAGGAGACGAGGGCGCCGGCGGGACGGGCGAGGCCGAAGCTGTCGGCCAGCGCCTGGTCGACTTCCTGGATGGCGACGCCGAGGCGGCCGCGTTCGACCTTGCCGTGAGCGACGATCTGCCGCTCGACGTTCATCGCCACCTCGATCGGGATGGCGAAGGAGAGACCCTGGTAACCGCCGCTGCGCGAGTAGATCTGCGAGTTGATGCCGATCACTTCGCCGCGCATGTTGAACAGCGGGCCGCCGGAGTTGCCGGGGTTGACCGCGACGTCGGTCTGCAGGAAGGGAACGTAGCTGCCGTCCGGCAGGCTGCGCGACTTGGCGGAGATGATGCCGGCGCTGGCGCTCGATTCGAAGCCGTAGGGCGAGCCGATGGCGAGCACCCATTCGCCGACCTGCGACGCCTTGGCGCTGCCGACGCGTACCGTGGGCAGGTTCTTGCCGTCGATCTTGAGCACGGCGACGTCGCTCGCCTGGTCCATGCCGATGATCTTGGCCTTGAACTCGCGCTTGTCGTTGAGCTTGACGATCACTTCGTCGGCATCGGCGACGACGTGGGCGTTGGTCAGCACGGTGCCGTCGGGGCTGACGATGAAGCCCGAACCGAGGCCGCGTACCGGCGTGTTGTCCTGCGGCACCATGCCGCGGAACTGGCGGAAGAACTGGAAGAAAGGATCGTCAGGGTCGATCTGCGGCATGCCGGGGGTGTTGGCGGCGGTCTTGCGGTTGCCGCTGACGCTGATGTTGACGACCGCCGGCGCGTTGCCGGCGACGATGCTGCGCATGTCGGGGTAGCCGACGGGAACGGGCGCGGCGAGCGGGGCAACGACAGGGGCCGGGGGCGGCGCCACCGGTGTGGCGGCGGCAACCGGTGACTGGCCCAGGGCCCAGGCACCGCCAATGGCGGCGGAGACGGCAATGGCGGCGACGGTGAGCTTCAGGCGGTTGAGTGACATGCGGTCCTCCTCGGGTGATGGTTACGGGCCGTATATTTGCGCTCGTCGCCGATTTTTCCATCAGTCCTTGTGCGACGATTTGTTACGAAATTTATCCAGGTCGGTTTCCCGCAAGTAAAAAGGCCATCCGCGAAACACGGATGGCCTTTGCTGGAAGGTGGCGCCGGATCAGCCCTTGGCCGGCATCTTGCTGATCTTGACCTGCCATTCCTTGGGGCCGCTTTCGTGCACGTTGTTGCCGCCCGAATCGACGGCGACCGTCACCGGCATGTCCTGCACGTCGAACTCGTAGATGGCTTCCATGCCGAGATCGGCGAAACCGACCACCTTGGCCGACTTGATCGCCTTGGCGACCAGGTAGGCAGCGCCGCCGACGGCCATCAGGTAGGCACTCTTGTTATCCTTGATCGCCGCGATGGCGGTTTCACCACGCTCGGACTTGCCGACCATAGAAATGAGGCCGGTCTTTTCCAGCATCATGCGGGTGAACTTGTCCATGCGCGTGGCAGTGGTCGGGCCGGCCGGGCCGACGATTTCGTCGCGCACCGGATCAACCGGGCCGACGTAGTAGATGATGCGGTTGGTGAAGTCCACCGGCAGCTTCTCGCCGGCCGCCAGCATGTCGGCGATGCGCTTGTGCGCGGCGTCGCGGCCGGTGAGCATCTTGCCGTTGAGGAGCAGCTTCTGGCCGACCTTCCAGGAGGCGACTTCTTCCTTGGTCAGGGTGTCGAGATTGACGCGGGTCGCCGACTTCAGGTCCGGCGTCCAGGTGACGGCCGGCCAGTCTTCCAGCTTCGGCACTTCCAGCTTGGCCGGGCCGCTACCGTCGAGGTGGAAGTGGCAGTGGCGGGTGGCGGCGCAATTCGGGACCAGCGCGACCGGCAGGTTGGCGGCGTGGCAGGGATAGTCGAGCACCTTGACGTCGAGCACGGTGGTCAGGCCACCGAGGCCCTGGGCGCCGACGCCCAGCGCATTGATCTTCTCGAACAGTTCGAGACGCAGTTCCTCGGCGCGGTTCTTCGGACCGCGTGCCTTCAGTTCATGGATGTCCACCGGCGCCATGATCGATTCCTTGGCCAGCAGCATGGCTTTTTCCGGCGTGCCGCCGATGCCGATGCCGATGATCCCCGGCGGGCACCAGCCGGCGCCCATTTCCGGAATCTTGTGCAGCACCCAGTCAACCAGGTCGTCGGACGGGTTGAGCATGGCGAACTTGGACTTGGCTTCCGAGCCGCCGCCCTTGGCCGCGCAGATCACTTCGACGTGATGGCCTTCGACAATCTCGAAATGCACCACGGCCGGGGTGTTGTCCTTGGTGTTCTTGCGGGCGCCGGCCGGGTCGGCGAGCACGGAAGCGCGCAGCGGGTTGTCCGGGTTGGCATAGGCGCGGCGCACGCCCTCGTTGATCATTTCCTGGATGCTCATCGTGGCATCCGGCCAGGTGACGTGCATGCCGACCTTGATGAAGACCATGCCGATGCCGGTGTCCTGGCAGATCGGGCGATGGCCTTCGGCGGCCATCCGGGAGTTGGTCAGGATCTGGGCGATGGCGTCCTTGGCAGCCGGCGCTTCTTCGCGCTCGTAGGCTTCACCGAGCGCCTTGATGTAATCGAGCGGGTGGTAGTAGCTGATGTACTGGAAGGCATCGGCGACGGACTGGATCAGGTCTTCCTGCTTGATGGCGGTCATGCGCAACTCCGGGTCAGTGGTTGTTGTGTTGAAGAATGAGGGTCTGGGTCATGATCTTGTCGACCAGGGCCATGGCGACGGCCGAGACGATGAACACCAGGTGGATCGCCACCTGCCAGTAGAGCGTGTGTTCGGGCAGGTTGCCGGCGTTGATGAAACTTTTCAGCAGATGGATCGACGAGATGCCGATGATCGCCGTCGACAGCTTGATCTTCAGCACCCCGGCGTTGACGTGGCTGAGCCATTCCGGCTGGTCCGGGTGGTCCTCGAGTTCGAGGCGCGAGACGAAGGTTTCATAGCCGCCGACGATGACCATGATCAGCAGGTTGGCGATCATCACGACGTCGATCAGGCCGAGGACGATCAACATGATGTCGGCTTCGGTCATCTTGTGCGGCCCGAAGGCACCGGACACCAGATGGCTGAGTTCGACCATGAACAGCCAGACATAGACCAGTTGGGCGACGATCAGGCCGACGTAGAGCGGCGCCTGGATCCAGCGGCTGGCGAAAATGAAGGATTGCAGGAAACGGGCCGGCGTGGGGGCGCTATGCAAGGACATATTTGTCTTATGGGATGGCGTTGGCTTGGGGGCGCAAAGTTTAACATGGCGCGGCAGGCTTGCCCGAAACCGCCGAATGCTGCGCCGCAGCGTGATTTCGTAAGGCCATTGTAAGATTATCGAAGTGTAATTAGGGCTTGACGCTGCGCCGGGGAACGAGGTGGCGACGGCGCGCAAGGCCTAGCTGCAATCCGGGAAATTCCCGAGGCCCGACCGGTTGTTTTCAACACAAATGCGATGTAACGCAGAGGAGAAGAATATGTCGAATGAGTCCGTGCAGCTTTATTATCCGTCCGACGAAATCGTCAAGAACGCGGCGGTTTCGGGGATGGACGCCTACCGGGCGCTGTGCGCGGAAGCGGAAGCCGACTACGAAGGTTTCTGGGCCAAGCGTGCCCGCGAACTGATCACCTGGAAGGAACCCTTCACCCAGGTGCTCGACGAGTCCAACGCACCGTTCTACAAGTGGTTTGCCGACGGCAAGCTGAACGTCTCCTACAACTGTCTCGATCGTCAGGTCGAAGCCGGCAAGGGCGACAAGGTCGCCATCGTCTTCGAAGCCGACAACGGCGACGTCACCAAGGTCACCTATCAGGAACTGCTGGTCAAGGTCTGCAAGATGGCCAACCTGCTCAAGGCCAAGGGTGTGCAGAAGGGCGACCGCGTCGTCATCTATCTGCCGATGACCGTTGAAGGCGTCGTCGCCATGCAGGCCTGCGCCCGTATCGGCGCCACCCACTCGATCGTTTTCGGCGGCTTCTCCGCCCAGGCCCTGCGCGACCGCATCAACGATGCCGGCGCCACCCTGCTGATCACCGCCGACGGCCAGTTCCGCGGCGGCAAGTCCTTGCCGCTCAAGGCGATCGCCGACGAAGCCATCGCCCTTGGCGGTTGCGACACGCTGAAGGGCGTCATCGTCTTCAAGCGTACCGGCATGGACGTCACCATGGTTGCCGGCCGCGACGAGTGGTTGCACGAAGGTCTGGCCAGCCAGCCGGAAACCTGCGAACCGGAATGGGTCGGTGCCGAACACCCGCTGTTCCTGCTCTACACCTCCGGCTCCACCGGCAAGCCGAAGGGCGTTCAGCATTCCACCGGCGGCTATCTGCTGCACGCCATCCTGACCATGAAGTACACCTTCGACATCAAGGATAGCGACACCTTCTGGTGTACCGCCGACATCGGCTGGGTCACCGGCCACACCTACATCACCTACGGTCCGCTCGCCTGCGGCGCCACCGAAATCGTCTTCGAAGGCGTGCCGACCTATCCGGACGCCGGCCGTTTCTGGAAGATGATCCAGGATCACAAGGTTTCCATCTTCTACACCGCGCCGACCGCGATCCGTTCGCTGATCAAGGCCGCCGATGCCAACCCGGCGGTGCATCCGAAGAGCTACGATCTGTCCAGCCTGCGCATCCTCGGTTCGGTCGGCGAGCCGATCAACCCGGCCGCCTGGGAGTGGTACTACCAGAACGTCGGTGGCTCGCGCTGCCCGATCGTCGATACCTTCTGGCAAACCGAAACCGGTGGTCACATGATCACCCCGTTGCCGGGCGCGACGCCGCTGGTCCCGGGTTCCTGCACGCTGCCCTTCCCGGGCATCCAGTTCGCCGTGGTCGACGAGACCGGCGCCGAACTGCCGTGGGGCCAGGGTGGCATCCTCGTCTGCAAGAAGCCGTGGCCGTCGATGATCCGCACCATCTGGAACGACGACGAGCGCTTCGTCAAGTCCTACTTCCCGGCCGACTTCCAGGGCAAGCTGTACCTGGCGGGTGACGGCGCGATCCGCGACAAGGACACCGGCTATTTCACGATCACCGGCCGTATCGACGACGTGCTGAACGTTTCCGGTCACCGCATGGGCACGATGGAAATCGAATCGGCGCTGGTTGCCAACCCGCTGGTTGCCGAAGCCGCCGTCGTCGGCCGCCCGGATGATCTGACCGGTGAAGCGATCGTCGCCTTCGTCGTGCTTAAGGGTCAGCGTCCGACCGATCCGGAAGCGACCAAGAAGATGGTCAAGGAACTGTGCGACTGGGTGGCCAAGGAAATCGGTCCGATTGCCAAGCCGAAGGACATCCGCTTCGGCGACAACCTGCCGAAGACCCGTTCCGGCAAGATCATGCGTCGTCTGCTGCGTGGTCTGGCGAAGGGCGAGGAACTGACGCAAGACATCTCGACCCTGGAAAACCCGGCGATTCTGGAGCAACTCAAGGGCTAAAGCGGTCGCACCGGGTTTCGCCGTCAGGCAAAACCCGGCGATTCTCGAGCAGTTGAAGGGCTAAGCAACATCAGCGACCGGCTTGACGGCCGGTCGCGCCAATCACGAGGCAGCACGCTTGCCAGGCTGCTTCGACAAGACAAAAAGGGCAAGGAGGAGACAATGGTCGCCCATAAGGTGACCGCCGATGCGGTCGCACCAGACTGCATGCCAAGAACGGCTGACACGCTTGGCGTGTCAGCCGTTTTTCCATTTTTTCCGGGGGCGAGATGAAGCGCAGCGGGCCGACCCGGCAACGCCTGACGGCAGTCGCGCTGGCGGCGTTGCCACTCTTGACTTTCCCCTTGCTGGGTCTGCCGCAGGGGGAATGGTTGAGCTTCCCCGCCGGTCTCGTCTACTTGTTCGGTGTCTGGGGCGGGGCGATCGCGCTGGCCGCCTGGATTGCCGAAAGGCCGGGGCGCTAGATGCTTTCCGGGGGCTTCGTCGCGCTGGTGACCGTGGCCTATTTCGGCCTCCTGTTCGGCGTCGCCCGCTGGGGCGACGCGCGCGCCGACGCCGGGCGCTCGATCATCAACGCCAATGTCTACGCGCTGTCGCTCGCCGTCTATTGCACCTCGTGGACTTTTTTCGGCAGCGTCGGCCGCGCCACCTCGGGGGGGCTGTCCTTCCTCACCATCTATCTCGGGCCGACGCTGATGTTGCTCTGCGTCGGCGTCGTCATCAAGATGATCCGCATCGCCAAGGCGCAGCGCATCACTTCGATCGCCGATTTCATTGCCGCCCGCTACGGCAAGAGCCCATTGCTCGCCGGCCTGGTGACGGTGATCGCGGTGATCGGCGTCGTTCCCTATATCGCGCTGCAATTGAAAGCGGTGGCGGCCAGCCTCGACATCCTGTTTCCCGATTCCGGGACCGCCGCCGGTCTGCTGGGGGTCGATTCGACGCTGCTGGTGGCGGCGGTGCTGGCCTTGTTCACCATCCTCTTCGGCACCCGCCACCTCGACGCCACCGAGCGCCATGAAGGCATGGTGGCGGCGATCGCCGTCGAGTCGGTGGTCAAGCTGGTCGCCTTCTGCGCCGTCGGCCTCTTCGTCACTTACGGCATCCACAATGGCTTTGCCGATGTCTTCGCCCGGGCGACCGCACAGCCGACGCTGGCCGGGCTGTTTGCGCCGGATGCGGCGCGTGCCGGCAACTGGGCGGCGCTGATCCTGCTTTCCGGCCTGGCGATCCTGCTCCTGCCGCGGCAGTTCCAGATCATCGTCGTCGAGAACGTGGACGAATCGCACCTCAAGCGCGCGGTCTGGCTGTTCCCGCTTTACCTGCTGCTGATCAATATCTTCGTCCTGCCGCTGGCCGCCAGCGGACTGACCGATCCGCGGCTGGCCGGCCACAATCCGGACACCTTTGTCCTTACCCTGCCGCTTGCCCACGGCGCCGAGGCGCTGGTTCTGCTCGCCTTCGTCGGCGGCCTGTCGGCGGCGACCGGCATGGTCATCGTCGAGACCATCGCGCTATCGACGATGGTCTGCAATGACCTGGCAATGCCGGCGCTGCTGCGCTCGACCTGGCTGGCGCGGCGCCAGAACGCCGATCTCTCGGGGACGCTGATCGCCATCCGGCGCGTCGCCATCGTTCTCATCCTGCTCCTTGGCTACATCTATTTCCGGGCTGCCGGTGAAGCCTACGCGCTGGTCGGCATCGGGCTCATTTCCTTTGCCGCAGTCGCCCAGTTCGCGCCGGCCTTGTTCGGCGGCATGTACTGGAAGCAGGGGACGCGCGCTGGCGCGCTGGCCGGCCTGCTCGCCGGTTTCGTGGTCTGGGCCTACACGCTGCTGCTGCCGTCGTTCGCCCGTTCCGGCTGGATCGGCAACGGCTTCGTCGAACATGGTCTGTTCGGCATCGAATGGCTGCGCGCCCAGGCCTTGTTCGGTCTGAGCGGCTTCGACGAGATTTCGCATTGTTTGTGGTGGAGCCTGTTCGCCAACCTCGGCGCTTATGTCCTGGTGTCGCTGATAAGCACGCCGGACGCCGTCGAGGCCGGGCAGGCCGAACGTTTCGTCGATGTCTTTCGGCACGGCGAGCGGGCGCCGGATGCGCGGCTGTGGCGGGGTGATGCCTCCTTGCCGGAAATCACCGGCCTGCTCGAACGTTTCCTCGGCCCGGCGCGAGCCCGTCAGCAACTGGCCGCCCATGCCCGGATGCGCGGCCTGGCCGACTGGCGCAGCCTGCCGCCGGACGCCGGCTTCGTGCATTTCGCCGAAACCGAACTGGCGGCGGCGATCGGTTCGGCCAGCGCGCGAGCGCTGATGGCCGGCGTCACCCGCGAGGAAGATCTGCGCCTCGAGGAAGTCCTCGACATCCTCGACGAGGCGAGTCAGGTGCGCGCCTACAGCCGCGAACTGGAAAGCAAGCAGCGGGCGCTCGAAGCGGCAACCAACGAGCTGCGTGCCGCCAACGAGCGCCTGCGCGAGGTGGACCGGATGAAGGACGACTTCATCTCGACGGTGACGCACGAACTGCGCACGCCGCTGACTTCGATCCGCGCCCTGTCGGAAATGCTCTACGACGATCCGCGCCTCGAGCTCGAACAACGGACGCGCTTCCTCGGGGTCATCGTCAGCGAAACCGAGCGCCTGACCCGGCTGATCAACCAGGTGCTGGACATGGCCAAGCTGGAATCCGGGCGCGCCGAATGGACCACCGGCGAGGTCGACGTCGGTCAGGTGGTGAACGAGGCGATGGTGGCGCTGGAGCCGCTGTTCCGCGAGAAGAAGGTGAGTCTCACGCATGCCATCGCCGCAGATTTGCCGAGCGTGCTGGCCGACCGCGACCGGCTGACGCAGGTCGTCGTCAACCTGCTGTCGAATGCTGTCAAGTTCGTTTCCGGCGGCAGCGGTCAGGTTCGCGTCAGCGTTGTCCGTGACGATGCCGTCTTGCGCGTTGCCGTTGCCGACAACGGGCCGGGACTGACCGCCGAGGAATGCACGCAGGTCTTCGAGAAGTTCCGCCAGGGCGGCAACACGATGACCGACAAGCCCCAGGGGACCGGCCTCGGGCTGCCGATCAGCCGGCAAATCGTCGAGTATTTTGGTGGTAAGCTGTGGGTGGAAAGTGCGCCGGGTGCCGGTGCCACCTTCGTTTTCACGGTGCCTTTGCCGGCGCCGGATGCATAAGTAGGGAGACAAACCTAATGTCCAAGAAAATACTCATCGTCGACGATGAGCCCAACATCGTCATGTCGCTCGAGTTCCTGATGAAAAAGGAAGGCTTCGAAGTCGCCACTGCCACCGACGGTGAACAGGCGCTGGCCCAGGTCGCCGCCTTTTCGCCTGACCTGCTGCTGCTCGACGTCATGATGCCGAAGAAATCGGGTTTCGAAGTCTGCGAGGCGCTGCGCGCCGATCCGGCGCAGGGTGGTTTGCTGATCGTCATGCTGACGGCCAAGGGGCGCGAGACGGAAGTGGCGAAGGGGCTGGCGATCGGTGCCGATGCCTACGTGACCAAACCGTTCTCGACCAAGGATCTGGTGGCCCGGGTCAGGCAGATGCTCGGCCTGGCCTGAAACGCATGCCGCGACCACCGGCCGGTGGTCGCCTCTCAGACGCTTGCCAGCGTACCGGCAAAAAAATACACGGGGTCGTTGAGATGAAGGCTAAAGCCCGCTTCCTGCTTGCCATTGCCGTACTCGGTCTGCTGATGACCGGTCCTTTCGTCGTCACTTCCTTCCTGGTCTGGGTCGAGATGCAGGAAACCGAGCGCAAGCTGCTGCTCGATCTCTTGCTGTCGCGCCTGCCGATCGGCACCCTGATGACGCTGTTCGGCTTTGCCATCGGTATCGCCGTCCTGCACAATCTGTTCAAGCAGTACGTCGAGGGGCTGCGCGGCATGGCCGAGCAGTTGCGCCTGATGCTCGGCGCCAACCGCAATTTCCGCGTCAAGCTGCAGGGGCCGCCGGAAGTGCAGCGTGTGGCGCAGGTGGCCAACGATCTGGCGGCGCAGCGCGACGCCTTGCTCGACGACGTCGAGGCGCGCATCGCCGAGGCCAATGCCTCGGTCGAGGCGGAGAAAAACCGGCTGGCGGCGCTGATGTCGGAACTGGCGCAGGCGGTTGTCGTCTGCAACCTCGACGGTCGCATCCTCCTTTACAACAACCGCGCCCGCCTGCAGTTCAAGGCGCTGTCGCAGGGGCCGACGTCGGCGGCGGGCGGGGCGCTGATCGGTCTCGGTCGTTCGATCTTCTCGATCCTCGAAAAGAACCAGGTCGAACATTCGCTGGAAATCATCCGCCAGCGTCTGGTCGGGGGCAAATCGGCGATCGCCAATTTCGTCACGACGACGCGCGGCGGACAACTGCTGCGCGTGCAGATGGTGCCGGTGCTGTCGGGCGGCGACGAGGGCGAGCCGGCGATGAGCGGTTTCGTGCTGACCGTGGACAACATCACCCGCACGCTCGAAGAGGAAGCTCGTCGCGACAACGCGCTGCATTCGCTGACCGAGGGCAGCCGGGCGGCGCTGGGCAGCATCCGGGCGGCGGTCGCCAACCTGATCGACTACCCGGACATGGACCCGGAACTGCGCGAGCGTTTCGTCAAGGTGGTCGATGACGAGGCGTCGCGGATGAGCAAGCGGCTCGACCAGACGATGAACGAGTTCACCGATGCGATGAAGACCCGCTGGCCGCTCGAGGACGTGCTGGCGATGGACATCATCAGCGCCGCTCAGCGCCGCATCGAGGACAAGCTGAAGCTGCCGACGAAGACCGAGGAAGTCGATGACGGCTTGTGGATCAAGGCCGACAGCTTCTCGCTGGTGTTCGCGCTGCTCTTCATTGCCGAACGCCTGCAGGACCATTACCAGATTCGCGACCTGCGCTTCCGCACCGTCTGCGAGGGCAAGCTCGCCTATCTCGACCTGATCTGGATCGGCCAGGCAATTTCCTCGGAAACCTTCTATTCCTGGGAAATGGAGACCATGCAGGCGCTCGGCGAGACCTCGTCGTTGTCTTTGCGCGACGTCATCGACCGCCACGGCGGCGAAATCTGGTACCAACGCGAAAAGGCGGCGCACCGCGCCTTCTTCCGCTTCGTCCTGCCGGTGGCGGTGCCGGTCACCGAAGTCGCCGACGAACGCAGCACCGGGCGGCCGGAATACTACGACTTCGACCTCTTCAAGTTCGAGGACAAGTCGATCGACCTCGACCGCAAGCTGTCCGAACTGACCTATACCGTCTTCGACACCGAGACCACCGGGCTGGAGCCGTCGAACGGCGACGAGATCATCCAGATCGGTGCTGTGCGCATCGTCAACAACCGGCTGCTGAAGCAGGAAATCTTCAACCAGATTGTCGATCCCGAGTGCCCGCTGAAGCCGGAGTCGATCCCGATCCACGGCATCACCGAGGACATGGTGCGCGGTCAGCCGAACATCGACATCGTCTTGCCCGGCTTCCATGCCTTTTGCGAGGAGACGGTGCTGATCGCCCATAACGCGGCCTTCGATATGCGCTTCCTGCAGTTGAAGGAAGAGCGCACCGGCATCCGCTTCACCCAGCCGGTGCTCGATACCCTGTTGCTGTCGGCGGTGGTCAGTCCGAACCAGGAATCGCACAAGCTCGACGCCTTGCTCGAGCGCCTCGGGATCAGCATCAACACCCGGCACAACGCGCTCGACGATGCGCTGGCGACCGGCGAAGTCTTCCTCAAGCTGTTGCCACTGCTTGAGGAGCAGGGCATCGTCACCGTCCGTCAGGCGCTGGAAGCCTCGGAAAAGACTTATTTCTCCCGCATCAAGTACTGATATGGGTACCACCGATCCCGGACCGGCGATCGCTGCCATCGAGGCGGAACTGGCGGGACTTGAGCGGATCGACCAGGCGCCGGTAGTCGCCGCACGCCTGCGGGAGTTTCTGACCGGGTTGCCGGCGTTCGGGTTTTCCGGCGAGCTGGCGACGCGCACCATTTCCCGGCTCAACGACAGCCTGACGCGGCGCGTCGTCGACCTGCTGGCCGCTCGTCAGCGCTTGCCGCCGACCGCCTGGTGCTGGCTGGCGATGGGCTCCGAGGGGCGCGACGAGCAGACCCTGGTCAGCGACCAGGATAACGGCCTGGTCTTCGTCGCCGACGGCGCCGCCGAAGCGCGCGCCCTGCGCGAACTCTTCCTGCCTTTCGCGCAGGCGGTCAATGCCCAGCTTGCCGCTTGCGGCTTCACCCTCTGTCCCGGCCAGATCATGGCCGGCAACCCGCAGTGGTGCCTCTCCTACGATGAATGGAGCGAGTGCTTCTTCGACTGGGTGCGTTGTCCCGATCCGACGGCCTTGCTCAACGCGACGATCTTTTTTGATCTGCGTCCCCTGTACGGCGAGTTGTCGCTCGGCTGGCGCCTGCGGCGGCGCATCGCCGACCTGAGCAGTGACAATCCGGCTTTCCTGCACCTGATGGCGGCCAACGCGCTGGTCGTTCATCCGCCGCTGGGGATGCTCGGCGATGTCGTGGTCGACGACGATGCGAACCTCGACCTCAAGAAGCTGGGCAGCCGCATCTTCGTCGACGTTGCGCGCATTCTGGCGCTGGCCGCTGGCAGTCCGGCGGTCAACAGCTTCGAGCGGCTGCGCCAGGCGGGGGCCGCCGGCAGCATGCAGCCTAAGGAAGTCGCCGCCGCCACCAAGGCCTTGTCCAGTCTGCTCGGCCTGCGTCTCGAACGACAGGCGATGGCAAGCGCCGAGCCGGGCGACAGCGCTTTCCGGCCGGGCGAACTGAACGAGTTCGACCTCGCCGTACTCAAGGAGTCCTTGCGCCAGGCCAGGCGTCTGCAGCAACGACTCAAGTTAAACTATCTACTTTGAAAGTCCATCGGCAGGGGATTGTCGTGAGCCAAAAACAAGAAACAGTGGAGACGGGGGAAGTCATGGATGTTCAACAGCTCGAGGCGATGCTCCGGCAAGCCGGGCAGCAGCGGGCGGCGGCGGCGACCCAGGCCTTCCTGGTCCGCCATGCGCCGTTCAACAAGATGGCGCCGGCGGCCCTGCAGCATTTCGCCGACAAGGCGCACGTCGCCTTCTATCCGGCGGGCAGCGTGATCGTCGGTCCCGATTCGGGCAACGTCCGTTTCTTCTACCTGATCGAATCGGGCAAGGTCCAGGCGCGGCAGGCCGGCGAGGTGACGGTGACCGAGTATTCCATCCTCAGCCTCGGTCCCGGCGAGAGTTTCCCGATCGGCGCGGTGACCGCCGGCCGCCCGTCGACCAACCTCTACACCGCGCTCGAGGACAGCTTCTGCTACCAGTTGCCGGCCGAGGACTACCTGGTCCTGATGGCGACCAGCCCGGAATTCAACCTTTTCTGCACCCAGTACATCGCCAGCCTGCTCGACCAGTCGCGGCGCCAGTTGCAGGCGCAGTTCGCGCAGAAGGCGAGCGAGCAGCAGACGCTGAACTCGCCGCTGGCCGGCATCGGCGCCCGCAATCCGCTGGCGGTGCAGCCTGAGACGCCGTTGCGCCAGACGCTGCAGACGATGTCGGAAGCCGGCATCGGTTCGATGGTGGTGGTCGATCCGGAGAGCAAGCCGCTCGGCATCTTCACCCGCAGCGATCTGCTCGACCGCGTCGTCCTCGCCGGACTGCCGCTGGAGTCGCCGATCAGCGCGGCGATGTCGGCGTCGCCGCTGACCCTCGACGAGCACGCGACGGCCTACGACGCGATGCTGGCGATGGCGACGCACGGCATCCGCCATGTGCTGGTCACCGATCACGCCGGCTGCCTGTCCGGTGTCGTTTCCGAGCGCGACCTGTTCGCGCTGCAGCGCGTCGGCCTGCGCCAGATTCGCCAGGCCATCGAGGCGGCGCCCAATGTCGCGGCGCTCAAGGCCTCGGCCGCCGACGTCCGCCAACTGTCGTTCAACATGCTGGCCCAGGGCATCGGCGCCGAGCAACTGACCCAGTTCATCTCGGCGCTCAACGATGCGCTGACCCGGCGCGTCATCCAGCTCAACCTGGAAAACCACGATTTCACCGGAATCGACTGGTGCTGGCTGGCTTTCGGCTCGGAGGGGCGCGACGAGCAGACCTTCAGCACCGACCAGGATAACGGTATCGTCTTCGTCGTCCCCGATGGCGAGGACAAGGACGGGCTGAAGCAGCGCTTCCTGGCTTTTGCGCTGGCCACCAATCAGGACCTGGACCAGGTCGGTTTCCCGCTGTGCAAGGGCAACATCATGGCCAGCAATCCGCAGTGGTGCCTGACGCTGGACGAATGGAAGGCGCAGTTCAGCAAGTGGATCCGCACGCCGGAGCCGGTGGCGCTGCTCAACGCGACGATCTTCTTCGATTTCCGGCCGCTCTACGGCAAGGTCGAACTGCCCGACGCGATGCGCCGCCATCTGCTGGATCAGGCGTCGGCGACGCCGATCTTCCTGCAGGCGATGGCGCGCAACGCGCTCGAGGTCGGGCCGCCGCTGGGCAAGATCCGCGATTTCGTGACCGACCTGGAGCCCGATCATCCGGGCAAGATCGACCTCAAGAAGTACGGCTCGCGCATCTTCGTCGACGTCGCGCGCATCTACGCGCTCGCCGCTGGCGTGCACGGGACCAACACGCTGCAGCGCCTGCGCTTGTCGGCGCAGAAGATGAACATCCGCGGCGAGGAGATCAACGCCGTCCTCGACGGCCTCAACTTCATCCAGTTACTGCGCCTGCAGCACCAGTACCTCGAAGGCGAGCCGGGGCGCCAAGGCGACAACCTGATCGATCCGGAAAAGCTCAACGAGCTGGATCGCCGCATCCTCAAGGAATCCTTCCGCCAGGCACGCAAGATCCAGTCGCGCCTGAAACTCGACTACCAGGTGAATAACTGATCATGTTCGGGATCAAGAAACTCCTGTTCGGGGAAGGCGCCAGCGGGACGCTCCCGGAGGACGTGCGCAACGCGGTCAACGCCTGGTCGGCAAGTCAGGGCGAAGCGTTTGAATCCTCGCATTTCCTGACCCGTTATGTCGTCGTCGATATCGCCACCACCGGCCTCGACCCCGAGCGCGACCGCTTGACCGGGATCGCCGCGACCGTCCTGCACAAGGGCGTCATCGCCCCGGAGCAGAGCCTGTGCATCGACCTCGACCCGGCGGGCGCCGACCCGGCACTGCTCGACCGGCAACTGGCGGTTTTCCTGCGCTTCGTCGGCAAGTCGCCGCTGGTCGCCTACCATGCCGCCTACGTCGCGGCCTTTCTGGAACAGTTGATCCGCAAGCGCCTCGGCGTCACTTTCCAGCCACGCTGGGTCGATCTGGTCTGGCTGTTGCCGGCGCTGTTCGGCGAGCGCAGCGTCAAGCCATTGCCGCTCGACGATTGGCTCGACGCCTTCGGGCTCGACGCCGGCGAAGGGCGGCGCACTCCGATCGCCAACAGCCTGTTGCTGGCGCGCCTGATGCAGATGCTGGTGGTACGCGCGCACGCCAAGGGGGTCGATGACGTCGCCGGGCTGATCGACGAATCGAAGGCCAGCAGCCACCTGCGCCGTACCCACTGACGCCGGTATGCTCGCCTCCCTGACCCGGCTGCAGCGTTACTACCTCTACTACACCGGGATTTTCTTCGGCTTCATCTTTTTCCTGGCTGTGCTCGAACGCGCCGGCATGCCGCCGCGCTGGGTCGGCTACGCCTTCCTGGTGTTCACCGTGTCGATGTACGCGCTGATCGGCGTCTTCAGCCGGACCACCGACGTTTCCGAGTATTACGTCGCCGGCCGCCGGGTGCCGGCCTTCTTCAACGGCATGGCGACCGGCGCCGATTGGATGAGCGCCGCCTCCTTCATGGGGCTGGCCGGCACCCTCTACCTGCAGGGCTTCCAGGGGCTGGCCTACGTCATCGGCTGGACCGGCGGCTTCGTCCTGGTCGCCCTGCTGCTGGCGCCTTACCTGCGCCGCTTCGGGCAATACACGATTCCCGATTTCCTGTGCGCCCGCTACGGCGGCAACGCCATCCGCCTGATCGCCGTGTTCGCGGCCATCCTCGCTTCCTTCGTCTATGTCGTGGCGCAGATCTACGGTGTCGGCGTCATCACCAGCCGCTTCGTCAGCCTGCAGTTCGAAGTCGGCGTCTTCGTCGGCCTCGCCGGCATCCTGGTCTGCTCCTTCCTCGGCGGCATGCGGGCGGTGACCTGGACGCAGGTCGCCCAGTACCTGATCCTGATCGTCGCCTACATCACGCCGGTTGCCATCCTGTCCTGGAACGTCACCGGCGTGCCGGTGCCGCAGGCGGTGTATGGCAAGGTGCTGGCCGAAGTCACCGAACTCGAGAAGAAGCTCTTCAATTCGCCGGAAGAGATTGCGGTGCGCGCGCTCTACGCCGACCGGGCCGATCTCTATGCGCAGAAGATCATGCAGTTGCCGCATTCGCTGATCCAGGAACGCGAACGGCTGTCGATCGAGATCAACGCCTTGAAGGCTTCCGATGCGCAGATGCGCGATATTGTCGCTCTCGAACGCCAGCGCCGCGAGTTGCCGCCCGATCCGGCGCAGGCCCGCGAGCAGTGGGAAAAGGACATGTACCTGGCGCTTGATCGCAGCAAGCCGCCGACCCCCCACGCCGAACCCTTTCCCGGGGAGACGGCGGCGGAACGCAATGCCCAGCGCATCAACTTCCTTGCGTTGATCTTCTGCCTGACCGTCGGCACGGCGGCGCTGCCACACGTCCTGATGCGTTATTACACGACGCCGACGGTGGCGCAGGCCAGGCAGTCGGTGTTCTGGTCGCTGCTTTTCATCACCGCGCTGTACGTGACGGCGCCGGCTTATGCGGTGTTCGCCAAGTTCGAGGTGCTGTCTCATCTTGCCGGTATCCCGATCGCCAAGCTGCCGGGCTGGGTGGCGGCGTGGAGCAAGGTCGGTCTGGTGTCGATTGAGGATATCAACTTCGACGGCATCCTGCAGTTCGCCGAGCTGTCGCTCAATCCGGACGTGATCGTCCTGGCGACGCCGGAAATCGCCGGCATGCCCTATGTCGTGTCCGGCCTGGTTGCCGCCGGCGGCCTGGCGGCGGCGCTGTCCACCGCCGACGGTCTGCTGCTGACGATCACCAGCGCGCTGTCGCACGATGTCTATTACCGCGTCTTCCGGCCGCAGTCGTCGACCCAGTTCCGGCTGGTCATCGCCAAGTCGCTGTTGCTCCTCGTCGCCGTGTTGGCGGCGACGGTTGCCGCGCAGAAACCGGGGACCATCCTGTCGATGGTCGCCTGGGCCTTTTCAATCGCCGGAGCGGCACTTTTCCCGGCGCTGGTGCTCGGCATCTTCTGGGCGCGGGCGACGCGCGCCGGCGCCATCGCCGGCATGGTCGTCGGCCTGCTGCTGACGCTTTATTACATCCTGCGTCTCGAATTCGGCGGTTATTCCTGGCTCGGTTTCGCCGACGGCACGCTCGACCCCTGGTTTCATCTCAAATCGACCTCGGCCGGTGTGTTCGGCATCGTCGCCGGTTTCGTCACCAATGTCGTGGTCAGCCTGCTGACCCGGCAGTCGCCGCAGACGGCGGAGTTCCTGGCCTGCATACGCGAACCGGGAGAGGGCCGATGAAGGCGGTTTCCGCGTACTGGTGCAGGACGCGCCGGCTGACCGCCTGGCTGTTGTTGATCTGGGCGCTACTGACCTTCGTCGTCATCTGGTTCGCCCGCGAACTCAACGAATACCAGTTCTTCGGCTTTCCCTTCGGCTTCTACTTCGCGGCGCAGGGGATATTGCTCTGTTATCTCGGCATCATTGTCTATTACAGCCAGCGCATGAGCGCGCTCGATGCCGAATACGAGATCAGGGAAGAATAGGCGGTGTTGTTGTTCCTGATCGGCGCCTTGCGCGCCGTGATCGAGATGCTGGGCCTCAGCCTGCTCGGCCTGGCGGCAATGGCCCTGCTGGCCGGTGAGCGGCGCCAGGAGAACATGATCTACCGCCTGTTCGAACTGCTCACCCGGGCGCCACGCCGTCTGGTGGTCAGCCTGCTGCCGGGGCGCGAGCGTCCGTTGCTGGCAGGCGTGCTTTGTTTCTGCGCCCTGTTCGCGGCCTGGATCCTGCTTGCCGCGTGGCGCCTGAAGCTAGCGTAGCTGGTCGAGCGCCGCCGCGAACTGGTGGGCGGCTTCGTTGAGTTCGGGCAGCAGCAGGTCGGCGGAGTCGCCGAGTCCGTTCTGGCTGAGTTCGACAATCTCGTCGGCCAAGGCATGGAAACGCTGGTGCACGGCGACGACCTCGGCCGGCAGGCCGCTTTCCTTGCAGCCCAGCAGGTGGCAGGCGCGATGGTCGGAAAGCGGCATATCGACGTAGTTGCCACCGGCGAAGGCATTCAGGAATTGCCGCCGCCATTTGACATGAAGCCGAATGGTTTCGTCGATATCGATGGCCTTCATCTGTGCTTTCCCCCTGTTAACGGCGACTGCCGGGTCGTTTCGGAGCGCCATTATGCCGCAGCTTGCCGTCGGCTTTGCAAGCGCGGCTGCCATCGTGGGGGGGAAGTACGTCAGCGCCGGCCGGAGCGCACGTGGCTGGCACGACGCCAGCATGCCGGTGTCGCCAGCGCGCTGAGGTCCGGGCCGGCATGGTTGAAGATGGCTTGGGCCAGCGCTTGCCGGTGACGTTCGGCTTCGGAAATGCCGGCGAGGATGTCGAACCATTTTTGCAGCTGTTTCATGAATTGCTCCCGATGCGGTAACTGGATAAACGAACAGTGGTTGAAGCGTAAAGCAATACTGTTGATTTGTACAGTTACCGGGCGATTTTTTCGCAGGCGAAAAAAAGCCCGGCGCGAGGCCGGGCGAAGCGTGTTGCGGAGGTGGTACTCGGAGTCAGCCTACGTTGCGCAGCGCCAGGGTCCAGGCTTCCATGGCTTGGTTGGCTGGCGCCATGGGGGCTTCCATGAAGCTGATGACGAACTTGTCGCCGAGGTCGGCGATGCCGATCGAGCGGGGACGCACGGCAAGGACCTGCGGATTGGGCAGGGCGAAGCCGAAGCAGAAGATGACGTCGACGGCGGCCTGCAGGCCGCTCATGATCTCGCCGCCGATTTTGGTGGTGTGGGCGAGGTGGTCGAAGACACCAATGAACTGGACTTTCGGGTTTTCGGCGATCTTGGCCTTGTAATATTCGACCAGCGCCGGAACCGACTGGAAGGTGGTTTCGTTCTTGGCGATTTCGGCGACGAAAACGGGGTATTTGTCGTTGAGCAGGGTTTGTTTCATGTCAGGGAGATGATCCGCTAGGTGTTGAAAGAAGTGGCTTGCCAATGGCATGACATCGTGGATGTTAGCAGAGCGGGAAGGCGTCTTCCAGCGCCAGTCCACGCTGAAGTCATTTGCCGTGGCAATGCTGGTGATGATGGTGGCTGTGCTCATGCTCGTGCTCGTGACAGCCGTCCTCCAGGGAGTGGGTTTCCAGTTTGCCGCTCAGGAAATCGGCAATGGCTTGGTCCGGATCTTCGCTATCGGTGAGCAGGGGCTGGATGCCCAAGCTGATGAGTCGTTGATACAGATTGCCGCCCATGCCACGGCTGATCAGGACTTCGACGCCTGTGAGTGCTTCCGGCAGACCATGGCTGGCGTGAAAGCTTTGTTCGATCGGTAGTTCGACCAGTCGCCGTTCGGCGATTTGTTCCTGGTTGATGTCGTAAATCCAGAATTTGCGGCATTTGCCGGCATGTTCGGTAATCGTTTTGCGATTCTGGCTGGTGATGGCGATTTGCATGTCGTTTCCTCGATGATTACGGCGGGGAGACCGCTTCAAGCAGTCTCGGAGCGCGAGGCTGCTTCGTCTTGCGCGCGGCTTTCCTCGTAGTCGCCCCACAGGGTGTTGAGGATGGCGAGCAGCACGGCGAAGCCGATGCCGAGTACCCAGGCGAAATACCACATGATGTTTCCTTTCAGGTCTTGTCGAATTCGTCGCTGCCGATGATCAGACGGCTGTCCGTCAGATACTGGTGCGGCGGAATTTCCAGGTTGGTTGGGGCCGGCTTGTTCTTGAAAACGCGGCCGGCAAAGTCGAAGGTCGAGCCGTGGCAGGGGCAGAGGAAGCCGCCTGGCCAGTCGGCGCCGAGCGCCGGATCGCCGGGGGTGAAGGCGGCCGACGGCGAGCAGCCGAGATGGGTGCAGATGCCGACGGCAACCAGCATTTCCGGGACCCGCGAGCGGGTCTCGTTGGCGGCGTAGGCCGGTTGTTGCGTCGTGACCTCGGAGGCCGGGTCGGCCAGCATCGGCTCCGCCTTTTTCAGCGCGGCCAGCATTTCCGGCGTCCGGTTGAGGATCCATACCGGTTTGCCGCGCCACTCGACAACCATCATGTTGCCGGGGGCCAGCTTGCCGATGTCGACCTCGACCGGCGCGCCGGCCGCCAGCGCCCGTTCCGAAGGCATCAGACTGCTCACGAAGGGGACGATGGCGGTCAGCGTCAGTGCGCCGCCAGCGCCGGCCGTTGCCATGATCCACTGGCGACGGGCCGGGCTGTCGCAGACGGTGAAGGATGTTCCCTGGCAGGTACAAGTGGTCATGGCGTTTTCCTCAGTAGGCAGCGTGGTCGTTTTCGCGGATGTAGGCGGCAGTGACCTTGCCGGCCATCACCTTGTATGCCCAGCTGGTGTAGGCAATGATGAGCGGCATGAAGATCAGGGTGGCCCAGAGCATGATGTTCAGTGTCAGCTGGCTGGAAACGCTGTCCCAGACAGTGAGACCTGAGCGCAGGTCGGTCGACGACGGCATCACGAAGGGGAAGAGCGAGACACCGGCGGTACCGATGACGCCGACGATGGCCAGCGACGAGGCGACGAAGGCGGCCAGCGTCGCGCCGTTGACCGCCAGCAGCATGGCGGCCAGCGTGCCGGCATAGGCCAGCGCGGGCAGTGCCATGGTCGCCGGGTACTTGTCGTAGTTGGCAAGCCAGGCGCCGGCCTGGCGGACCACTTCCTTGTCCAGCGGATTGGGCAGCGCGGCCGGATCGACGGTGGAAGCGATGGCGTAGCCGTCGATGCCCAGCCACAGCCAGACGCCGGCGGCCGAGAAGGTGACCAGCAGCAGGGCGCCGAAGGCAAGCATGGCGATCTGCGTGCGGCGGTAGACGTCGCCTTCGGTGCGGTGCATCAGGTAGGTGGCGCCCTGGAAGGTGATCATCGCCGTCGATACGATGCCGCAGAGCAGCGCGAACGGATTGAGCAGGCCCCAGAAGCTGCCGGTGTAGATCGGCATCAGGTTGCTCTCGAAGTGGAAGGGGACACCCTGGAACAGGTTGCCGAAGGCGACGCCGAAGATCAGCGGCGGCACGGCACCGCCGACGAACAGGCCCCAGTCCCAGGTCTTGCGCCAGGTCGGGTTGGCGATCTTGCTCCGGTAGTCGAAGCCGACCGGGCGGAAGAACAGTGCCCAGAGCACCGCCAGCATCGCCCAGTAGAAGCCGGAGAAGGCGGTCGCGTAAACCAGCGGCCAGGCGGCGAAGATGGCGCCGCCGCCAGTGATGAACCAGACCTGGTTGCCGTCCCAGTGCGGGCCGACGGTATTGATGACGACGCGGCGCTCGACGTCGTCCTTGGCGACGAAGGGGAGCAGGGTGCCGACGCCCATGTCGTGGCCGTCCATGATGGCAAAGCCGACCAGCAGCACGCCGACCAGCAGCCACCAGATGAGTTTCAGGGTTGGATAGTCGAAGATCATGCTTGTTCCTCAGGCGTGAGCAGGTTCGTGGGCGATTTCATTGGCGTAGCGGCCGGTGCCGAGACTGCCCGGTCCCTGCTTGGCGAAGCGCACCATCAGGTACATCTCGACGATCAGCAGCACCGTGTAGAAACCGACAAAACCGGCGAGCGAGCCATAGATGCTGGCCACCGACAGATTGGAAACCGACAGGTGGGTGGGCAGGACGCCGTAGATGGTCCAGGGCTGACGGCCGTATTCGGCGACGAACCAGCCCATTTCGCAGGCCAGCCACGGGACCGGCAGCATCCACAGGGCCCAGCGCAGCAGCCAGGGTTTTTCGGCGAAAGTGCCCTTGACCGAATACCACAGAGCGAGGCCGAACAGCGCCAGCATCAGGAAGCCGAAGGCGACCATGATGCGGAAAGTCCAGAACATCGGGGCGACCGACGGGATGGTGTCGGAAACGGCCTTGTCGATCATTTCCGGCGTTGCCTGACGCACGTCGCTGACGTACTTCTTGAGCAGGAGGCCAAAGCCCAGATCCTTGACGTGCTGGTCGAGCTGGGCTCGCGTTGCAGCGTCGGCCGGGTTCTGGCGCAGGGCTTCCAGCGCGGTGACGGCGATCTGGCCGGAAAGGATGCGCTGGCGGTTGGTTTCGCGGATTTCCTTGATGCCGGGGATCTGCTTGTCCAGCGAGCGCGTGCCGATGATGCCCATGACCCAGGGAATCTCGATTGCGAAGTCGTTCTTCATTTCCTTCTCGTTGGGGATGGCGATCAGGTTGAAGCCGGCCGGTGCCGGTTCGGTTTCCCACATCGCCTCCATTGCCGCGAGTTTGGTCTGCTGCGCTTCGCCGATGCTGTAGCCGGCTTCGTCGCCGAGCACGATGACCGAGCAGACGGAAGCAAAGCCGAAGGCGGCGGCGACACGGAAGCTCTTCTTGGCGAACTCGACGTCGCGGCCGCGCAGCAGGTAGAAGGAGGAGATGGCGAGGACGAAGATGGCACCGGTGGTGTAACCGGCCGATACGGTATGGACGAACTTGGCCTGGGCATCCGGGTTGAACAGCACGGCCCAGAAATCGACCATTTCCATGCGCATGGTCACGTAGCTGAACTCGGCGCCGACCGGATTCTGCATCCAGCCGTTGGCGATCAGGATCCACAGTGCCGACAGGTTGGTGCCGATCGCCATGAAGATGGTGACCATCAGATGCTGGCGGCGCGACAGGCGGTCCCAGCCGAAGAAGAACAGGCCGATCAGCGTCGATTCGAGGAAGAAGGCCATCAGCCCTTCGATCGCCAGCGGCGCACCGAAGACGTCGCCGACGTAGTGCGAGTAATAGGCCCAGTTGGTGCCGAACTGGAACTCCATCGTGATGCCGGTGGTGACCCCGAGCGCGAAGTTGATCCCGAACAACTTGCCCCAGAAACGGGTCATGTCCTTGTAGATGGTTTTGCCGGTCATCACGTAACTGGCTTCCATGATGACGAGAATCCAGGTCATGCCGAGGGTCAGGGGCACGAACAGGAAGTGGTACAGGGCGGTGATCGCGAACTGTAACCGGGACAGGTCGACGAGCTGCTCACTGAGCATCGGTTTCTCCTTGTGATGCAATGATCGAATGACGGACCCTGGCCCGTCTCTGGGATCAGCCTGCGGACGATCGTTTCCGCGAGAGTGCGGAGGAAGGACTGCAGAAGCTAGAACAGCATTTACTTATCAAGACGCGTGCCAGCCGGCAGCTCTCAGTTGGCTCGAGCTAAGTATTTGAAATTAAATTTTTATTTTAATGTCTTGTAAACCGCCGAAGGCTGTCGACTGCCATTTGGCAGTTAAATGGCAGACAGTAATGGCAGTTGATGGCAGAATTGCTCTACCCCATGGTGACTGGAAGCGGCAATGCTCAGCGAACTGATTTCTTTCCTGGAAACCCTGCCCGAACCGCACATCCTGTGCGACCGTGAGAACCGGATCATCGCCGCCAACGATGCCTATCGGAACGCCTGGACCGACCAGCGCGAGGTGGTCGGGCGCAAGTGTTACGAGGTTTCCCATGGCTACGAAGTGCCATGCAACGAAGCCGGCGAGTTCTGCCCGCTGCAGCGCAGTCTGCATTCGGGCCAGCGCGAGCGGGTCCTGCATCTGCATCACACGCCGGACGGCGAGACTTTCGAGAATATCGAGCTGTCACCGATTCGCGCCGAGAGCGGCGAAATCGTCTATTACATCGAGAAACTCGAACCCCTGCCGGGGGCGCGCAGCCAGGCGCATGGGCAGGGCCTGATCGGACGTTCGCCGCCTTTCCTGCACATGATGGAAATGGTCGCCCGGGTCGCGCCGTCGGAGGCGGCGGTGTTGCTGCAAGGCGAATCGGGGACTGGCAAGGAGCTGGTTGCCGGCGCCATTCACCGGATGAGCAAGCGGGCGGAGCAGCCTTTCGTCGCCGTCGACTGTTCCGGTTTGCCGGAAACTCTGTTCGAGAGTGAGTTGTTCGGGCACGAGCGGGGCGCTTTTACCGGCGCTTCGGCACGCAAGACCGGGCTGGTCGAGGCCGCTGCCGGCGGCACCTTGTTCCTCGACGAGGTGGGGGACATTCCGCTGTCGATCCAGGTCAAGCTGCTGCGCCTGCTGGAGACGGGCACCTACCGGCGGGTCGGTTCGCCGGAGCTGCGCAAGGCGGAAATCCGCATCGTCTCAGCCACCCACCGGCCGCTCGCCGACATGGTCGAGGCCGGCACCTTCCGCCAGGACCTCTATTTCCGGCTCAACATCTTTCCCATCTTCCTGCCGCCGCTGCGCGAGCGCGGCGAAGACATCCTGCTTCTGGCCGAAGCCCTGCTCGCCAGGCTGGCCAACGGGCGGCCACTGACGCTGTCGCGGGCGGCCCGGGGCTGGCTGGCCGGCTATCGCTACCCGGGCAACGTGCGCGAGTTGCGCAATATCCTGGAGCGGGCTTGCCTGCTTTGCGATGGCGAGGAAATCCAGGTCGAACATCTGCCCGGGCTGGCCCAGGCCAGGTTCGGTGCCGCCGGCGAAGCAGTAGCACCGCGACCGGCGATCATTGACGATCTGGAGCGCCTGCTTGAAAGCCATGGCGGCAGCCGCAAGATGCTGGCCGAACAATTGGGTATCTCGGAGCGGACCCTGTATCGCCGTCTGCTCGATTTGCGGCAGCGCGGACGGATTCGATAGTCATACCTCATTGATCGGATTTGTTTAATCAATTGGATTGATTGGTTCGGCTTTTTTATGATTCATTCCGTCGTAGCCAATCACCCAACCCACTCAGGAGAAAAACATGTCCATCATCAACAGCAAGCTCAAGCCTTTCGTCGTCCAGGCCTACCAGGACGGCAAGTTCATCACCGTGTTCGATGCCGACCTCAAGGGCAAGTGGTCGATCTTCTTCTTCTACCCGGCCGACTTCACCTTCGTCTGCCCGACCGAACTCGGCGACATGGC